>ERZ1740065.2544-NODE-2544-length-11346-cov-4.900717_pt1 | contig 11346 bp, 7 predicted proteins | sample MGYA00581738_ERZ1740065 | MGnify/ENA primary metagenome ERZ1740065 (study PRJEB43018, sample SAMN04849749) | marine metagenome | isolation source: floating plastic debris | place: Pacific Ocean | collected 2008-09-01 | study: EMG produced TPA metagenomics...
GCCGGTACCGTCACCACCAACGTCGCTGCTTGAATTTGCTCGAATTCCTGGTTACTGTCTCCTTCTTGGAGGTCAGTGCGTGGATGATCACAGTAAATGGTCCATTGCCCATCAACGGTTGGGGCGCTCGATGATGGATTGGGGGGGAGTGGGGCCAGGGCGATCGCCCGGTGATTAAACAAAATATCCAGCCCCGGAGCCAACGCTTTTGCTACCTGGGAAATCCCCCCTGGGGCACAATAGCGATTCCCGGTCGCAACGCTCTCTAAATGGGACTGCAAGTATTGAAATCCCGTCCCTGGCCACCGTTGCACTACTCCCCGCTCCACCAGTGGCTGAATCAACTGGGACACCAGTGGCAAACCACCGTCAAGGTACCGCACCCCCCGGTCTTCCTTTATTCCGTCCACCCGTCGCGTGTTAAGCCGCCCCCCCGCCCCCAAGGACTTTTCCAGCACCAGGACCTGGTATCCTCGCCGCCGCAAGCTTTGGGCCGCAACCAATCCCGTGAGTCCTGCACCAATGATTACAACCGATGCTGAAGGTAGAGAAAGGGGAGGGGAAGAAATCACAGAAAAATCTGTCATAAGAAGTGGGCAATACAACAAAACTTATGTAAAGCTAGGGACTTAACAAAAAACAAAAAGCGACAACTCTCATCCTTTGGAGGCAAGGTAAGGAGGCATTCTAGGAGCCGGGAACTTTATTTTAAATATTTCTGGTTCAGTCATTTTTACTCCAAAGTTTCGCAAATTGCTGAAGTTTGAGGTGACGATGCTTAAGGTTAGGGTTTATGCTGCTTGAGATTTGATGGGGTCTTGAGCCTTCTGAAACTTAACTTTTAGCTTTCTAGTGTTTCAGGATCTAAATCTTACAAAGTTTGACTTGTGATTTGGCTCGTTCAGGTTGACTTGCTTCCGTCTGTGAGCCATGGGCAAGGGATTGGTTTTAGGTTCATTCGCTTGACCTTATTCTCTTCGTTTCTATCTTTTCTTTCAATGCGCCCCATTGGGTTGAATGTGCTCTTCGTGACATTAGGTACTGTGCATAGGGACAGAGTCCTTCTTATTACTCAGTCCCTGTTTCTAAAACCACTCTCGCCTTTGCTGCCGGTTTTCATTGTCTTCGGTTTTCCCGACCGTGAAAGCGATTTTTAAAGCGGCAGCTATAAATCAGTATTTAAATCGGTTTTTTATTGCGCAGATCCTGTGCAGCCCTTGAAGGCAGTCTTGCCTTATTTCCCCTCGCTCAGTTTTTCGGTCCCGTTTGTCGGCTCCGCATTTTCAGCCCATCGTCGCTAGAGACGGCCTAAGGCGATCGCAATAGCCCGAGCGTCCTTCGACCATGGCAGCCTTTAGTGACACTAGTTTGTCTCTGGGGCATACCGCCTGGGGACTTACGTTATTGGCAACTGTGGTCCCGTGCCATGTCGTCTCTGCTCCCTTCCTACCCTTACAAGTGTTACCTATGCAAAGCTTGTACAAACGTATGTCCATTTTTGTGGACGGCAACAATATGTTTTACGCTCAGCAGAAAAACGGCTGGTTTTTTGACCCAAAGCGCGTTCTAGCCTATTTCTCTGAGCAGTCCGGCGTCGAGTTGGTTAACGCATTTTGGTACACCGGCCTAAAAGATAGCCAAGACCAGCGCGGATTTCGTGATGCGTTGATTAATTTGGGCTACACGGTGCGTACGAAAATACTGAAGGAGTATTACGACGATACCTCTGGACGCCATTCCCAAAAGGCGAACCTGGATATTGAAATTGTGGTGGATATGTTTAACACCGTTGAGCAATATGATCGGGTGATTTTGTTCAGTGGGGATGGGGATTTTGAGCGGGCGATCGAGCTATTGCGCTCAAAAAGTACCCACATTACTGTGGTGTCCACGGAGGGCATGATTGCTCGGGAGTTGCGCAACGCTACGGATCGCTACATTGATTTAAATTCCATTCGCAAACAGATTGAAAAATCTGATGGATAAGAACTATATGGCGAAAAAAGCTTGGCAGATAAAATTTGGCGGATAAAATTTGGCGAGTCAAGGGGTAACTGCTTGAAAATTTACGGTGAATTTTCAAGCGTTACGGTTTAGTTATTGGCGGTGGGTCAGCCGTTGCTGATTGATGAAGCTTAGTTGGGAATTGGTTAACTTCACTTTGGAGTTGAGTAAACTGTGACCTGGCGCTATTTCGCCATTTCATTGTTATTGTCTAAGGTACTGTCAAGAGCTCCAACCAGAGTCCTTGGACGTTTAGATATTGATGAGGGGATTCGCCGGTCCAACCACAGCCGCTAGTCTCTGACCTCGAACCTAGGAGGAAATTCTTATGACTTCACAGCCTGATCGCGTCATTATTTTCGATACAACGTTGCGAGATGGGGAACAGTCTCCGGGTGCATCGCTGAATGGTGAGGAAAAGCTGGCGATCGCCCGGCAACTGTCTCGATTGGGTGTGGATGTAATCGAGGCGGGGTTCCCCTTTGCCAGTCCGGGGGATTTTGAGGCGGTGCAGACTATTGCCGATTTGGTCGGCACGCCCGATGGTCCCACCATTTGTGGATTGGCGCGGGCCACGAAGAAGGATATTGACGCGGCGGGGATGGCGCTGAAGCCGGCGGCGAAGGGGCGCATCCATACGTTTATTGCCACATCGGATATTCATTTGCAGTATAAGCTGCGTAAGTCCCGCCCAGAGGTGGTGGCGATCGCCGAGGATATGGTAGCCCACGCTAAAACCTACACCGACGATGTGGAGTTTTCGCCGGAGGACGCGGGGCGTTCTGATCCGGAATTTTTGTATGAAGTGCTGGAGCGGGTAATTGCGGCCGGGGCTACCACGGTGAATATTCCCGACACGGTGGGTTACACGACGCCGGACGAGTTTGGGCGCATTATTCGCGGCATTAAAGAAAACGTGCCCAATATTGACCAGGCGGTTATTTCCGTTCACGGTCACAATGACTTGGGTCTGGCGGTGGCAAATTTCCTGGCGGCGGTGCAAAATGGCGCTCGCCAGCTTGAATGCACGATCAATGGCATTGGCGAGCGGGCAGGGAATGCGTCCTTAGAAGAATTGGTGATGGCGTTGCACGTGCGGCGATCGTTTTACAATCCGTTCTTTGGCAAGGCGGAGGCGTCGGAAGATCCCCTCAGCAATATTAATTTGGAGGAAATTTATAAGACCTCCCGCATGGTGTCCAATATGACCGGCATGTTGGTGCAGCCTAATAAGGCGATCGTGGGGGCGAATGCGTTTTCCCACGAGTCGGGTATTCTCCAGGATGTGATGCTGAAAAATAAGCTTACCTACGAAATTGTGGATGCGGCCACCATTGGACGCACGGAAAATAACATCGTGCTGGGCAAGCTGTCGGGGCGCAATGCCTTTGCCACGCGGCTGGGGCAGTTGGGTTTTGAGCTGTCCGATACGGACCTGAATAAGGCGTTTTTGCGCTTTAAGGACGTGGCCGATAAAAAGCGGGAAATTACGGACCGGGATTTGGAGGCGATCGTAAATGACGAAATTCGCCAGGTACCTGAATCGTTCCGGCTGGAGCGGGTACAAGTGTCCTGTGGTAACCCGTCAGCTCCTACGGCAACGGTAACCCTACGTCTTCCCGATGGTTCGGAAAAAACCGATGCGGCGGTGGGCACCGGCCCTGTGGATGCGGTGTATCAGGCGGTAAGTCGCATTGTGGATATCCCCAACGAGCTGATTGAGTTTTCGGTTCAGTCGGTGACCAAGGGCATTGATGCCATGGGTGAAGTGACCATCCGTCTGCGCCACGACTCGGGTATTTTTGCGGGACATTCTGCTGATACGGATATTGTGGTGGCGTCCGCTTACGCTTATATCGCTGCGTTGAATCGGCTTTATGTGGCGATCGCCTCAGAAGCCAATACAGCGGCAGAAAAAACGCCCGTCGCTGCCCTGTAGATTACATAACCGGTAGGGTGTGCATTGATAACGCACCACAGGATTTGCCCCACAGTGCTGGTCATCTGTCGATGGGCGATTCGGTGCGTGATTTAGTGGGTGAATCATGCACCTTACTGTTCTTCTTAAACCACTGGCGCGATCGCTCCATCCCCTCCACCGACAGCACCAAAATCAACCCAATCTTTACCGCCATTACGATCAGGAACTTCGCCTCGCTTAGCAGTGACGGTCGATTGGCAATGGCTAAGGTCAATAATCTGGCGGAATTTAAACCTCGCTGGCGAGTCGGTGCCCCTGCGGTTAAGGCTTTGCAGGCTAATCCTTTGTAAAATCTGGCTTTGGCGGGACGTTTTAGGTGTTGGGCGGCGGCGGCACATTCTTGGGGCGCGATGGCAATATGGCGCTCCAGGACGCGTACGCATGCATTTTCCAGGCGGTGCAGGCTGGCGGATGAGGAAGAGGCGGAAACGCGATAGCGGATTTGGGGCTTAGATACGGCGACGCCTTCAAACTTTGCCGCCAGTTTCAACCATAAATCCCAATCTTCTGCCGGAATATAGTCCGACTCGAAGCCTCCCACCGCCTCCAGCGCCGATCGCCTCACCAGGGGGTTGGATCCATTTTCAATAAAATTATTGCCCAGCAACGCTAGAAAAATCTGCCCGCTGGGACCCAGATGAAAGCCCGTGTGTAGCCGTTGATTGCGATCGTCCACATAGTCTGTCCAGCTATAGGCAAAGCCTGCTGGGGCATTGTTTTTCAACGCTTGTCGCTGGTCCGCTAGTTTATCCACCGTCCACCAATCGTCCGCATCGAGAAAGGCGATCAGCGATCCCCGCGCCACCGTTAACCCGTGATTTCGAGCCACTGCCTGCCCCGCATTTTCCTGGGAAATGACCCGTAGCCGTTGATCCTGCCGCGCTAAATCCTGAGCGACTCCTTCGGTGTTATCCGTCGAACCGTCGTTGACGATAATTGCTTCCCAGTGGGGATCCGTCTGCGCCTGAAGGGATTCCACCGTTTCCCCGAGGGTGCCGGCTCCGTTAAATACCGGAATAATTACTGAAATTAGCCCATCGTTCACGGTATGCCTCAACCTCTTTGACCGCTTTAATCCCTAAACCTCAACCGTTGCCTTTTCCAGATGTTCAATTTGGCTCAGTAGCGCCGTCACATCGTTGTAAATATCTCGAAATAGGGGCGCTTCCGGCGAAATGACCAGGGTGTCCATGGCATCTTCCGTTAGGCGGCGGGAGATACTGGGCGATCGCCTCAACAGGTCATCCAAAAGCTGGTCCGTTAACTGCTCCAGCCCTTGGGTTAACTTAGCCACCAGCTGCCCCACCGTTTCCACCCGCCGCATATTTTCCCCCACCATGGTTTTGTGCTGATTGGGGGACAACATACTGGTCAAAGCGCCGTTGCCGTCGAGGGTCAGCTGGCGACGTTTCAAGGTTTCCTGCAGTAGCTCCGATACCGTTAAAATCTGCATCGACGCCCCATAAGCCTCCTGCAATAGCTCCTGACGTTCGGTACGATCTGCCAAATTATCCGACAGTAACGTTAGGACGCCAATTAGGGTATTTAAATGGGTGCGCACTTCATAGGACAGCCGCTCAAGAACTGAGCCGCCCTCGCGCTTTCCCACTGGTCCAATGTTGGCGAGCTTTTTGCTCTCGATCTCATACTCTGGGTTGGCGCGATGGTGGGCGATCGCCTCTGCCACCTGTTCTCGAATGGTGTCCCGCAGTTCTTGGTCAATACGCTCCTGCTGAAATTTCACCCCTTCGCGGCTAGTGGCATACAGCGCCGGTAACTGATTCAACGTGTAAGCCATAATGTTGCTCACGTCCACGCCTCGCACCACCGCCCGGGCGATCGCCGTTAACTCATCGAGGGGCAACTCCTTCTCCCCTGGGATCAAATTAAAGTCTGATTTTCCAAGGGCTAGCTCGTCATAGGCTGCCCCATTGTGATTGCCGTCTTTTAAGTTATTTTCGTCTTCTGAAGCACTTTTCCCCTTAGGCACGGCATCGTTTTTTCGCCCGCCACCGTGCAGTTCCGATAGTCCGGCGATCGCCCGCCAGCGGGACATTTGGGCAAACGCCTCTTGTAACACCACCTGTTCCAGCACATTTTCACAGTGAATCGCCGTGGGGGTAGCACTGTCGGTAAATTGCATCGTATAAAGCCGAGCATATTTACCATTCAATGCCAGCAGCTCGCTATGGGAGCCCTGTTCTGCCACTCGCCCCTTTTCCATCACCACAATTTGGTCCGCACTTTGCACCGTCGATAATCGGTGGGCAATGACCAACACCGTGCGCCCGCTACTTAACTCCGTTAGGGCTTCCTGAACCATCCGCTCCGACACCGTATCCAGGGCGCTGGTTGCCTCGTCCAAAATCAAAATATCTGGGTCCCGCAACAGGGCCCGGGCGATCGCAATCCGCTGTTGTTGCCCTCCCGACAGGCGCACCCCGCGATCGCCCAGCACCGTGTCGTACTTTTCCGATAAATCGTTAATAAACTCATCCGCATTGGCCCGTTTCGCTGCTTGCCGCACCGCCTGGTCCGTCGCCCCGGGACAGGCATAGGCAATATTGTTCCAAACCGTATCGTTAAACAAAAACGTATCCTGACTAACGATCCCCATGGCCTGATGCAAGGAGGGTAAATCAAGATCCCGCAGGTCGCGCCCGTCCAGCAAAATTTTCCCCTCAACCGGATCATAAAAGCGAGTAATTAAATCAGTCATCGTCGACTTTCCCGCCCCTGACGTGCCCACCAATGCCACCGTCTGTCCTTTCGCGATGGTCAGGTTCACCTTTTGCAAGGTTTTGCGCTTTTTCTGGGTGGGGTAGTGAAAGCTCACATCAATAAACTGAATGGCGTCCTCCAGGGGACGATAGGGCACTGACCCATTGGGCACCTGGTGCTTATTGTCCGTGCGCAGCAAGCTCACCAGCGCGTTTACCGCCGCCGTACACAGGGCCAGATTATTCAGAGCCTTGCCCAGGGTGGTCACCATCCCCAACACCCGCGAGAGCAAAAATAGATAGGTCAGTAAAATCGCCGCATATACCTCCGTTTGGTTGGCAAAGATCAACTGTCCAATCACCACAATGGACACCAATGCCACCACCACCATCAGCTCATTCACCGATGCCACCACGGACCGAAACCCTTGCGATCGCAGCTCCACCCGTTGCTTTTGCAAAATCGTTCCTGTTAGGCGCTCAAACTCCTGGGGCTCATTGCTAGTGGACTTGATAAGCCGAATCCCACCAATCGTCTCCACTAACTGACTGGTATACTGCCGCCCCAGCACAATCGCCTGTCGCCCCAGGGCCTTCGCCGTCAACGCAAACCAGCGATTTGTCACGACCACAATGCCCCCAAAAGCGATCGCCAACAGGGTCAACCGCCAAGAAATCGACGACAACACCCCCATAAACGTCAGCAACGTCACCGTTGTCGCCGAAATTTGCACAATGGTATTAATCGTCCCCACTGCACCGCTTCTTTCCGAGCCCCACCTCTGAATCTAATCCCCCGTCTTCACCTGACTGTAAAAATCGATCCCCACCCCCAACACCAGCCGCAATCCACGGAACGTAGCCTCATTCACCAACTGCCGCGACAAGTGCCCCCCTACCGCCGTATTCACCAGCTGCATCAGGTTCTTTGCCACGATCGCCCCAATAATGATTCCCAGCAGCACCATCAGCCGCTGGTCATCAGGAATCCCGTCAAATAATGCCAAAACATCGCCCACCACCCCCGGAGCCCCGCCAAACCCCTCTTGAGCACCTACAAACCCCAACAAAACCGGCACCAGAAGTGCCACGCTAACCCCGTTAAACACTCCCGTAAAAAAGCTAATAACGATGGTGCTAGCAATCCAAAACCGATTTTTGTTGGCGATATCCAGTAGTAATCGCGTTCCCGGAGAAATAGTCATAGCTTTACAAAGAGGGCAAACTCCCTAGCGGCGTCCGGCGCTGACAAGCCCCTAGGATACGTCATAGGTCATTTCCAAAGCTTCTGCGGTAAGGGGACATCTCTGCCTGGGCTAAAAAATAAACTAGGGACCATAAATCTTGCCACGCAAAACGTTGAAATTGAACCGATGACAGTCCCAGGTAACGGCACTATCTATCCTATTTCCCCTTCCCATATTCCGGTAGGGCTTCCGGAGGTGCTCAGGTGGCACGCCATAATTGCGCCTAAGAACTTTCACACTCAAAAAAACTATGTCCTGAGGGATATTGCGCCTTTCCTAACAATAAGTTTAAAGGTCCGCAAAATAAGAGCAATAAATTAGGGACTGTAAAGCGGGTGGGCACAAGGTTTGGGGGTAGTAATGCAACGTAATGTAGGCTGAGCCTTAATCTACAGAAGATTCAAGCTTTTCGAAATTGAGTGACCATCACATTGCATCACTACCGGTTTGGGAGGGATTGAGCTGGCGAACGCCCCCAGCCCCCTTGAAGCTAACCTTTGTCAAACCCTTAAAGCCTTCCTTCAACACATCTATCCCAAAGAATCATTACTTCTTAAAGTTTTAAGTCTTTACTCTTAATCTTTTGTTTTTGTCTTATTTCCTTTGGGCTATGTAATTTGAATGGCGTAATTTAAAACCTGATAATTTGGACATTTAAAATATCAGGCGTTTTCTTGAAGTTTGCATTTTGCAAAACTGAACTTCAGAATTTAATAAAAAACAGCAACTAATTCCCGTTTGAACTTCCGTTACCCATAGCCCCTGCGAAGAAATAATTCCCTCCCAAACTCAACTTGCAGCCCTTCTTGTTCATTAACTGTTGCCGTTCACTATGTCGTCAGAACGATCTAATTTGAATGGCTCAAAATACGGATCACCTATGATATTTATTTTCTTTCCAGTGACTGGATTCCATAACAGAGCATGAAAATGTCAAGGAAAGGGTCAGTGCTTTTAAGCAATCAACTTTTGGCGATTTCTCAAGAGATACCTATCTTACGAAGTGCCATTAACGTAACGCTACTGGCAGACCCTGATTGAACACAGGAGATTAGCCATAGTCTTTTTAAGACAAAGGATTCTGACAATAATCCTTAAAAACTTGAACGAGACAATAACGAGCTGCTAATGTAATGGGTGAAATTAAGGAAAATTTATCCTTAAACTTATGTCGATAGACATAGACTTAACCTGTAAATTTAACTTGATCTCTCACGAGTTTAAGTGAACTACATTATTTTCATCTCAGATGAAAATGCTTGCCTAAGGTTAAGTTTGTCGGCACTTCCGGCGTTCACTTAATCGGGAATTGGATTTTTCTGGGACGTTGTAAAAACCCAAGGAATCACTTCTTTAGGTCAGTTTTAAGACATTAATTGGCTTTCTAAGAAACGTTAAGTCAAATCTTTAGAATTAACTGGGTTCCCTAGGGCACATGACTTCTCGATTACAGTGACCAATAAGTTGTTAGCATCCAAACTATGAAATCTTCTTTAGTTATCCTGTACCACCGTCAACCCTACGATGAATATACTGACGAAAACGGTCAGGTTCGATTTCGGGACAAAAAGAGTCCTAATGGAATTGTCCCAACGTTAAAAAGCTTCTTTTCTGGCGTTCAGCAAGGAACTTGGATTGCCTGGACTCAGGTTCTTGCCCGTCAAAAAGCAAAGTTTCAAGAGCGCATCAACGTTGATGATGCTAACTACAATGTTCGCCGTATTCCCCTGACGGCTGATCAGGTTAAGCATTTTTATCACATCACTTCAAAAGAGGCTTTTTGGCCAATTTTGCATTCTTTTCCTTACCATTTCACCTACGGCTCTTCGAACTGGGAAAATTTTAAAACGATTAATCGGCTTTTTGCTGAAGCTGCTTGCGATGAGGCGGCGGACGATGCTTTGATTTGGGTTCACGATTACAACCTGTGGCTGGTTCCGTTTTATATTCGTGAGAAAAAGCCTAATGCTCGCATTGCTTTTTTCCATCACACTCCTTTTCCGTCAGTGGATGTGTTTAATATTTTGCCCTGGCGAGAAGAAATTGTAGATAGTCTTCTGGCTTGCGATATTGTGGGCTTCCATATTCCTCGCTACGCTGAAAATTTTGTAAATGTGGCGTGCAGCTTACGGGAAGTTGAAATTACGAAGCGAGTTAAGGTGGCTGAAACGAGCCATATGGCGCCGGTGGGAATGGCGTTGGCGGAGCAGGAAACGGTAACTAAGGTGTCTTACAAAGGGCGCACGGTCACTGTGGATGCGTTCCCGGTGGGGACCAATCCTACCCATGTGCGCAATGTGGTGGCGGCCCCTGAAACCCAGCAGCGTATGAAGGCGATTCGTGATGAGCTGGGCGATCGCAAACTAATCGTCTCGGCGGGGCGCAATGATTACGTCAAGGGTAACCAGGAGCTGCTCCAGTGCTATGGGCGACTATTGGAGCGCCGCCCTGAGCTTCACGGCAAGGTACAGTTATTGCTGGCTTGTGCGTCTCCGGCGGAGGGAATGCGGGTGTATAAAACGGCGCAGAATCAAATTGAACAGCTAGTGGGCAAAATCAACGGTAAGTATGCCCGCCTAAACTGGACGCCGATTTTGTTATTTACCCAGTCCATTGGTATGACGGACTTGATGAGCTATTACCATCTAGCGGATGTGTGCTGGATTACGCCCCTGCGAGATGGGTTGAACTTGGTGGCGAAGGAGTATGTGATTGCTAAGAATGGCGAGAAAGGGGCGCTGATTTTGTCGGAGTTTGTGGGGGCAGCGGTGGAACTGCCGGAGGCGGTGCTCACCAATCCCTATTCCATGGACAAGATGGACGCGTCGCTAGATTTGGCGTTGGATATGCCTGAGGACGAGCAAAAGCGTCGGATGCAGGCAATGTACAAAACTGTGACCACCTATGATGTGGACTATTGGGCAGGGCGTTTGTTTGATTTGTTTGGTCAGACCCGCCCCAGTTCTGAGCCTGATGACGCTGGTTCTAAGACCCTTGCTGGTACGGCTTCCTAGGCTGTAGACAGCTCGAATTGCTGAAGCCCTAATCCCCTTTCCCCTTCTTCCCTGGGAGAAGGGGCTTTGACTTTAGGAGGCATCTAGGGCGTGTCATCAATTAATCTCCAGAAGCCTTATGCAGTGGGGAGTACGCGCCCTTTAAGAACAAACAAGGCTAGGGGCTGAGCCCCTTACGGCTCTTGACTTAGGGATTCAATTGATGACAGCCCTTAGCCTTTCTCGCTGCAAGTAGAACATTTGGCGTAACTTGCGTACGGTTATATAGTCAATTTCCACTGATGTAGGACATTCACTTGATGGGACATTTAGCGTAATGGTGTATAGCTAAGACCGCACTATCGGTCTCGCCAAAGCTTCGCGAACGGCAGAGGATGACC
>ERZ1740065.2545-NODE-2545-length-11339-cov-4.863169_pt1 | contig 11339 bp, 12 predicted proteins | sample MGYA00581738_ERZ1740065 | MGnify/ENA primary metagenome ERZ1740065 (study PRJEB43018, sample SAMN04849749) | marine metagenome | isolation source: floating plastic debris | place: Pacific Ocean | collected 2008-09-01 | study: EMG produced TPA metagenomics...
TGGAAGCCCTCTTCCAACTTTCCAACCCCCGTACGCTCCTGGCCCTGGGCAACCACGACTATGACGATCTCGATCTGGTGACGGAATATACCGGCCGGCCGGCCTTTTACACCCAACACGAGGGGGGAATTACCTTTTTGGTACTCGACACCCAGGATAGCCTGAGCAGTATGGTCGGCGAACAACTGGCGTTGATTCGCAGGGTGACCGACACCATTACGGAGAGTAGCCACCTCGTTCTGCTGCACCACAAGCTGGTCTGGATGTACGGGAATGAAGACTTGGAGGGACAAATTGTGGCGACGGCCAATGGGCAACTGGGGGATTGTTTTCACTGTATCAATCCCAATAATTTTTACGAAACCGTTTACCCCTTACTCGTGGCGGTTCGCCAGCGCGGTGTTGAGGTGCTTTGTATCGGCGGTGATTTGGGCTTCCGCACCAAGACCTTCGATTACCTCAGCCCCGAAGGCATTCGACTGATGGGCTCGGGCATGGACCTGGATGCGGCGGACAATCCCGCCCTCTTGTTCAGTTACGAAAACCGGGAGTTGACCTATGAGTTTCTTCCCCTCGATGCCCTGGAATAGGGGCTCCGGCCACCCGCTACCGGGGGCGGCGGCATTGGCGCGAATTTCCTAACTTTGACAAAAAATCACCGTCATGGACCGCATCAACCTTAGAGAAAAATACCAGCAATTTGACGAGCATTGGACGCCCAAAATCATTGCCGAGCTCAACGGACAGTACGTCAAACTCGCCAAAGTAAAAGGGGAGATGATTTGGCACAGCCACGCGGAGGAGGACGAGCTTTTTGTGGTGCAGCAAGGGACGCTCTTTATGGATTTTCGCGATCGGACCGTCGTCATTGGACCGGGGGAAATACTCGTGGTGCCCAAGGGGGTCGAACACCGGCCCCGCACCAATGGGGAGGAGGTCTGGCTGATGCTCATCGAGCCCAAGTCTACCAAGCATACCGGCGAAATCCAACACGAGCTGACCGTCCAGAATCAGGAATGGATCTAGACGCTGGGCTCCCCAGGTGGATTGGGGGCAAGGCCCATTTGCCATTCCCGAATGAGCTGGGCCGTGGCCGCTCCCCGGCGGGCCCAGTTGAAGTGGTTGAGCCGGGGCGACTGAGCGAGCGCCCGGGTCAGTACCTTTTGTTGGACACTACCGTCGGGATGCAGTTTGCGGTAGAGGTTTTGGATGGCGGGGATGGGTGCGAGGGGATCGTCTTCGATGGCAATGGCCAGTACCGGAAGGATTAAGGTACCCAGCGCCCGTTCGTAGTCGAAGGTGCTGCCCGCCAAGTGGTACTGACCACTTCGCCCCTGTTGGCACCAATCCAAAATCTGCCGCCGACCCGCCCGTCCGCCAAAACCCACCAGGTCGCCCGGAAAGTAACCCCAGGCCCCCGCCAGCAGTGGAAACAGCAAAAACCCCAAGCGCAAACGCCAGCGCTCCCAGCCCGTCCAACCCGAATAATGGACCGAACAGGAGGCGATGAGAATCAGGCCCGCCACGGCCATCCGGTGGCGACTGAGATACAAACTGGCCAACTGTCCGCCCAGGCTGTGGCCCATGACGTAGAGGGGCCGCTGGGAAAACTGCCGCTCGATAGCGGCGAAGATGCCGCGATAATCCAGTTCCAACATGGTTTCGTAACCAAAATCCACGCCCCGACGGGGGCGGACGCTCGACCGCCCAAGGCCGCGCAGGTCGGCGGTCACGACGATCCAATCCCGCTGCGCCAGGTGCTCGGCGAAGGGCTGGTAATAGGAAGCCTCGACGCCCATGGCGGGGAAGAGCAGGAGGAGGGGAGCGCTAGCACTGGCTCCGTCGCGGAAGATCGTGATGGCAGTGTGGCTACCGTCGGCGAGCTCGATGGGGTGGACTTGTTGCAAAGGGTGAAATTTTGTGGGGAATGTACGATAAAAAACAAAGTCTCCATACCGTATCGGGGAGCGCGAAATGTTAAAATTTAATCCACCCTTGTAACCTTTTTGCCTTTCGTGTTACTATATCAGTACACCAACCAACGAGCTGATGAATACGCGATCTTCCAACCACGCCGAATTTTTGAATTGGTACGAAGCCATTCACCCCGCCTTCGTCCGCTACTGTCGCAGCCGGGCCTACGGTCGGATGGAAACGGAGGACTTGGTACAGGAGGCGGTCTTGGCCACTCTGGAGGCCTTTTACCGAATCGAACGGAAGGAAAAATTGCTGAGTTTTATGATCGGAGTGGCGAATAATATTTTAAACAACCAGCGGCGCCGTCAGCAGTTTCGGGCGGCCTGGGAAGACAAAGTCCTGGAGCGGATGGAAAGCCAAATTGGCGATCCGGAGTTGGCCCTGGATATTCATTTCCTCCACCGCGCCATCGACCAATTGCCGGAGCGACAGAAGGAGGCGCTACTCCTTTTCGAAATTGCGGGCTTTAGCATCCGGGAGTTGGCTCAAATTCAGGAGTCGAGCGAAGCGGCCGTGAAGACCCGCCTGAGTCGGGCGCGTAAGGCCCTTCAGGGGCTCTTGGATGAGCGGGATGAAAAATCCAAAGCGCTGCCCCTGAGCAAGCGCCTGGCCATCTACGCTGCCTTGTTCTGAAACCGGGTAAAGTAGACCCGCGCCTACCGCCCCCTTTTCAAACGAGGAGGCCAGCAGGAGTGGATAAATCCCCGTATATTAAAAAAGGTACTTATGGGTAAGTCCTGGAGACTTTCCATTTCTAAGCATTTTATTTTTTAACCTTTCAAAATCATTTTATCCATGAAAAAGAAACCGCAATCGGTCAAGCGCCTTGGTCCGCTACGGACCGCCGAACGTTGCTGCCAAATCCTCCACGAAGGGGAAACCCATCGGATCAAAGGAGGAGGAGGTGGCCTCCAAGGTGATCCACCGCCCAACCAGTGGCCCTGGCAAATCTAAGGCCTGACCTTTCTCCATCGCATCCAAAAATTTAATCGCATCATCCTTTATTAATTATTTAACCTGCAAATTTTCAAACCATGAAAAAACGGATTTCATCCATTGTCGATTTGAGTGCCGGGCAAATACAAGCATTGAGCCCCAGCGCTTCCTCCCTAATTAAAGGCGGTACTGATGCGACCGGTGTAGGCAAACACGTCCCCCGTCCTGTCTTCATCGACCTAAAGGAAGAGGACCTACTCTAAGTGCCTAGCTAGGGACCGTTCAAGTTGATGGAACTTGATCAACTTGAATGGTCCTTTTACAATCGAGTGTCCCCGCTCCCCCTCTCAGCAGTTGTAGATCAAATCAGTGGAACCCATGAAACGGAAAATTGAAGTTGACCGAGTTTTTAAAGTACTGCGCCAATTGCCCCCCGACATCCCCTTGGGACGGGTGGCGGAATGGGTAAACGCCCACCAGTCCCTACCCTAGCCCCACGTTTCCTCTCCCGCAGTGCTGGCATTGCTTTGGCCATTAGCGTCTCGCGCGTCGTCGCGAGCGAAGCCACCTTTATTGTCTTACATCAAAAAATCAGACCCAATGAATTACGGAAAAGAATTCCGGCAGTACGCCACCCAACACCACGGCTTGGCGGCCCCCCAAGTCGACCGCCACCTCCACCACAGCGCCGGCGCCCTGCGCCGACTGCGCGGCTTTACCCCCAGCGTAATGGAAGAGCGCCAACTCAACGTCGTCCAGATGGACGTATTTTCCCGCCTGATGATGGACCGCATCATCTTCCTGGGCGTAGGCGTCGACGACTACGTGGCCAATGTGATCCAGGCCCAGTTGCTCTTTCTCCAATCCCTCGACCCCCAAAAGGACATCCAAATGTACATCAACAGTCCCGGCGGATCGGTCACGGCGGGTTTGGGCATCTACGACACCATGCAGTTGGTCAGTCCCGATGTCAATACGATTTGTACGAGTATGGCCGCGTCGATGGGGGCGGTCTTGCTTTCTGCCGGGACGAAGGGAAAGCGAACGGCTCTGCCCCACAGCCGGGTCATGATTCACCAGCCAGCGGGTGGCATGCAGGGGCAGGTTTCGGATATGGAAATTACCTACGACCTGTTTAAGGCCATGCAGCGAGAGCTCTACGAAATCTTGAGCCGCCATACGGAGCAGCCCTTTGAGAAGATCACCGCGGATTGTGACCGGGACCACTGGATGACCGCTGCGGAGGCCCAGGCCTACGGATTGGTGGACGAGGTACTGGAGCAGTAGGCCAGATCGGGCGCACCGTTGGTAGCTGGTCGGCTGGCCGACGGTGGGTCGGGGCACAATCTGGGCGAATCGTCCTGATAATTGTCCAGAAAGCATTACTTTTGCAGTGACTTTGGTACCCCGAGCCGTTGGTTGCGGGGTTTAAAAGGGAATCCGGTGCAAATCCGGAGCAGTCCCCGCTGCTGTAAGTTCAGTCCAAAGCTCCTGGCAATCGCCACTGTTTTCGTCCAAAAGCGGTCGAAATGGGAAGGCGCCAAGAGTTGAACGAGCCAGAAGACCTGCCCGAGTCGATTCGCTAAAATAACTTTCGGAGGAAAAGTGGAGCGATGGATCGACAAGGTTGTTTCGAGTTGGATTTGGTTCCGACCCGCTATTGCACCGCGTTTTCTCAAGGAAAAGCCGAGGTGTCACTTGCTGGTATCCGTCGTCAGACGATTCCCTCCATCCACCTTTTAAACAACCATTACGATGACTCGAATTTTTACCTGTTTGTTTTCCTTCCTCCTCGCCGGTGCCCTGGGCGCACAGACCACGGCCGACTTCGAAAATTTTACCCTCGACCCAGAAACCTTCCTCAACGGCAGCGATGGCAATGGGGGCTTTAGCGCGGGGAATGTTTTTTTACCCAATAATTATAACCCTGAGTTCAACAGCTGGACCGGCTTTGCCATTTCCAATACGACCGACGTGACGGATCCCAGCTTCGACAACCAGTACAGCGCCATCACCGGCGAAGGTTTTGACGGATCGAGCACCTACGCGGTTGCCTTTGCCTTTGATCCCCAGGTAGTTTACTTGGAGAACGAAGCGGTCGGCGAGGCCGTCAATGGTTTTTACATTACCAATTCCACCGTCGGACACATCATCTTGCGGGAAGGAAATTCCATCGCCAAAAAGATGGGGGGCGCATCGGGAACGGACCCGGATTTTTTCCTACTCACGATCCAAAAATTTTTCCAGGGCAGCCTGTCGACCGAAAAAGTGGAGTTTTACCTGGCTGATTACCGCTCTTCCGACAGCAGCGAGGACTACATCATCGACGAGTGGACCTTTGTTGACCTCAGCAGCCTGGGTCCCGTCGATAGCCTACTCTTTAGCCTCACTTCCAGCGACAATGGCAACTACGGCATGAACACGCCCGCCTATTTTTGCGTAGATAATTTCACGACCTCGGATGGAGTCATTGCCTCGACAACTGCGGTGACCGCACCGACTTTTTCCGTCCAGCCGAACCCGACCACCGATTGGGTCAATGTGCAGTTGGAAGCCGGTCAAAGCGGCTGGTGCAACATCTACAACGCCCAGGGGCAGCTGCTGCTGCGTCGGCAGTTGTGGGACGATAATACGGCCATCGAGGTACAACATTTTCAGTCCGGCCACTACCTGATTGAGGTGGAGACGGAAGCGCAGCGCTCGGCGCGGTGGCTGGTAAAACAGTAAGCTCCTTACGGCAAGCAGGATCGTCCGAGCCGAGTGGTCGGGAGGCAGCAATTAAAAATGGCAAAGCTGTTCATCAAAAATATGGTTTGTCCCCGCTGTGTCGAAAGCGTTCGACAGCTCTTGGTGGAATTGGCGATTCCCTATACGCGTATTCAGTTGGGGGAGGTGGTACTCCCGCTCTCCGCCAGCGCCAGCCAAGAGCGTGCCCTGGCGAAAGGTTTGGAAAAAAGGGGTTTTGCCCTACTGGACGACCGCGATTCGCGGCTGGTCAATGCCATCAAGACCTTTATTATCGAACGCGTTCATTACGGACGGCACCGCGCGCCACAAAAGCTCTCGGTCCTGCTTGCCCAACACGTACAGAAAGAGTATTCTAGCATCAGTAAGACGTTTAGTCGCGTGGAGGGAATCACGATTGATAAGTTCACCCAGCTCCAAAAAGTCGAAAAAGTAAAAGAACTCCTGAGCTACGACGAGCTGAGTATCGCCGCCATTGCCGACGAACTGGAGTACAGCAGCGGGGCCCACCTTTCGCGTCAGTTTAAAAAAATAACCGGAATGGCGCCTTCGGCATTTCGACAATTACACGCTTTTCCCCGCCGCAATATTGACCAGGTCAGGCCGGATGCCTAACCAAAGGATACAAGGAATTTCCAACAGGATGTAAGTTCCCTCATCGCATTGTGCTTATCTTTACAGCAAAAAATGACCAAACAATATCGAGTAGCGGGCATGACTTGTGGTGGTTGTGTAAACAGCGTCAACGATCGCTTGTCGGAAGTGGTGGGCGGAGCTGCCCTGGTGGTCCAGCTGGAGGGCCCACAGGTAAAGATCGCGACGCCGACTGAGCCCTCCCTCGCGGCCATGCAAGCTGCCCTGGGTAGCCGCTATACCATTCAAGAATGGCCTGAAACGGCTCCGGCCGCTCCGGCGACCACCGTTTCCCTACCTACCCCCTCGCTGCAAACCTACCGTCCGCTACTCCTACTGGTAAGTTTTATCATCGGCACCACCCTCCTGGCTCAGTATCCCTTTAGTGATTTCTCCGTAACCAAATGGATGCGACACTTTATGGCCGGTTTCTTTATCGTCTTTTCCTTTTTTAAGTTGCTCAACCTTGATGGCTTTGACGAGGATTACCGTCAATACGACCTGCTCGCCGCCCGCTGGCGGGGCTGGGGCTACGTTTATCCCTTTGTCGAGCTTGGCTTGGGCATCCTCTACCTGACCAATCTGGCCCCCGCCTTCACCAACTGGACCACGGTACTGGTGCTGGGTTTTAGCAGTTTGGGCGTCATCAAAAGCAACCTGGAGAAGCGCCAAATCCGCTGCGCTTGTCTGGGGGACGTGTTTAATCTGCCCATGTCGACGGTCACGATCGTGGAAGACGTAACGATGGTGCTGATGGCGGCCTGGATGCTGCTCTGATCCGATTACTCCGCTCCGACTTTGAGCACGAGCTTCCCTAATTTATCACCGTTGAAGAGCCGGAGGAAGGTATCGGGAAAGGTCTCAATGCCTTCAACGATGGTCTCGCGACTTTTGATCTGGCCCTGTGCCAGCCACATGCCCAGTTCGAGAGCGGCCTTGGCGTAATCCTTGGCGAAGTCAAAGACCAGGAAGCCCTGCATTTTGGCACGGCAAGAAATTAGCGCCAGGTAATTGGAAGGCCCTTGGATGGCTTCGGTGGCGTTGTACTGAGAAATACCCCCACACAGCGGAATGCGTGCCCCGATGCGGAGCCGACTCAGCGCGATATCCAGAATTTCTCCCCCTACATTGTCGAAGTAAATGTCGATGCCCTTGGGGCAATGGCGCTTGACGGCCGCCCGGAGGTTTTCGCTTTTGTAATCAATGGCCGCATCAAACCCCAATTCTTCGGTGAGGTACCGGCACTTCTCCGGTCCTCCCGCTACTCCCACTACGTGGCAGCCTTTGATTTTGGCAATTTGCCCGGCGATGCTGCCTACCGCTCCGGCCGCCCCCGAAACCAGCACCACGTCCCCTTCCTTGGGCTCGCCGATGTGCAGCATGCCAAAGTAAGCGGTAAAACCCGTCATGCCCATCACTCCCAGGTAGTTTGAGAGGGGAACCATTCCCGTCTGTACTTTAAACAAGCCCTCGCCATCGGACAGGGCGTACTGCTGTACACCAGTACTGCCGTATACGTAGTCGCCCACGGCGTAGTCGGCATGCTGGCTGGCGATGACTTTTCCCACCGCACCGGCTCGCATCACGGCTCCGATCGGTACGGGAGGCAGGTACGTTCGGGCGGCGCTGATCCAACTGCGCATGGCCGGATCGAGCGAGACGTAGGCCTGCTGAATCAGCAGCTGTCCGTCGCCGACTTCGGGCAGGGGGCTGCTCTCGATGGTCCAATTTTCGGCGGTGGGGAGTCCGACGGGGCGGCTGGCGAGCTTGACTTGAATGTTTTCGGGCATGGTGGCGGATTTAAGGATGGATGGTAAAGCGACCGCTCGTTTGACGGCCGCGATGATCGCGGATAAGGTACGTATAAAATCCCGGAGGAAGATCATCGACGGGGATTTGATGCCCCGACCGGGCGCTATTTTCTTCGCGGATCAGCCGCCCGGTGTCGTCGTAAAGCTGGATGTGAGCCCGCATTTGTTCGCTTGGCCTGTGGATGGCGAGTATGTCGGTGGTGGGGTTGGGGAAAACCCGGATGGGGGGAACGATGGCGGGCACTTCGGTGCTGTTGACGAGGGTTTCTTCGATCTCCACATCGTCGATGGCGAGGAGAAACTGGAAGGGCTCGCTAAAGGCGTGGAAGGCGATACTACGTACTACATCGTCGTTGGAGACGAAGGAGAATTCGGCGAGCTGGTAGTTCTTGCTGTCGATGAGGGTATCGATAAATTGAGGGATGGGGTCCACGTCTTGGGGATCGATCCCGGGGCTGAGGTGGACCTTGAGTTTTTCGACGGTGTCGAAACCCGTATCGACCTTGCGGTACCAAAAGCGGACGATGTAGCGGTAGTTTTGGCGAAAGCTCAGGAGAGGCGTAAAGAGCCAGTCGTCGGCGGGGTCGTCGATGTCGAAGCTCATGTGCATGGCGTTGGGGGCGGAGCGAGCGTTGTTGGGAAAATTATTGCTGTTGGGCAGGACGTCCCAAAAGGCGTTGTCGTTGTTTTGATTGACGGCGGTCCAGCCGGCGGGAAGCTGTTGGCCCGTATCGGCTTGGAGCTCATCAAAGTTTTCGGAAAAGAACTGGGCGGGAAGCAGTAGCGTGGGCAATAAGAGTCCGAGTAAGCATACAATTCTCCTCATGTGGGTATAGTTGATCTGGGTGGTTGGGTATACAGATGGAAAACACCCGAAAGTAGGAAAATATTTTGGCAAGCGTTAAAATCACGGACTTTGTCGCTGCTTGGCCAGTAGGACTGGGGGAGCGTATCGGCTTCCGGGCTCAGCGCTTGATGCCCGCCTCATTGTAAATCACCAAGCCCCGGTAGGTTCCGATCCACTTGTTGTTACGCTCGTCGACGAGTACCCGTTCCACGATATTGTGGAGCAAGCCAGAATTCCAATTGTAATACTTGGTCCATTCGCCTTCCCGCTCTATGGTCAATCCCTCGTGAGTCGCCAAATAGACGGCCCCGAGCAGATCCACTTCCAGGTCGTTGACGTAGTTGGAACTCAAATCCGAATTCTGCGCCGTATACTTCTGCCAACCCCCAGCATCCAGGTGGTACAAGTGATGAAACGAAGCCGTCCACATTTTATCCGCGGCGAAGGTGATGAAACGAATCTGGTTGTCTACCAAAATAGAATTGGTGGACTGGTACAGGGTACTTTGAGTCGGGTCAAACTGTACCAAGCCCCCCGTTTGGGTACCCACCCAAATGTTTCCCCCGGGGTCTTCCCGGATCACGCGGATGTTGTCATCCGGCAGGTCGGAGTTATGGAGGTGGTAGGTCTGAAACACTCCATCGCGGAAAGCGACGAGCCCCGCAAAGGTCCCGATCCAAAGGGTTCCGTCCTGGCCCATTTCCAGACAACGAATCTCGTTGTTGGGCAAGTCGGAATTGTGAGTGTCGAACCGGGTCAGGCCCTCGGGCCCCAATCGGGCCAGGCCGTGGTTTCGCGTGCCGATGAAGAGTCGGTTGCGGTTGGTAGCAACGACGGACGTCAGGGCGTCATCGGGCCAGGTTACTTGGGTATGCGGGCCATCCACCAGGGTCAGGGTTTTTTTACTCACCTTGCGCAGCCCGTTCCGTTTGGTAGTCAGCCACACGTAGTCCTTGGTATCCACCAGGTCCGTGATGGTATCCTGCTCCAGCAGGGGGAGCCACTGGCCGAGGGCTTCCGGTGTGGGGTTTACGAGTGGGTCGTCGGGGACACAGCTCGTGAAAAGGACCAGCCCCAGCAGGACAAATCTCAGGAAAGAGGGCGCTGGGCTAGCGCTACTTCTGGCCAGTCGGAGGGGGGAGGAGAAAATTAGAGGTTTCATCATACCCCTGTAACGGCATTGCTAGGAAGGCTTATTTTATCGCCACCAAATTTAACGAGCTCGCACTCGGATTCTTGATCTTTCCTTGTGAGGATAAGGGGCACCCCAGTACGGGATGCCCCACCGTTTACCGGTTTATTGTTACCGATACCTTTTGACGAGGATCAACAATCGATGATAATGTAAATGTCGAGGACGTAATCCGCCGTTTCGATGTGGATGTGGATGATGATCAGGCCCTCGACCACATCGACGTCGTAGTCATCGGCGGGGATGCCTAGGTGGTGCCGAAAGATTACTTTCGGATACTGCTTAGTCTATTCAGTAAGGGCACCGCTGTGGAAAAAGAGTAACTTGAATGGGTAGGTCCTAGGAAGGGCAACTGCCGAGCTTGTCGACGGGGGTGGCAGTTTGCGGGTTGTTGTGTTGTGCCTATAAAACACCACGAGTACGAGATCGGTTGGGGGTACAACAATAAAAGTGCAAAAAAAAATAAAAAAGTGCAAAACGGACTCGTGGCCAGCTGGGGAAGGCTTACATGCCCAAGTTGGGCAAATGCTTGACTTTGTGATAGGTCAGGGCGGCTTTGATGCAGGCTTTGACTTCGGGTATTGGGAGGCTTTGTGGTAAAGAAAAAACGAGGGCGCGTTTTCCTTCGTATTGAAAGGTAGCTCCAAAAACCGATTTAAAGGTACCCACTAGTTTGCTGGTACATTTAAAGTACAGGGCATACTGGTCTGGTGATTTGACTTTCCAATCCATCCTTAGGGTACTGCCGTGCTTAGTCACAAAGCTGGGCTCTCCCCATTTGAGCGTCTCTTCCAGTAGGGTCAGCCCTTCGATCTCTTCTGCCGTAGCGATGACCAAGGCCCGGAGCGCCAACATCTGGCTGCGGACCGTCGCGGGATAGTTGGCAAAAACCATCGCGACTTCGGGGTGGGAGATCAATTGTAGGGTAGCCATGGTAATGTTAATTGGGGTCTGGTTTATAAATCATTCCCTCATCGGATGATGAGCAATAGAGAGTCGGAGAAGTCTAATGCTGGTCCTTTCCCAAGCCCAACTAAAAAGGGAACGATAGCGATGGTATATCTGCTGCCTTTGCCTCGTCGTGGTAGCGGTCATGATAAGGCCATTGGCCGTATTTCCTAGGGCACTACAACCACGTTCCGAAAAATGAAAAAGGGAATAACCGCTGCGAAGTTACGCGCCGTTATTCCCTAGTGCT
>ERZ1740065.2546-NODE-2546-length-11336-cov-8.756493_pt1 | contig 11336 bp, 11 predicted proteins | sample MGYA00581738_ERZ1740065 | MGnify/ENA primary metagenome ERZ1740065 (study PRJEB43018, sample SAMN04849749) | marine metagenome | isolation source: floating plastic debris | place: Pacific Ocean | collected 2008-09-01 | study: EMG produced TPA metagenomics...
GGATGCCATCGTAAACCCTAAATCTTGGTAGAAGCTTTTCGACAAGGCAAAGTCTTTTGCTGGTACGAATGCCTTGATTTCAACAAGGTTTAGATTTTTCATGATCAGCCTCTAAAATCCGACCTATTCAGCCAGGCAACTATGGTCTGCCCATAAAATCATCTTGAAGAAAAAAGAGCAGTCAAGCTCAATTGACTGCTCTACTACGGAGCGGAACGACGTCTGAGCAGGCTCGCTACTGTAGGGCAGCCCACTCATCTGGATTGAGGTTGGCCACGAGTTCAAACCCTTCGCCATCGGGCCTGGCCACGTAAGCCACACCTTGTGGCTCAGGATAGATACCAGTGGCGGCATCAAACACATCGTCATGGCCAATGAGCACCGTGTTTTGACCTGCCGCAGGCAGGGCCGAGAGCAACGGTGTGATGTTGGCTCTCATGGTTTCCATTTGCTCTGGCGTATATTCCTCTGCGGGCTCAAAGTTGAGCGCGGCCGTTTTCTCGTAGCGACCAAAGGCCAAGTCAGCCGTGTTGTAGGCGCGGCAATACTCGCTAGTCATCACATCACCGACGGGTATCCCTAAAGTCTCAAACGACTCGCCGATAAGAGCGGCATCGGCTTTACCCGCATCGCTCAGTTCACGTTGGGTTGAGCAGTCATTCAAGTCGAGATTCGGATCCGCTTGATCGGCATAATCTTCGGTGGTTTGAGCGTGCCGAAAGAAGATGACATAGCCACCGGCTTGGAGCTCGCTGACCAGCTCTGGGCCGCTGAGCTGATCTTCAAAGGTTTCACCGGTGTAAGCAGCTTCACCACCTTCGCCGCCTTCACCGCCCTCGCCACCTTCACCGCCTTCGCCGCCTTCGCCACCTTCACCGCCCTCAGCGGTCTGGTCGACTTCTTCGGTCGCGGCTGGGTCGGTGCCTTCAACACTTTCAGTTGTGCTCGCGCCACCACAGGCGGTCACGGTTGCAATCATGCCGACTGTCAAAAACAGTTCTACTGGCTTTAATGCTCTTTTCATAACGCTCGCAACTCTCTTTTGAAAATACTTCTGGTTAACAAGTGCACACCAGATTAACTTTAACGAGAACTACTGTCAACAAGTGAAGTTTCTTGAATGATGAAAGCCCTTATAGTCGACAAAACCTGGTGTTTTCTGGCAAAGATATTAGGCTCTCGGTAATTTCTAGGATTGAGAATTGTTCCCGCTATCTTTGGGGTTACTCGGCCCACTGGCGCATCAGGTTGGCCAGGCTTTTAGAGAGCAGATCAAACTCGTTGGTTTTGCCAGCTTGGCCATACAGCGATCGCCGCACCGTATCTAAGTCAAAGAGAATTTCTCGCTGGGCGGTATCGCGAATCCAGCTCTGCACCCAGCCCACGGCTACCAGACGAGTACCTGCCGTGACGGTATCGACGCGATGTAGGGTCGAAGAGGGATACACGATCGCCGCGCCTGCCGCTAACTTGTAGCGCCGCTCGTCATCGGCACCTTCGATCACCAACTCACCCCCGCTATAGTCTTGCGGGTCGGAGAGAAACACCGTGAAAGAAACATCGGAGCGCTGTCTTCCCATCAAGGCATTGTCGATGTGGCGGCCATATTCCATCCCCGAGTTGTAGCGGCTTAACAAGAGGGAGTGTACCTGCTTGGGACGCACCGCCGCCTGAAACAGGGGATGACGCGTTAAAGCCGCCTGAATGCGCTCGCGCAAATCTTTGGCGTCAGTCCCTTTCAGCTGCTGATTCTGCTTAACGTGTTTGGCATACCAGCCCGCAGTCAGCTTGCCATCCACAAACTCAGCCGTCGCTAGGGTCGTCTGGATCGCCGACAACTCATCGGCGGACAGCACATCAGGAATCTGAAAAATCATGACCTATCGGGGGGCAAGTGGGTGCAGTACAGGAGAGAGATTTGAGGTAAAGGGTGCAGGGATAGGCGTTACTCCCATCCGGCGCGGTCAGCGAGTCTCAGGGCTTCTAGATTGTTGCGTCCATAGGCAGCCACGTTGAGTGAGTCCACCTTGAATTCCCCCAGTTCAGCGACAATCGGGTCAATTTCGATGCCTTCCACCACGGGGTACTCGTTGTTGCCTTCGGCAAACACTTTTTGCGCTTCGGGACTCACCAAAAACTCTAAAAAGGTAACGGCGTTTTCTGGATTGGGGGCAGTGGCGACGACCCCGGCACCACTGATGTTGACATGGGTACCGCGATCTTCCTGATTAGGAAAGAACACTGCTGTTTGCTCAATCACGGCTTGGTTGTCAGCATCGTCTGATTTCGCCAGACGCGCCCAGTAGTAATGATTGGCGATCGCCACATCGCAGACTCCCGAGGCCACTGCGCGAATCTGATCGATATCACCACCTTCAGGCGGGCGGGCAAAATTCCCCACCAGATCTCTCGCCCAAGCCCCCGTCGCGCCGATGCCTTTGGTGGCCATCATGGAGCCAATCAGCGATTGGTTATAGATGTTGTTAGAACTGCGCACACAGACCCGACCTTGCCACTCGGGCTCAGCCAACGCTTCATAGGTCGATAAGTCTGCCGGGTCAACCGTGGCGACGTTGTAAATCAAGACTCGGGCGCGGGTTGTCAGCCCAAACCATAGCCCTTCGGGATGACGCAGGTTTTCGGGCACCTGGGACTCCAGCACCTCGGACTCGACCGGCTGTAAGATGCCAGCTTCTTCGGCTCGCCATAAGCGCCCGGCGTCCACCGTGATAAACACATCGGCAGGGCTGTTATCGGCCTCGCTAGCGAGGCGCTCTATCAATTCGTCGGAGTTGCCCTCAATCAGGTTGACTGCAATTCCCGTTTGCTCAGTAAAGCTGTCGTACAGGTCGTTGTCGATGTCGTAGTGACGCGCGGAGTAGACGTTGACCACACTATCGGCTGGACTGTCAGCTGACTGGGAGCCATTGCTGCAAGCTGCCAGGGCTAACCCCGATAGAATAGCCAACAATCCATTTCTACCATTGATGCTAAATCTCATTGGCGGTGTCGGTTGGCGATCGCGGAGATCGCGACTCCACTAACTTCAGTGATTAGCATCTTAATGGAAATCGTTCCTATTGTGGTTTCTCACTATTCAAATGCCAGATCGAGTTTTTGCGAAGCGATTTTGCTTTGCTGTTGCAACCTGGCGTTGCCCTCGGGTTAGAGACAGACCCCTTAGCATCTGGGCGAATTGAGGACATCGCCGTGAAAGATTCAGAGTACATGCTTCACCGCTAATCGTAATTTACAGCCGTTTTTTCGCTGTGTGATCGTGGCAGCCTTACCGGTTGGATAGATGACGTAAGCGGTTTGTCAGCAGGTGGATACGGCAATGTCGCTTAAATACATCAGATGGAGGGGGGCATCATTACAGCCACCGAATGAAAAACGGTCTATTGAAAACAACATTCATTAATCATGCATTTACACGCTGACTCACAATGAGACGTGAGAACAATCGTCGTGAGCTTACTCCGAGGCAGAATGGGGTGGTCGTGGCGGGTCAGCGCTGAGGTGCATCAGTTGCTCGCGATCGCAAATTGTAATCAGCCCACCTCGGCGATCGCCCAACCGCAGATCCTACCGGAATTTGCCGGAATGGCAGCGCAGTGGCGTCAGCTGCTCTAAACGGCGGATCACTTGCTCGATCGAGATTCCGGCTCAGCTACAGGTCGCGCCGAAATGATTGCCCGCCCGCACAGCACTTAGAGATTTTGCGGCTGTTGCAGCGCACGCTGAGTAAGCGCCCTGAGGATTTTCCTGGAATTGCCGTGCCCACCGTTTCTCTGGTCATTGCTAACTACAACCGCGAAGCCTACCTCGCAAAAACGCTCGACAGCGTGCTGTCTCAAACCTATCCTGACTTCGAGCTGCTGATTTGGGATGATGGCTCCACCGACAGTTCCCTGACCATTGCCCAATCCTATGCTGATCGAGATGCGCGGATTCGCGTTGTGGCGGCAGAGCATCAGGGCTTTTCGACTTCCCTCCGTCAGGCGATCGCGCAAACGCAGGGGCCGTATCTAGGTTGGGTCGATAGCGATGATTGGCTGGCCCCGACGGCGTTAGCAGAGACGGTCGCCGTTTTGGCGGCGCACCCACAAGCGGGCTGGGTGTATACCAATCATCAAGTGGTGGATGCGGCGGGTCGGGTTTTGGGGCTGGGTCACAATGCCCAAATTCCCTACACGCCCCAACGATTGCTAGTCGAGTTTATGACCTTCCACTTTCGCCTGCTGCGGCGTTCTGTGTATGAGCAAGCAGGGGGCATTGATGCGACGTTCGTACGGGCACAAGATTATGACCTGTGTCTGCGGTTGTCAGAAGTGGCAGAGGTTGTACACTTGCCGCGTCCTCTCTACTATTACCGTCGTCATGGGGATAACGTCACCCACAACCAAATCGATATGTTGCGGTGGACGTATCAGGCAAGTAGTCAGGCTTTGCAGCGGCGCGGCCTGAGCGATCGCTACGAAATTCACCTGCGGGGAGAACTGACGCTGCAGCCAAAGCTAGAAGCGCTACCGCTGGTGTCGATTATTATTCCTTACGACAACGCGGCGGAGACGATAGAGCGCTGCCTGCACAGCTGTTTTGAGCAGACCTATCCGCAGATTGAAGTGCTGGTGGTCGAGAGCAATTCTACCGATGGGACGGCGGCTCAATTGCACGCGTATCAAGACTCAGCCCCCCGACCGCTGCGGGTGCTTTCTTGCTCTCAGCCGGGGGCGAACTCCGCGCGAAATGCCGGGCTGCGTCAGGCTCAGGGCAGCTATATTCAGTGGCTGGATGCGGATGACCAGCTGATGCCCGATAAGATTCAGCGACAGGTGCTGGCGCTAGAGCGAGACTCCACCTATGACCTGGCCATGGGTGATTGGCAGTGGTGTTTTTATCAACAACAGCAGTGCAGGTATCGACTCTCGTTTAGCGGTCAGCCTCAGGAGGATTGGCTGCTGCAGTTATTGATGGATCACTGGCAGCCGCCCCATGCTTATCTGCTCAGGCGGCAAGCGGCTGACACATTGCATCAGATTGAGGCCTGGCATCCCCAAACACCGGTTTGTATGGAGCGGGAATACTTCACGCTGGCGGCCTTGCAGGGGATGAAGGTGCTGCATGTGCCGGGGGCGCAGGTCATTTACAACAGTAGGTTATCCCCCTCGCAGATTACACACGCGACTTCCTATGGGTTAAGGGTGCAGAGTTTACGAGCCATGTTTGAGCGATTTCGGGCAGCGGCAGCGCAATATCAGGGGCTAGAGGGGGCGCACCAATTTCTCTTGAATCAGAGTTGGGATTTATGGGAGCCGGGTTTTGAGCTGATCGGACAGGCAGAGCAGGTGTGCTGGCTGCGGCATCGAGAAACCGGAGAGAAGCAGATGCTGCAGGGCAGTGAAGCGCGGATTGTGCAGACGTGGTTAAAGCTACCGGGGCCATTCACGCTGGAGGATCAGGCGCGGCGGATTACCTGGCAACTCTGGCGGGAGACGGTGATTGACATGCGGCGGAGACAGGGATTGAAGGCGGCGTTTGATTCCCAAGGGGTGTCGCTGGCGTTGGCGCAGGCGGTGGGGTTGGTGGCTCAGGAAGCGGGTGTGAGTCAAGCCGTTGAGGCGGACGCGATTGAGCTGGAGCCGGAGTTGGTGGCGTTGCTCAAGGGATATCCGCTCTACACGCCGCTATTTGGGGAGCAGCGGTTGAAGGTGCAGACGGTGTTGGAGTCGTTGCGGCAAAAGGGATGGTTGAAACAACATCCCCTTTAGATAACGGCTGTCCCTTGATCAGGTGGCAACCACGTTGTCCTCAGCCAGCACTACTTAAGCGTTGGGCATTGCAGGCTTTTGAGATGTGAACGCTGAAACGCAACCACAGTCGCCGCGATCGCGCCTGCATCACAGGATATCACTGGTCGTGAAAGCTGATAAGCGATCACATATAGCGGTGTGCGAGCTTATGCAGTACGCTCATTTGTACTGTGCAGTGCCAGAGTGAACGCCGTTTGTGTCGTCATACGGCTTTCTGCGAGGAGGACGCGTGGACAGTGCCTACCCTACAGACTGCTGTTTGGCTTAAACAATTCTACAGGGACAACTATTTGAGTTTCGTCAGAATAATAGACACTGTATGGCTGCAGAGCCTCAAAAGTTGGTTGGAGGGTTTCCTCTACTGATCTACCAGGTGGGGTGATATCCTCAACTAAATCAGGAAAGTCTTCTAATGCTTTTTTCCCAAGACAGTATTCGGAAATGAATGTATAAAAATCCCTTCCGAAGTTACAGATATTGGCATTGATATTGATCCCATAAATGTCACAGCTTTTATCCTCTTCTCTATAGGTCTCCATGTCAAAGAAAAAGAGCGCCTGTTGAGCTGACCCGAAGAGATATCCTGTATCAATTTTTGAGCTAATTCCCGTAAATTCTTCATCCGTACTCCAGGAATCAAGAATGTCTCTATTTGAAGTCATTTGAGGTTCCAAGTTAACTAGCTCTGGACAGTCAACGATAATCCACCGATCACCAAACATTCCTTTGCCAAAGACTGAGCAATATTCTTTATAGCCGAGGGGAAACGTGATGCCAATCCTACGCTCATACTCTTCTAATTCTTCGAAGGTAGCAGTGTTAAAACTGCCTTCTTTTTCAAATCGGACTTCAGTACGTGACAATAAATTAATCCATCTGTTCACTTTATTCCCTTTCCTTTTCTAGTGCGATCGCCTATCGCCGTAGGTTGGGTTGCCGTCAGAAAACCCAACACACATATGTTCGATTGCGACACCATCTGTCAATCCTAAAGGTACGAATCAGACGCACATCATCATGCACTACCGCCGTGCCAAAACGCCAGGAGCAACCTACTTCTTCACCGTCGTCACCTACAACCGTCAGCACCTCTTCAAGCATCCCGAAACCGTGCAACTCCTTCGGCAGTCGTTGCATACGGTCAAGCAACAACACCCATTTGACATTGAGGCCATTGTCGTTTTGCCTGACCACTTGCATTGCCTTTGGACTTTGCCTGCTGGGGATGCCAACTTTTCCACCCGCTGGCGGTTGATTAAGTCGCACTTTACTCGTTGTTGCCCTGATGAGGACAAGCGTGCCCGGTCATTGTCTCGCCGCCGTAAGCAAGAGCAAGCGGTTTGGCAGCGGCGCTTTTGGGAGCATCAGATGCGCGATGAGCAAGATTTCATTCGGCACGTCGATTACATCCACATCAATCCGGTTAGCCATGGCTTGGTGAAGGTTCCAATTGAGTGGCCGTATTCTAGTTTTCATCGCTTTGTTGAGCAGGGTATTTATTCACCAGATTGGGGTAAAAGCGAAGAGATTGAGTTGATTAAGGCTTGGGAATAATGGACTTTAATCATAGTGTTGGGTTTCGCTAGCGCTCGACCCAACCTACGGCGGTCTGCGATCGCACTCGATGCGGTTGCCATTAGCATCGTAGTCCTATTTTTTATTTTAGGAAGAAAAATTTTTACTCATTATCCTCAACCGGTATTCTAGGATAACGCTCAAAAATAGGTGCAATTTCGTTGATAAGCCCATGAAAGCTAGGGGGAAGAGATTCTAATAAAGCATTGCCTAAACAAAATTCTTGAATGAATTCAGAAAAATCTCTTCCAACTCTAAATATTTCTCCTTGAAAGCATTCGTCTAGAGCCCAATATATGTCACATGAGTTATCCTCATGTTTGTACGTTCTGACATCCCAAAAAACTGTGAAATAGTCATACCCTCCAAATACAAATGCTGAATTTATAAGTTTGATGAGTTCTTTATTATTAGCAGCCGTCTGAGATGAGTGCTCTATTGAGTGACGGATGCAATCCAGTTTTGATGGATTTGAGCTGTTCAGCCAAAAATCACTTGGGCATTGAATTGCTATGAACTCTCTGCCAAAGCAACCAGAACCAAAGACCTGACAAAATTCTTTGTATGGATCGGGCAAATTAATACCCATCTCTCTCTCGAAAAAATTGCACTCCTCTATTGACATGACATCGTTTTGGAAATCAGTTTGACTGATTCCATAGTCTTCAGCATTCGGTTCGACTATTTCTACTTGTGCAAACAAATTCTGCCAAGAATCAAGAGACATAATTAGAAAATACAAATCAGTTAGTTTCGAAATATTCCAGAAGAAAATGGTATGCCTATGGGTGTAAACATACCAGAGGCGATGTACGATACTGGTCTTAGATTCGGTCTAGTCGGATATGGTGTATAGCTGTTGAAAGGTCTGTAATTCAGTGAGACTCTGTACGCCAAACGTTGCGGACTGAAACATGGAGCAGTATTAAATACATCTAAAGCATTTCTGACTGTAGTTTCAAATGTTTTCCACGAACCGTTATTGGTACGATTACTTTGGGCAAAGAAGTTGTTTGGGTCGCTATTACTTCCTCCAAGTTGAGCGCCGACTATGTGACCTCTTGCATCTTTTGGCCAAGGTCTAATTCCAGGGATATTGCGACGATTAACTGTGGGTGCGCTGTTATATCCACTACGAGAGTAAGCAATGTATGCGGTCGTATTATCTGAATTGATCCAGGTCGAAAAAGGATTGTTGCTACTTGCCCTTACGACATTGAGAATATTAGTTGTGACATGATCTACACCCTGAGTACGATAATTAATTATTCGTTGCTGGAATATTGTCCGACCGTAGAGACCGGAAGGATCTCGAGTGGTTAAGGGGTTGTTGTTTACGTATCTGGACAAATTGACGTCTTCAGACTCAAAGCCAATGGGATCTTGACTGATGAACTGTCCCAGTTCGCCGTTGTAATACCGCGCCCGGTAGTAATGTAGCCCGGTTTCCTCATCAAACTCGCGTCCGGTAAAGGCATAGCGACTATCAAAGTTACTGTCGGTTTCATCAATGAGATTGCCATAGGAATCGAAGGTGCGATGATTCGCTAAATTGCCGCTGTCATCGACCAAATCTTTGATGCTGCCCAAATGGTCACTCAGTAGCCATTGAGTGTCATTGCCGTCTTCCTGTGCGAGCACCTGATCAACCTGTGGCCCGTGCAGGTAGCGCATCGACGGGTCAGCGATATTGCCCTCAAACTCCAGCAGCACGTTGTCACGGTCATCGGCAACGCTGACCGATAGTCTGGCGGTCTGGCAGCGGCAACAAAAATCAGTCTGGAATGAGCTGGTGACGTTTGCCGCAGCATGCTTGCGGCACCGTTGGCCTACGTCGTTACTACCGGCACTTGGGCACCGATCGCGATCGCTCTGTGGCTACTCAATACTGTCTTTTTCTCTAGCGCTATCTTCACCGTCAAGCTGCGAAAAGCGCGAACGGCTTCCGTTCAAGCAGGTTTGGTGTTTCACACGATCGCCACTAGATTGATCGTGATGTTCTGGCAACTGCAATGGCTCGCCCCCGTCACCGCTATGGCCTTTGGCATCGCTATTCTGCAATTTGGGCTCGTTATATGTCATCGAGATTGGTACTGCAATGCCCCAATTCAATCCGTCGCGATGCTGGAAACGGGGGCAAGCGGGTTATTTTTAGCGATCGCGGCCCTGTCTGTATTACCGGCTCATCTGAGTTGAGGTGTTCCCTCAACTCAGATGAGCTGACTCACTGTGAGGCAGAATGCCTCTCTACAACCGATACTCATGCCTGAAAGCTATTCCAGGTTAGCGAGGCGATCGCAGGTGGCTTCGATGCTGGCTAGCCCACCGGGATTAACCAAACCAAAGTAGTCAAAGGTATAAACGGCTCCGGTTTGTGTGGCTTTGAGTTGGCCCCAAAAGGCATCTTCCTTAAGCTGACTCAGCAGGTCCTCTTCCGTTTGCACGACGATGAGCGCTTCGGGGTCTGAGGTCAACACTTTTTCCTCCGACAGGGTGACGTAGCCATCAAAGGGACTTTCGCCCTGCAGCTCCGCCGTCAGGTTAGGAATGTTGAACTGGGCCAAAAAGTCACCCGCCCAACTAGCTTGATTGGGCGAGAGCAGCGGCTGGCGGCTGACTAAGACTAAGGTGCTCGGTGCCGTCTCCGGGGCTTTCGCCAAGCAGGCATCATAGCGAGCCAGCAAGGGTTCGGGGTCGGTGCCCAGGCGCTGAGCAAGATCCTCGGTCGTGGTTCTGAGGGCCGCCCAACTGTCCACATTGACGGTGAGCGTTTCAATACCCAGTTCCGTCATGCGGTCGAGGGTTTTGTCGTGAAAGCCCGCTGCCCCAATCACGAGATCCGGTTCCAGCGCCACAATTTTTTCCAGGTCGGGTTCTAGGCGACCTTCGCTGACCACTTCGATACCGACAAAGCGATCGCCTTCGCGCAATAGAGAACTGCCGGGCATGCCCACTAAGGCGTCGGCCTCTAGCGTTTGGATAATATCCGCCGTGAGGGACGTGAGCGCCACAACTTGCGACACGTCAGTTACCGGAACGGTAGTCGTCTCCTCCTGATCGCTCAGCTCACTGGCCGCCGGTTCGGGGATGGCCTCTTCGAATTCAGGCGGACTAGAGCAGGCCGCGATCGCCCCCACCAGTACCCCGCCGATGCTGCGTATCCACCATTGCGTCGTCATTTGTGTCACCTCTGTAGTTGTGTCTGAAAAATGGCAGGGGCGATCGCGGTAGTCATGCGTGATTGGGGACTGAAGACCGCGCCGTCAAAGCAACCGAATTTCCTCTGTTCCCGATACACCCGTAACCTTGCACCCTTGATCCTGAAACCCTAAAACCGATAACTCACCCCCACACGAAAATTCGTCCCCGGCTGGCTAAACCGCTGGATATCGGGCGTATCTTCAGGTTGATTGCGCACATCGGAGTAGATGTAATATTCCGTATTGAACAGGTTGTAAATGCCGAGGCTGAGCCCCAAATCCGGCGTGGGATTGTAGCTGCCAATTAGGTCAAATAGCGCGTAGGCATCGGGCAGAATTCCTCAGCACCATCGTCGACGCGGGCCTGCCCGACAATGGTGCTGAGGAATTCTGCCCGCCACTGATCGTTGGGGGCGCGATAGCGCAGCCCTAACACTGCCGTCAGCGGATCGACCGTACTCAGCGGTTCGTCATCGGTCGTGTTATCGCCTTCGGCAAAGGCCAAACTGCCCAACACGCTGAACCCGTCCAATCCCGGACTAAAACGATACTCGGCGCTGACCTCCACGCCATAGATGCGGGCTTCGGCCACATTTTGCGTTTGAAACTGAGTCACCGTTTGCGTACCACCGCGATTGGGCGGCAAAACGGGACAGGGGTCAGCTTCCACCAGGCAGCGCTCGCCAGCTTCCACAAAGGTTTCAATAAAGTTGTCGTAGGTGTTGTAGAAGCCGGTGACGCCAAAATT
>ERZ1740065.2547-NODE-2547-length-11335-cov-11.105496_pt1 | contig 11335 bp, 4 predicted proteins | sample MGYA00581738_ERZ1740065 | MGnify/ENA primary metagenome ERZ1740065 (study PRJEB43018, sample SAMN04849749) | marine metagenome | isolation source: floating plastic debris | place: Pacific Ocean | collected 2008-09-01 | study: EMG produced TPA metagenomics...
ACTTACTGTACTGACAGTACCGATGGCTAAACTTACTGTACTGACAGTACCGATGGCTAAACTTACTGTACTGACAGTACCGATGTGATCAATTATCATAATGATAGTACTGGTAACCATTCTATCTCGGAGCTTTGATGATCGCTTTTAGTACCATTCTGATAGCTTCATTGCTCCAATAACTGTTCGTGGCAATACAATAGCAGAGGAAATCATAAGGATAAATGCGGTAAAGATATCTCTAGCTATATGCATTACCTCTATACTTCTACTTTCCCTATTGCTACTGCTACAGTGGCTAATATTATCACTTCCATAACTACTGCCGAGCTCATTGTCTATAGAAAACAATCCGCATTGGTACAGACACATGGATTTGAAAAGTGCTGCTTGTAATGGTATCCCATCGCGCACCAATGTGAGATAAAACTATTTACCTACCTCGTACTGCTGCTTCTTTCACTGTTGCTACTTACTTATAGACCCTCTACATATCAACAGTTCAGTTAGCCATTTTTGTATTTATCTCCGCTTGAACGGCCAAGTGCGATGCAGTCTGAAAACGGGCCAATAGAAACGGTGCATGTATGATATCTAAGGGCACTTTGGCTAAGCTGTCATGATAAATTGTCAGAAAACATCGTAGCTGATATCAAATTGCTAAACCTCTCAGGGAACCTAAAAATTACTCCGCTTGAGCCTGGGGTCAATGCGTTATGGTTAGGTTTGTTTTACCATTTTTACCATTTGTTGGCAAGGTCTCACTCACTAAGCTTAAAAATCCACCAATCAAGCGTCAGGGTGTCAGGTAGGGGTGAAGTAGGTCATTTTCCAGTCAAGCCAATGTGAATGCAAATAACATTTGTCGAGTTGAGACCGGGTCAGGGAATAACGCCCCTTGTTGCCACAAGTGCCACCAAAGCTAATGAAAACTGATTCAAGCTAAGTGTGTGCAAAGCCATCAAGCCAGACGGCCAGAAAGCAAAGCAGCTAACGCCCCAAGAGCCAGCTAGGGTCTAGCAGGTGTTTGTATAGAAGAACACAAAGGAGGATGCTGATGTTGGCAGTAAAATAATAGGGAGATAGTATGGCCTGCCGAGTAGGCTGCCCGGTACGCATTAAATAACCTTAACACTTTTATGATAAGGATTGATGTCACATGAGGAACTCATGACAACAGCCTGCGGTAATTTATCAGCCATTGAGCCAGATATATGACGTCGCTTGAGCAAAGCTAAGTGGAGATAGCACTCTCTAGATATATGGAATGTTCTCCTGAGTGATATGACAGCAAACCGAGCTGCAGTAATGGTAGCCGTATGGGCAGTGCTGAAATCTGATTATGTAGCACAGGAAAATGGATGTCTATTATGCTTCATCAGATTTCTTAACACGCTACACTTTGTTTGATTCACTTTCCACTATTTTCCTATCACTAGGCAGGTTTAAAACCTTTATTTTTTAATCCCCTTTTGCTTGCTCTCAAGTGCATACTCAATTGCTCGCGCCTGTGCGCAAATTTGTTCTTGTAAATCAGCTTTTTGCCCACCTTAGTTGCTCGGTAGGGTGTCTATTGGGATAGAAATGTGGATCACAAACTGAGTCATCAAATGCATGTGGGAGTAATTGCAGGCAACAGCTCAGGCGGGCCGACAAGCGGTGTTGCCATTCCTACAGTTTTACTTGTAGATCTACAACTTTCCAGACTATGGAGCAGCTGATTTACCACATTAGCTCAGATAATTGTCTTCTGTGTGGCTCACAAGCCCACAAAAACTGACAAATCATAATTTATGAGCAGTGATGCACTGAAATAGATGTCATAAGTGTGTTTTAAGGCAGTATAGGGGGATTCCGGTTTTAGTTTATTCAAATATGCGATATTTTTTCTGATTGGGGATGAAAGCAGTGAACACAAGCCTTTGCTTGAGAGCACATGCGAGCAATGCAATATGAGATTTAAATACGCCAAAACCTATAGGAAAACTTAACTTTGACTGTGAAACTTATAGGACGTGGTGAGAACAGGAAATGCTGGATGTAAGACCTTATATCCATATACACAAACATAAGCGCCTGCCTATCTATCATAGCCACCTTTCGTATCATAAGCCACCTGTTGAGACCTTGGGGTATCCAAACTTGGTGTATTGTTGTCTGTGCTGGCTTCCATCCATACTTGTAACTTTAAAATGCCAAAATTCTCTCTGGGGCATTGCCCCAGACCACGGTCTGCAGTTTCATCACTTGCATCAAACTCAGGAACACCCAGGTCAACACGTCAGCTAGAAGAGCTGTCCATAGGAACTATGGAAATCTTCAATTCATGTCGTGAAGCATTGTAATCTTTGCCAGTGCAGGATCGTTATTGCACCCATTTCAGAGCAAAATTAAAGGTAAAATTAGCCATTTGCACCCCAAGTCAAAAAATCCTGCAGAGAGACCTAGATCAGATCCGCTATCATTATTGGTCTCCCGCTTCCATGCCTGCCAATTGGTTCCATATCTAGCTTGATTTTTCCAATGCATTCATCTGCCCCTCTCTGTATGTTTCTGTTTCCATTTCTGTATGTTTCTGTTTCCGTTTCTGTATGTTTCCGTTATGTTATGCTATCTCTCAATCTGTATTCTCTCAACACACCTCAAACAAGTATCACATGTCCAGAGCTCGAATTGTACTCATTCACTATGTTGTAAAGAAAACACAGTAAAGCCTAAATATTTAGCTGACCACATATTTAACTATGATAGTAAAGATGGGAGCTAAACTTCCATAGATAAATAGGTAGCAGTAGCATGAGAAGCTTTTTATGAAAAAGTATGTACGTTGTTACCTACTGACCATGTATTGACTCAGGTCCACCTGAGGTCTGCAAAGGCTTTGCATATTTGCCGCCTGGCTGCCTAAAGGCCTGCCCCCACTAGGCGTGATCAGCAGGCATCCGTACGCACCTGCGAGCCTGTGTAACTGCTACTTCAGCGCCTGTTAGAAGCATCTGGTTAAAACAAACTTATTGCAATAGACCAATGAGTGAGCAAATGCATGATGTCATGACTTCTCAGTAGCCAGCAGCGTGGAACATGACGCACCCGATGTCAAACATGCCAAACATTGAAGCGCAAGGAAATTATCCGGATGCTGTCCACTGCTCTGTGACACTTTGGGCCGTACACGCTGAGTTCGGGCATAGTGGGCACAGGCGCTTAGAATAACTGACTGCATGAACACCAGAGTCCAGGACTGATATTGATCTAGGCCACCTGAGGTCAGCATATAGGCGGGTCTATACATATTTCAGGTGGACCTGAGTTCATTGAAGCACAGGAGGTAAAAACGTGCCAAAAATTCTAATATGTAATTTTACACTGTCACAGTACCATAATTCAAGGGGTATGGAGAGGGGAAGGGTGTTGAGAAGGAAGGGAGAGAAGGAAGGTAAAAAGGGAGAGGAGGGAAGAAGGGTGAAAGGGGAGAAATAAGAAGGGAGGGATAGAGGTAGAGAAGGGAGAGGAGAGGTCTTCCATGTAGCTTCTCAGGTACTCCAGTCAACATACAGCCTTGCATGTAGACTGCCTGCGGTATGGAAACCTACTTGTGTGACCATCACGGTCTTAGCACACAACAATCATTATATTTCTTAAAGGCATCATACGATCAAATTATCATAAGTTCCACAGGTCACCCACCACAAGCCAGATGAAGAATCGCCGCGACAGTGCAACCTTGGAATAGCCATGTATGCTACGGGGTATGTGGAAAGGCTGACATTTCAGAAGCTGCTTCTAAGGCATCTAAGCTTCTAACACATTAAGATATAGAGAGCTTTAGTATGATGCCCGTTAATCAGCTAGGGACTGTCATTCTGAGTTCTGAGCGCAAATTTTGTGGCTTAGGTGAGGAGTAAAATTTTATAGTGCTGTTTCATCCTCTATAATTGGTTCAGCAAAAAGATCTGTTGAATATTCTTCCACAACCAAATAAATACCAAGAGATTTATTATATATGGGACAAAAATCTTGCATTAGCATTGCTAAACATGAAGATGAGCCTGAAAATTTTGATGGCAAGCTAGTTTGATTTGAAAAATCAAACTGGTGCTTTTTTATCTAAGTGGCATGATACAACATTATTCACAAAATACCTTTTTTCAGTGACAGTTGTTGGTATTTCTTGCTCTCCTACCAGCCTGAATTTCATAAGTGCCGGTGGTTTGCTGGTGGTACATGGGTACAAAATTTTGAAAAAGTATACAAAAGCTATGTGCACACCGGCTCTGGAATATTAGTGGAATGAAGGCTTGTGCAAGTTGTTGGTCCCAATTGCCAGTGCCAATGCCAGTGCTAATGACCAGTGCTAGTGCTCATTGCCAGTGTTAGTAATTACGTCAGTTTGAAAGTTGACAAAATTTGAAAACTCATGCTAATGAACTGCAAACTTGGCTTTATTTTTCGCGTGAAAAATCAAACCATTGTATGGATCAGCTTAAAACTAAACCATTCAATTCAATCAATAAACGAGTGGTGAACTCGTGTTCATTAGTTCATTTCTGAGGTTCGCCATTTACATCATATGAGCAATACAGGTCATCTTACCAGGCAGATTGTCTTAAGGGCACCTGTAAAACAAACAAAGGAATACATAGAATACATAGATAATAGGTGCTCTGCTGTCGATCGTAATTTACATTACCTAAGTTAGTGCTGTCCTAAAGTTTTGTTTGAATTGTTCCCTTGATGTGAGCTCGGCATACAGGACACTCAAACAGAGCTGTGGTGCAGTTGACGCAGGTAACCAGGTGTGAGCAGGGGAACAGTAGCATTCCAACAGGGTTGTCCAGACACACCTGTGGTAAATTGGAAATGATGCAGGCAAATGAATAACAGCTTCGAAGCATCAATGCTTCTGTGGATCTGAGAGCAACAAAACTCAAATGCTTTGTGTATGCTGTCGAACAAGCATTTTCAATGATGGGAAATAAACTTTGTGGACTTTAAAGAAAGTGATAGGAAATTACAGCATTCAACCATTTTAGATCAAATAGAGTGAGAGTCTCTGCCCTCAAAACACAACAGGATGTTTTTTCTGTCTCTCAGCCATGATATTCCATCAGGAATCTATCACAGTGTGCAATAGCCTGAAATATATACAATACCTGCAACAGCCTGGTCTATATCATAGCTAGGCTCCGTTCATATAGTTAGTATACATGACCATAGTGTTCCCAAAATCAGGCTATAGCTTGGTATACTTATGATCTCTTACCAGTCTCTGTAACTGCAATCTGATTTCAGTCAAACAATGGCTACTCACCTTACAAGTCAGCTCCTGCGAGAGAGTGCCTGAAAAAAGATCATCGTGATTTTTGGGCCGATGGAAAATTAGCGATGAGCAATTCTAATTAGTAATTATGATACATGGCCAGCAATTAGCAATTAGCAATTGACAATCGGTTGTAAATATTAGAAAAGTAGATCCCCGATCATGATCTCAGACCTCTTGTTCTACATATAAGAACTGGAGTATTTTCTATTTTTCTTAGACAAGTATTCAATATCTTCAAAATGTGAGATAAAATGCTTTCACGGCTACGTGTCCTAAGTTATATTCAGGCATTCACAGAGCCTTGAAATTTGGATCAATGTGCTGAAGACATGGCTCAATCTATGCAGTAGAAGGTTGCAGCTATCAGCTTTGAATGAAAGCTTTGCCTTCCAATGATGTCGCAGGTAATTTTAGAGTTATAGATGCATCCATTCACAGAAGTTTGCGCTCAAGCGTGTCCAAAATGCTCATCGAACGCTGTAACTCAGCTCATCGAGAAAGCTGAAAGAAGTGTTCCTCTGCTATTACTACCGTCAGCGTTAAGCGCTGATTGTGAGTAGCTCCAAAAATTCCTGTTAGCCCTGTTTTGTAGCTAGTAGTACAAGAAGTAGTGCTCACTTTGTCTCCCAGAAGAGCTTGAACCAGCTTGATCTGAATCCCTCAGATTGCGATCATCAAGCTCTATGGCAGATGCTGCCTGTATCCTGTCATGGCTGACTTCACTTCCTGAAATGATAAACCCGATCTTGGAATGGAAGCAAGATTTGCTTTGTCATGCGGGCACATGCGGGTACGTGTGGGAATATCCCCACATATGCCTTACATATGTCCGCATGTGTTAATGAGCAAATGGGGACATGTGCGTGCATCTATGTGGGCACATTCCCGCAGGCTCATGTCAACAAGAGGTTCACAAAAGCCAAAGTTGGTATATTTTTACCTCCCAGCATTGAATGTACAAGATTACCTTGTTGTTTATATAAGGTTATCTACAACAGTGGAATGAATTGCAGATAGTTTTAGGTTAAATTCTGACCTTTAGAAAATAAATCAGCTTATTGATGTCCAGCATTCAACATGCATTATGAACATTGGTGCAAAGAATCTGTTTTCCCAAATCTGGAAGTCAAAGCCTGTTCATTAGTCTATTTCCGTATTTGAATCATTCGATGGCTGAAATATGCACATGTGTGAGACACAAGCAACCAAACCTGTCACCAGTCGTGACTCACTTCTCTTCACACGCCGGCAGCAGCTGCAATACGGTTTTTATGGACAACCGCATGGAAGTTCTGATCAAACTAATTAGGCAGAAAAGCCACCCTGTTTTCAACAACACTAGAGGGATCAAATACAACAACTGGCAGGATGTGAAGCAGTATTTGGAGGAGAGTGGAGCCACTGTGACTGGTAAGTTGTTGTTCTATGGTTACCTTACCGGTCACTGAAGGTTCTTTGTCTATAAACAAAGATTTCATCAGCTCATCAAACCATCTCCCTTCATTTGATAGAAAAGGAGGTAATGAAGAAATCGAAAAACTTGAGAGATACTCATCGAATCGGGAAGAACGCGCATGAATGAAAGCTCAGGAGTGGAGCAGGAGCTACTGATGAGCCCGATTGGAAATGGTGGAGCCTGATGAAATTCCTTAGGGATTCATATCCATCTGATGAAAGGTGTGTGCTTGCAAAAAAACTTGACGACTCCCTAATATTTCTTTTAGAACCATAGCTTAACTATTTTCGTTTTATATTTTGGAGTATCCGATCTCTCCCTTCAGCCAAGTCAGTCAGCAAATCCCAGTAAAACAGCTAGTTCCAGTCAGCTATCAAGTTCTAGTCAGCCTGAACAACCATCATCATCATCAGCCAGCCAGTCTTCCACGCAGCCAGAAGTACAGGAAATGCCAAGAGCGGCTGTATAAAAAAGGAGACAAAGGGTGACAGCAGAAAGTAGTAAAGTCTCAGATATGATAAAAGATATAGATCGGCAGCTGGAAGCGAAAGAGAATAAACTTCATATTTATTCTATGAGTATTGCAGAAAAACTCCGATCTTTCACATCCTACCAGCGGGCACTGGCTCGTAAGAAAATAGAGGAGGTTCTCTGTAACATAGATTTCTCGACTCTCCAGCAACCTTTGACAATGTCCTGCTCTCTTCAGCCCATACAATCTCCCACAACACCATCTTCTGTTCATACAAAAATGGAAAGCACACCGCATACTCTCAACTATCCTTAGTTCTAATTTCTACATTCATCTTGTCTAGAGCATGCAATTTAATACTTTTTCACATGTGCTACCATGTATTTATCCTAACCACTTACTGAGAACTACTTGGAGAAAATGAAACTACTTAGGAGAAAATGGGCTGTGCTTCCCAGCAAAACCCATTTTCTCCTAAGTCATCCAACGCTTTTTGTAGTTTTGATTAATTTTGTTTGACCGCCTGCTGGTATCTGTGTTAGTAACTAAATATACCAGATTTCAAAGACTCTCAATGCTTGAATGACAAACAGCCTCAATAAAAGTGCTATCAACCCCAAAACCCTCTGAGCCTCCAGCAAGCCAACAGCCAATTCACGAAGCTGCCAAAAATCCGCAAACAGGCAAGAGGCACCAGCCTCTGCATCAGACCATCACTTGAGTGCGACTTGTAGTACACGAATGAACAGATAATGTCCTCATCTTCATCCGTTTGTGTGAATTCTAAAATCAGACTCCATCATTCAACGAATTGGAGGTCAGTGAAAGTTAAATGGTTAGATCGTAAAAGTTTGATACAGGTGTAATTTTGGTGATCCGTTGCATTCTGATTCCAAGGACTATGTTGCTCTTTGTGAACAGGGTGGATAAGTTTCCCCGCAATTTACTACCATTGCTAACACAGCCAGCTATCCAGTCTTACCAGGATGTTTGATTGAGGTGATGATGCTTTCCAAGGTTTCATCCTCATACGCGTACCTCTCAAACCAATCGATCAGATCATGCATAGATGCGAGCGATAGTAAACCTTCCTGAGACAACTGAGCTCCTAGTTCATCCAGGCTCCGCCGCTCAGCTACATTGTTATACTTGTAAATGCTTTCTTTGAGCACAACTAAAGCTTCATCTCCAGGGGGTTTAGTTACGACCGATCTGAAATGGGCGGCAAGTGAAATGGAGAATGCATGATGACTTTAACCATACATACAACACTCGTGAGATGAACAGAGTTTGCTGTGTACTGGGGTTTGATGGCGTAGCAATTGGATGGGAAGGAATTGTAGCCACTGTCACTTGCTGAGGCAGAGTCATATTGTGTTTTCCACTCGCTATCTGTCCTTGTAGGGAGATCATGATGAGCTTTGCAGACATCAGGTTTCCACTGTGAGCCTAAAATGATGAAAGACCTGGTATGACGTTGCCGACTTAGAAAAGATTTGGCAGTTTCATTTTAGAACTTGGTGACATAGCTTTGAATCAAAACCTTAATGATAATTCTGCGTATCTTGGTCGTTGAGCCATGCAATCAAATTTGTGACCAAATTATTGGAATTTATAAAACATCTTGAATTACTATTCTATGGAGCTTCCATTAATACATTGTTTCAAGTAGCAAGGAAAAACAGGTGAAGCGCACAACACCATAGACTCAGTTGACTGAAAATGAGTGAGACTGAGCTTAGAATGTGCCAAAGGTCGTAGGTGGGGTCATTGATCAATTACTAAAGAATACAAGCATAGGTCTTCATTAGTCCTTACATCTGCATACTATGAATGAAGATCAGTAGTCTAGCAGTAACAACCTCAGAGCATTGCCACCCAATGATTGAAACATATTTACTCCTGTACCAAGACTCTCATCAGGTGGCAGGAAGTAGGTGGAACACATACCATTTACTTGCATACCAATTGCTTGCATAGTAGTGCTTGTCGGTCTCACCCAGCGGTGTCACTGCAGTAACTGAGCTCATAGTGGGATATTCCATGACGTGTATCCTGATCAATACGGTATATTTACTCAAGCAAATTTGTATTGATTTAGTTGTTGTTCTCCTTTGTATATAGGTTCACTCATTCAGTTGTGGTTAAGCAATGCAATCATTGACATAGATCTGCACACATAGACATTGTGAATAGAGGCAAGTTGACTGTGAATGCTCTGCCCTTGTTTTATGTTTTAATATGACCGTCTCTGAACTAAGAACTCCAAAAGTTCTGAGATTTTTGCGTCAAAGTTAAGGTTTTGTTCGTTCTTTCGCATATATTCGTGCATCAGCACGTGCGGGAGTGAGCAGGAGTGAGCGGGAGTGAGCGGGAGTGAGTGGGAGCAAGCGGGAGCGACCGGGAGCGAGCGGTAGCGAGCGGTAGTGAATGGGAGTGAGCGGGAGTGAGCGGTAGTGAGCAGTAGTGAGTGGGAGTGAGCATGGATAGGTGCGGATAAGCACGGGAGTGAGCAAAAAAATCGACAGGAGACAAAAACAAAAGTTAATTTATGAAACAGCTAGGTATGCGTATAGATTACTGGGCAGGGCTTATGATTTTATAACTATTACAAGAAAGCGGGCTTTGTGGATCTCCTCTCATTATGCTCACACTTTCCCGCATGTTCTCGAAATGGCAATTGTGGTAATATGTCTGTCGTAGTTCATAGCCGCAGAACAGCCGGTCATGGCAAGCAAGGCAACTGCTGCTGATGCCGCAAGCCATCGTACTGCACTCATTGGCTTGTTTGTAGTCATCAGTAATGAGATCACATGCTGAGACCTCAAAATTGAAATATTATCACTAGATCTCTTCTCTAAGGCATCACCTCTGCCATAAACATTTGTTCACGGTTAGTAAATCATCAGCTGATGACAATGACACTAGAGGAGATCATCGATGATCTCTGACATTAAGCAAAGCAATATAAAATTCTTCTTGAAGGGAACAGTCAGCTTAGAAAAACACCTAGATACTACCAAACCTGTGTGTGTGTGGGTGGCTGAGGTTATGAGCCCGATCTTTTCATCCTGTGCAACTCAAAAAAATTACACAAACTGAATGCTATTATATATCTCAAAGCCTATTTTGTTCACACTAGAGAATATGCATGCTGCTTATTTATTTAAACACACCAGGGAGTCACTTAGGCAGCCATTCAGTTTTATAATTTGCCAGTGTTTGAGGCCATTCAAGTGAGATTAATCTAAGGTTAACTGAAGATCAATTTTTTTAATCTTAAGATTAATCGAGATTAGAAATTCTGAAGAATTGCAGCCCTACTAATATCATCTACTACCAGCTGACAAAAATAGTTCGGATATATCGGTTTGACTGCCGTACAAGCGTACATTGCTTTAGTCTGAATCTGACCTTGATGAATTAAAGCATTGTAATTTTATTCTTATCATCTAACATACATGTTACTTTGTCAAATTTCGCAATGACACCTCCGCAGGGGGCCTGATGACCTAAAGAGAGACAGTCCAACATGCAGCTAACTTCAGCCCGGTAGACAACCTACTCAAATGAAATGCGATTGTTTAAGGTGTAGATGATAAGGTCTGGCGAAGCTCGGTGTCCATATCTGTGCCGTTGTGAGCACGCATTTTTGCAACAAGCACTCACACTATAGCGTATATGATCCGGGTTTTGTTTGTAGAAATGGGGCAGGGATAGAGTTTAATTGGTGTCATACGATGAGACCATCAGCAATCAGTGGTTGGCTGTACACTGGTGTACGGCTCTGTCACACTTGCGATGGAACCCAGGATGTACTCTCTCTCACCCAGTTGTGACTGCCAACCTAGCACCACGTAAGTGCATGGACATACTGATGTCGGCCAGAGCTGTAGCTGAAAATAGTACAAACAATAGAGTACTTCAGAAATACGTAATGCAAATCCATTTCACATTTAAAGAATCGGAGTGAAGATGTTCATTTGAGGAAAGTAAAGTTTATAACTGCAACTGTGCTTATTTTGTATTTACTGTTATTATTATTATTATTATTATTATTATTATTATTATTATTATTATTATT
>ERZ1740065.2550-NODE-2550-length-11332-cov-3.519730_pt1 | contig 11332 bp, 12 predicted proteins | sample MGYA00581738_ERZ1740065 | MGnify/ENA primary metagenome ERZ1740065 (study PRJEB43018, sample SAMN04849749) | marine metagenome | isolation source: floating plastic debris | place: Pacific Ocean | collected 2008-09-01 | study: EMG produced TPA metagenomics...
AGTAGGTATTGATGTTGACATGCTGCGATCGCCACAGATCATCGCCCCCCAACATCGCTTCCTCTATCGGCAACAGCAGACACACCTGCCTGAACTTGTGTGTCTTCTCCGGTCCAGTTCAGACCGAGAGAAGGTGCAAGCGATACACGGGCACCATTCGACCAGGCACGATTATAGGGTTTGGTCTGCACATTCGCGGTCAGCTGCTCACTGTCACCGCCATCATCCATTGTTTTCGTATAGTTCGCAGTTACGGAGCCCCAATCAAAAGATTGGAAAGCGCGCACTCTAATCGTTTCCTTATCACCGGTATCTTCAGATGTCTGCTTGGTTCCGGTGATGTTGACCCTCGGCCCACTCTGACCGAGTTGACCACTGATTGAGGCGAGCACGGTTGTCACGCCTTCATCATCAGTGCCGCTTTTCGTCCAAGCGGTATTCAAGCCTGCTGAAAGATAATGAACACCGCCAATCGGTGCATCGGCCCGCCAATTCGCCCCCGCTGAGACGGAGGTTCTAGATCCGACCCGCTGATCAAAAACGCCTTCATTGCTCAAGCTGGAAGTTTGAAATGAATCGCCATCATAGCTTGCTCTGGCCCGCAACCCGACTTGTGGGCCTAGTGCATAGGCCAAAGCAGCGCGCGCTCTTACGTCGACGTCATTTGCGCTTCCTTCGAACGCTCCAAGCTCACCTGATACATACGCTGACTGAAGACCTGTTGTCCGATCCTCGATCCGGAAGTCTTTCTGCCCACCGACGACAACACGTCCCTGATCACCATCCTCTGAAAGCGCGATCGCAAGGCCGATATCCTGATCCTGGGTTGGAGATGTGAGGCGCACACCACCAGCAAACCCCTCAAATTCCGGCACGGAAGCCGTATTTTCATTTGTGACGGTTGATCCTGTCTGCGGTAAACCGGCTGCAACGGCAATAACTGAGCCATCATCAAGCTGATTACGCCATGAAACGCCGCGGATCCTATTCTGATCTACGCCTGCAAGCTCGCGGTAGGAGGCCGTATAGTCGCCGACTGTCCCGGCCCAGCCATCAAGTGATTTTACATCAACGCTCATCCATGCGGGCTGTGACCCAGCCAGACTGCCAATGCCACCTGCGGTCTCGACCCGGGTGACAGAATTGAAGTTTGCCCAATGCGCGGCGAGTTCTGCACGCAAAGGTCCTCTGTCAGAGACTTCCCAGGCCAGGGTCTCAGGTGTGAAACCAGTTTCCGACACTTCCGCGTCAATGCGCTCCCCGGGGAGCGCAGTGCTGGATAGGCGATCATCCAGCCGAACCTCAACACGTGATGATCCGGGCTTAAGCTTGATATGCGTTCCGGTTAGGGTCTCAATGGCGGTCGACGGTAGAATAAGGTCCTCGGTTTCAGCGAATTGAATATTGGGCGTTGTGCCCCTGATGATACCATTGACACTGACAACACCCGTTCCAAGGTCTAATGTCAGGCGTGCCTGATCCTGCGATCGAGTAACGGTTACTTCATTGCCAATCTGCTCAATGTCATGCCCCAAAGCTTTTGCAACCGGCTCCAAAGGAACGAGCAAAACCGGTCCAATCGTACGAGGTTCAACGCCAAAGACATCGACAGGCGCACCGGACACCCATAATTCAAGCCCGAATTGCGGGCGTAAACGCTCATCTAGCGTTAGGACAACCCGCCCTTCATCATCCTCGGAGACGTGCGTCCCTGATAGGACCGCGACCGCGTTGATATCGAGCCAATGATCAGCGACGTTTCGGGGTTCAAAACCCGGTAGCTTACCAAGGACCACTTTATCCGCACGAACCTTTCCGTCAGCCATATCAAGCGTCATCACAACGCCGTCCTGAAAGCGGAAGTAACCTAGAACCGTCTCTCTTGTATCCACACGGCTTCGTAAGGCCTGGGCAATATCGGAGAGATCATATTCTTGCGTATCTTCACCAATAATGCGGCTGCGAATCGAATGAACCTCGCCTTCGATCACGACATCAACAAACTCTGTTGACACTGCAGTGACAGGGGTTTCGGCATCTTTGATGACAACTGCTGGCGGCTCAACCTCAGGTGAGACTGTTTGAGGGTCAATCGACACTTCGATGGGTTCACTGGGTGCAACTGTCTGTCCCGTAGCCTGAAAAGACCACGCCAAAACGACGAATAGTGCCGCAAGAAGACGCCCAGTTGTTAACATGGATCGGGGCTACGATCAGCCTTTGCAGGCCACTTGCGTCGCAATCAGACTGCTGCACTTGCCAGCACTACCCGATTCACAACTACGATCCATGACGGCTGGAAAACTCTGCAAGCCTCCACGCCCTGCAGAATCGATTTCAAGTACGGGGGAATCTTCGGCCAATATCAAGGTAATCCGTTGATCCAGTTGCGCATCCAAGCGCCCAACAGAGACCATCTCGACCGTTTGAGAGACCCAGCGATCACCTAGAAGAACAGCTTTTGCCATCTCTTTCAGGCACGGACCGGTCATCCAGACCTGACCTGTCTGCTCATCCAGCAGAAAACCATTATTGCTATCGTCTAAGCCGATCCAAACATCGGAATTTTGGGGGTCGGCATGCACCAATCCCGCTTGAGCCTGCACTACTGCGCAGAGCCCACACATCGCCCATTTCATATTTAACCACCATCGGTTTTATTATTTTATGCTCTGACAGTAGCTTCTCATGGTTAATATGAAGCTTATTCTGCAATAATCATTACAGTTAGCGGAGCATCATCCTATTTGTTGGAATGAAGAGCTCAGTATGATTGGGCGAGGCAAACTGCCTCTTTGACTTACACCAAACTAGGCGTCACATGACGCAATATCGCTAAGAGACGGTTTTTAAATGAATTTTTTATTAGCAAAGCCCCTTTATCTCTTAGCATTGCTAGCAATAGCAGCGTGCTCTGGATCAAGTGACGATCCAGCGCTTGATGATAAAAAATCTGTTCAAAAACCGATAGTTACAGAAGATTCTTCTCCCCCGGAAAATACGGTAACAGCTCCAGCGCAGCCCGCACCTACGCCTGTAGGCGATCTTGCGCCTGAATTCACAGACTTACCTGAACCATACCGGTCTGCGAACTATGCCAGAGGCCGGCGCACATTTAAGCTGTGCGCATCCTGTCATACATTGACCGAAGATGGGCCGAACCTCGTCGGCCCAAATTTGCACGGTCTATTTGGTCGAGAGGCCGGGTCGGTTGAAGGTTTTCGCTACTCAGATGCCATTCAAGAGTCTGGCATTGTCTGGTCTCCAGAAGATCTGGAGCAGTGGCTTGTTAGTCCACGCGGATTTCTACCGGGTAACAATATGAACTTTAATGGTGTGCGGCGACCTTCGGACAGAACCGCTGTCATTGCTTATATTATGGTAGAGACAGGTTGGGAGCAGGCAGAATAGTAATCAGAATCTAAAGCGTGAACCGGCGTGCAATAGATATGAATACCGCATCCTCCCGAAATTCTCCGCCACTTTCGTTGCGGTAGCCAAGCATGTACTCGCCGCGTTCACCTTTCCAAAGAATACCGGTTTGCGATTTGTAGGATCGCGCCAACCCACCGCCATCTTCAATGAAAGCCTGGGTCACGAGCCAGATGTCCCTAGTTGCTTTGCGGCCAATACCAACTTCAGCCAAACTTCGCGAACAGCCATCATGCTCACGCTGAGCGATTTCTACATAGGAATACGTATCGGTTTTTCGAATCTGCCCGGTCCAAGCAGCTCCAGCGCGAATTTCGGCTCCTATACGGCTACAGGTACCAAAGCCACCAATGGCTTCGCCCTGGAGAACGCCACCCTCCAGTGAAAATCGAACTGTATCTGTCAGATTATAAGTGCGCCGCAGTGTTGCGCGCCACGCATCTGAATTGAAGTCTGTTTCGTCTTCAAATGCGACCTGCTCAACCTTAGCAGTCACAGTCCAATCCGACGACAAACTGAACTCGCCATAGAAACTAGATCGCGTATTCTGTAACTCCTCGACCTCACCAGTTGAGATCGAAAGGGACGTGTACAAGGCGTTATCGCCAACATGCCAAGGCGCTGCTGCAGCCGAAAGCTGCAACAACGCCAGCAGGAAGAAGCCAATCAGCCCTTTAAACCCCATATCCCGACATTAGGGGGCGCAGAGCGAAAGGCTAGCTTTTTCTGATTAGAGTTGGAACCGGATCTGATCAGACCAGAACCGCTCTAATCGAGAGACTGTTTTATTCAGTTGAGTCAGATCATCCGGACGAACGCTGGCTGTTGGCTCTAATGCGTTTGCCTGACGATCGAAAAGCGCCTGAACGTGCTCGCGGACCTTATGTCCACGCTCAGTCAGCTTCAAATGAACCGTACGCTTGTCTGCTTTAGACCGCGTCTGGATCAGATATCCGCCTTCCTGAAGCTTTTTCATATTATATGAAAGGCTTGTCCCGGCAAAAGCGCCGCGAGCCCGCAACGTAGAGGCCGGCGTTTCATTCTCGCCAATTTCATAGAGCAGAAGCGCTTGCACACCGGTCAGGTGGCGCTCGCCATTGCGCTCAAGCGCGTCTTTCACAACGTCATGGAGACGGCGATGCGCCTGCTCCAAGAGCGAAAGGGATTTTACGAAGCTGTCCGCCACGCCTAGGGGTTCGTTCGCAGCTTCAGCTGCGCCGTAAGTCATTGTCATACCATCACCACTCAACTTTTGTTGTAGTTTGATGGGAGTTACACGCTCGAGACTTATATTTTCTTAAGAACAAATTGATTCGTGTCCGTCTTGGTTAACAAAACGACCGAAAAGGTTACGATTCACCCTCAAATACTAGAATTTAGCGTCCCAGAGGGGTTCCCCGCGCTCGCCAGGCCGCCAGTTCACCATTTGCATTCGCCATAACCGCTAACCATGATGACCCATGCTGACGTAGGACATAAGATGACTGCCAGCTTGTTATCACCTGCCCCGATGCATCTACCATTTCATCCGCCGCAGAGATCGCCACAGTCCCCTGCCCCATGGAGAAGACATCGAACAGGTTCCGTCTGGCTGCAGCAACCCCGACTTTGCGATAGAAACCCAAAAGGGCGTCGGTATTTTTATTAAACTGATCCTTGCTGGCAAAACTGATGTTTCGATCACCTGAGATGAGAACAGCTGGAAAAGACCAATGAGCGCCAATGGCTTGCGCTTCATAGGATGAGAATGCGGTGACGTAGCTCTGGCACCAAGCATCGACGGACGTGCGTAAATCAATCAAAGGTCAACTCGTTCTCTCCAAGGGGTTCAAAGAAGCTCGCAACATAGTCATCGGTTACAGCTTCTAGTGACGCTGGCGACCATGCAGGAGCATGGTCTTTATCAATGATTACTGCACGAACGCCCTCTATAAAGTCAGGCGTTTGGACTTTGCGGTATCCGATCCGGTACTCCATGCGCATGTTGTCTTCAAACGTCTGATGTTTTGCACCCTCGCGGACTTGTCTAAGGGCGACTTTGATCGTTTCGGGAGATTTTGTGGCAAGCGTTTTGAGGTGGCTATTTGCCCAGGCGCCACCATCCGCCTCAAGCGCGGAAACGAGGTCTTCCGCTCGGGCATGAGCAAAGCAGGTAGCGAGTGTCTTTGTATGCTCCTCAAAACTTCCCGCCGGAACAGTATGCGATAATCGCGAGAGAATTTCACCCAACAGTTCCGCCGAACCGGCGGAAAAGTCAGCATCGCTAATCTGTGATTTCAAATTTGGGATAAGCTCACTTGGCAGGTAATGCGTCGCTATTCGTGCTGCTGCAACATCTGCACCTTTCAAACGAGCGCCCGTGAGCGCAAGCCACGTTCCAAGTTCACCTCGCAAACGAGGTAGAAACCAGCCCCCGCCAACATCAGGAAACAAACCAATGCCCGTTTCGGGCATTGCAAACAAAGTGCGCTCTGTTGCGATGCGATGAGACCCATGCACCGACAGACCGACACCACCACCCATGGTCACACCGTCTATGATTGCGAGATAAGGCTTCGGAAACGCTTTGATCATCGCGTTCATCCGATACTCTTCAGCAAAAAAGCACGCGCCTCACTCGCGTCGCCCATACCGCTCTCTCGGAGCATCGCGATGTCGCCGCCCGCGCAGAAACCGCGCGTATCTTCTGCATGATCGACCACAACAAGATGGACCTGATCATCATCACGCCATTGTCGCAGAGCTTCCGATATCGCCTGACACATTTCTAAATTGAGAGCATGTAAGGCTTTCGGACGGTTCAGAGTTATGTATCCGACACCACCGTGAATTTTTGTAAGAACCGTATCTGTCATGCCTGCGGCCTAGCGCAGTGACCCAGAGCAATCAATGCCCTCCACCGAAGATGCCGGTGCGAACGTTGTAGTCCACCGCCAATTCGTAATCAGGATCGTCTTCGCTATCAACAATCAATTGGCCGGCTTTGCTCAAAAGCTTGTGGCAGTTTCGAGAGAGGTGGCGAAGCTTAAGCGTTTTACCGCTGGCCTGATATTTTGAGGCAAGGTCTTCGATGGCCTGCAGGGCAGACTGATCGACCACGCGTGAGCGCATAAAATCGACGATCACCACATCAGGATCATCTTCGACGTGGAAGAGTTCGGCAAAACCATCTGTTGAGACGAAGAAGAGCGGCCCCTCAATTTCATACACGGTCGCCCCCGGCGTTCGCACAGAGTCACGCTGAATAATCTGAATGCGCTTTGCTGCGTTCCACGCATAGACCAATGCTGAAACGATGACCCCGACAACGACCGCGACAGCGAGATCCTCAAGAACAGTAACGACTGTTACCAAGACAATAACCAGAGCATCCGTCCACGGAATCTTGCGCATAATCCGCAAGCTATTCCAAGCGAACGTCCCGATCACGACCATGAACATAACACCGACAAGGGCCGCCAATGGAATCATGCCAATTAGCGTCGAACCGACGAGTATGAAGGCCAACAGGAATAAAGCTGCGGATATGCCGGACAAACGCGTGCGCCCACCCGATTTCACATTGATCTTAGACTGGCCGATCATGGCGCACCCGCCCATGCCACCGAAGAAGCCTGTGACAAGATTAGCACTTCCTTGCGCGAGACATTCCTGAGACGCGCCACCGCGCTGATTTGTGATTTCTCCAACCAAGTTCAAAGTCAGCAGACTTTCAATCAATCCAATCGCTGCCAAGACGAGTGCATATGGAAAAATGATCTCTAAAGTTTCCCAAGTCAGCGGTACCATCGGGATGTGAAATTCAGGCAGGCCGCCCTTAATATCCGCTAGATCGGAAACGACCGGGGTATCTAGTCCAAACCCAATTACGATCGCTGCGACAACACCAATTCCGGCCAGAGGTGCTGGAATTATTTTTGTAACCTTGGGCAGGCCCCAGATGATGCCCATTGTGAGAGCTATAAGGCCGAACATCACCGCGAGGTCGCTGGCGGGGAGCCACTCGCCATTCGGAAGAAAACTATGCCCATCCGGTGTCGCTGTACCTGGGACCTGGAACTGTCCGATCTGGGCCAAGAAAATAACAATCGCCAGTCCATTCACAAAACCAAGCATCACGGGATGAGGGACCAGTCGGATAAACTTCCCAAATCTGAATATTCCTGCGCCAATTTGTAGAAGCCCCATCAAAACGACCGTCGCGAATAGAAATTCAACCCCGTGCTGAGCGACGAGGGCGACCATGACAACGGCAAGCGCACCTGTTGCTCCTGAAATCATACCTGGGCGCCCTCCGATGAGTGCTGTGATCAAACCAACAATAAACGCCGCGTACAGACCAACCAAAGGCTCCACACCTGCCACAAAAGCAAACGCAACCGCTTCCGGCACCAGAGCAAGCGCGACCGTCAGGCCGGCCAGAACTTCCGTCTTAATTCGCGCTGGTGTGAAGGTTGCCTTCTGTGTTTCCGCCCAAACGGCGAGATTTAGACGATCGGCATAGTCGTGGAAGATGGATCGAGCCATTTGGCGCGTCCTTTCGGGATATTAGCAAGCAAGTCGCCGCCCTATCCCGATACAGGGTGACACGCCAGTGCTCTCGCACAGATAGCAATGCCCTTTATACTAGCGCGCCGCCCTGACCTGCCCAGCATGAAGCGCGCAGATGAGCGTGAAGAGACGCCGCGACGTGTCGAAATCGACTTTCACTTTGCCCTGCAAGCGCTCCTCAACGAGTTCCGAGCCCTCATTGTGAATCCCACGGCGCGCCATATCGATGGCCTCAATCTGGTGCGGGGTAGAGTTGCGGATGGCCTCATAATAACTTTCGCAAATCATGAAATAATCGCGGATGACGCCCCGAAACGGGTTCATAGACAACAAGAAAGCGTGGACTGGCTCGTCAGTCTCAGTTCGGATATCGAAGACCAGTTTCCGATCCTGCATGGAAAGATGGAGGGCGTATGGTCCTTTGTCATGTTCGATGACCTCAAAGCTGTTCGCTTCAATCAGATCAAAGATCGCGACCCGGCGTTCATGTTCGGCGTCGGGTCCAGACGCTGCAAGCGTCTCGCTATCAATTTCTACACTGACCAGCCGATGCTCGCCCATGTCCGATCCACACCTTATCCCTCATTGGTCCGAATGGAGACAGATCGCGCATGCGCTGGCAACCCTTCCGCTTCAGCAAGTGTTCGTGCAGCGCCAGAAAGTACTGCGAATCCAGAAGGGCCAGCCTTTTGAATGCTCATGCGTTTCAGGAAGTCATAAATGCCAAGACCTGAGCTAAATCGCGCCGCCCGGCTTGTTGGCAGAACGTGATTTGAGCCTGTCACATAGTCGCCTAGAGCTTCTGGCGTGTGGTGACCAAGAAAGACCGCGCCTGCATGTTTGATCTTGGGCAGGAGCGCTTCGGGGTCACTGACGGCAAGTTCCAAGTGCTCCGCAGCAATGTGATTCGCGATCTCGGCAGACTGATCCAGATCCTGAGCAATGATGATCGCACCGTGTGCGGTCCATGCCGTCCGAGCTCGTGCTTCAGTTGAAAGCGACTTAAGTTGGCTATCGACAGCCTCTTCTACGCTTTTGGCTAATTCCGGGCTCGTTGTGATGAGAATGCTTTGCGCGCTCTCATCGTGCTCAGACTGGCTTAGGAGGTCTGCAGCGACCCAATCTGTGTTTGCTGTCTCGTCGGCTATGATAAGGATTTCAGAGGGTCCGGCAATCGTATCAATTCCGACATGGCCAAACACTTGTCGCTTGGCTTCAGCAACGTAGGCATTGCCCGGTCCAACGATCTTGTCCACTGCCTTGAGTCTGCCTGCGCCGTAGGCAAGCGCGGCAATCGCCTGAGCCCCCCCAATCGGGTAATACTCATCCACCCCCGCAGACACAGCAGCGTATGCAACTGCGGGCGCTAGCTGACCGTTTGGTGCTGGCGCTGTCATGACAACACGCTCCACACCGGCTAGTTTTGCCGGAACAACATTCATCAAGACAGAGCTCGGATATGATGCCAGACCACCAGGCACATAAACGCCAACGCTATCAAGCGGTGTCCATCGCCATCCTAACTCAACACCTGCGTCATCTGTGAAACGCTGATCTTCAGGGCGTTGCTTTTCATGATAAGCGGCGATGCGCCCTGCAGCAAAATCGATGGCTTCTTTCAAAGTGTCGGAGCAGGCATGCGCGAGACGATGAAGATCGACATTGTCAGACTGAAGCAGCGTTGGATCTAGCGTCAGTCGATCAAACTTTGCTGTGTAGTCGGCGACGGCTGAGCCACCACTGTCGCGAACGGTCGCGATGACATCGCGGACAGTTTCTAAGACATTTTCGATAGACCCTCTAGGCTTTGCGACAAAGCCATAGAATTCATCCTTAACGCCACTTCTGCGAGCATCAAAAATGCGCACCATTAATCCTCTCCGTTATGGCAAGCTGCTTTGATCGCATATGCTTCGCGATAAAGTGCGGCAACTTCATATTGGCTAGCTTGGTCAAAATCGTTGGGAAATGCGTCTTCGAGCGCCCAGTAACAGTAGTCAAAGTCTACTTTCCAACCATTCTGCGAAGGATAAAACGACTCCAACTCCTGCTTCACTTGTCTTGGTTCTCGCGAAAACCAATCCGTTATCTGGATCTTTTGAGTTGATATGTCCGCTGCGCAGATAAACGTGTCGATATGACGTAGACCCAACTCTGTTTGACCTGACGCACACGATGATTTGGCCATTAACAGTATCGGCGTATCTGTTTCCCACTCAAATTTCACAAGAGCGTCTGCTTTCTTCGCGGCTTCATAGGCTTTACTATGCTCTGCAGCGTTTATGGCCTTGTATGACTGTTCCATAATTGAGCAGAATTCGACACTGTCTCCGGAGGCTTTTGGATGAGGCGTTTCCCCTAGTGGTTGACACGGTATGACACTCCATAGCTGTGCTAAAACTAAGGTAATCATCGCCGTCTCTTTTCATGATCCGGTGTATGGCGTGTTGACCACTGATACTCACTGTCGAGCAGCGTCACATCGAGCGCTTCAACATCGAGTGCCAATTCTCCATCTCCAGCGAACAGAATAGAGACCTTTCCGCCCGGCGGTTCCGACGCTTGCTCAAATCCGATAGAAAGGATTGAGAGCACCATATCTGGGTCTGCCTTGTTCACGGCACGCGTCTTGACGCCGAGCACGCCGTCAAAAGCCAATAAGGATCGAACGCGCGTTTTCGGACCACGCCTTGGGCCGGGTGTTTCCCATTCGAAGCGGTTCACTTCCAGCGTAAACCGTCTGCGCTTTCGGTCATATTTGAGATTTTCCGCTTTTAATACGGCATCCTGAACAGACGCCGATATAACTTCCAGATCTGCGCCCTCCTCGGCGATCAGGCGAAGCGGTTTGCGTTCAGTCATGTTTTAACCCTCGGCAGAGACGCGGCGAATGTCCGCCCCACATGCATTTAGTTTCTCTTCGAGGCGTTCAAAACCCCTGTCGAGGTGATAGATGCGATTGACCTCAGTTACGCCCTCCGCTGCGAGGGCTGCAATCACGAGGGAAACAGATGCGCGCAGATCGGTCGCCATCACCGGCGCACCGCGTAGTGTGTCGACCCCCTGTACGATGGCCTCTTTTCCGCGCACCTGAATATCTGCGCCGAGGCGTGACAGCTCAGGGGCGTGCATAAACCTGTTCTCGAAGATGTTCTCGCGGATAATGCTTGTCCCATCAGAAATCGACATAAGCGCCATGAACTGGGCCTGTAAGTCGGTTGGGAATCCGGGATGCGGTTGTGTATCCACATTCACTGATTTCAGCTTGTGCCCGTTGCGATGGATTCGAATAGTCGCGTCGACGTCGTTCGCCTCAACCTCGACACCGGCGCGCTTGAGCGTATCGACC
>ERZ1740065.2551-NODE-2551-length-11331-cov-12.640653_pt1 | contig 11331 bp, 4 predicted proteins | sample MGYA00581738_ERZ1740065 | MGnify/ENA primary metagenome ERZ1740065 (study PRJEB43018, sample SAMN04849749) | marine metagenome | isolation source: floating plastic debris | place: Pacific Ocean | collected 2008-09-01 | study: EMG produced TPA metagenomics...
CACTAGTAGCAGCAGCACTAGTAGCAGCAGCACTAGTAGCAGCAGCACTAGTAGCAGCAGCACTAGTAGCGACAGCACTAGTAGCGACAGTGCTAGTAGTGACAGTGCTAGTAGTGACAGTACTGGCAGGATTACCAGTGGCACTTACTCTCAGTAAGTTCCAGAATCTGTTTGCAGCAGTGAGGCACGACGATAGGTACGGTGTGGACGGCATTAGACCTCATGACGCCGTACATGAGAGAGGCGGCGAGTCTGCCTGCCACAAGCACCTCAAATACCGATGCAGATACGTAGTTCCATATCTTATCGAATGCCAACTGAAATTCACAATAAGAACTAATGAAAAACAACAACCGATTACTGACGGGATTCTCTCAATACTAGTCATTTATTAAAAAGCATAAATGCATCATCTATACCAAATCTGAGTCATGCATTCTCCCGCAGCACAGTAAGACGCCAGCAAATGAATGAGAGCAAAATAGGGCTGAGTTATTTTGTCAATTTCTGGGTGTGACCATGAAATGATGAAATGACCCAGCAAAAGTTAATTGGGTGTTAAGTATGACAGATTTGTTTTTCAGTGTCGACTCCACTTTTAGAAACAGTGCGAACCATCAAGAAATCAGAGCGTGAGGAGTTTGATGATGGCAGATGTACCTTGAAGAGACTGGGTGACGTCTGTTCGAAGACAGCGACAGATGCAGTCCTAAGAATAGCTTCTATCACTGCCTCAATACTGCTGGCTTTCTCTCGTGCTGCCGCTGACTCATGGTGGTCCAACGACAGGCCTTCGATCAGAGCAATCACCCTAACACACAGAGAGACTTATAGCTTGAGAGTCAGGTTAGCACCTGACTGACACTGCGGCAGCGCCTGGCTGACACTGCGGCAGCACCTGGCTGACACCGAGGCAGCACTGACCTGTCAATGAATATGAATATGAAGTCCTGCAACTGAGCAGTCTGTGAGCAGAGCTCGCGCTCCGTCTCCGTCAGATCGTCCCTGACCTGGTAGGCGTCGGAGCAGTCGGCTAACGGTATGAGCGTACACAACGTCGACACCAACTGCAGCGTGATCTAAACGAATCCATACAAATTTTAACAATACGTCGCACAATAACACAGAGCGGCTGTACTCTTGTAGGATGTACCATGGTCTTCTTGCTGTCGTTAGAGTCGATGCCGGGCAGACAGAGCTGCAGGATGGGTATGACGTGTAGCCTGCCCTCCGGGTACCACTTGGGGCTGGACATGAGCGCGCGACTTACTCCAATCGTACCGGCCAGCGTGGCTTGCAGACGGTGAGGCTCTGTCAGATTCTCCAGTGCCGGGTATAAACTAAAACATAACAACATCAACTCATAGGAATTAGCATTGGCATTGGCATTGGCACTTATACATAGACATAGACATATTACTCCTCAAATAAACTAACCAGTTAATCAATTTACTGTAACAGATCCATAGAGATAAAACCAACTATACATTAATTGATACAAGCGCCTCCATTGCCTGGCATCCAATTGCCGACAAGAGGACCGGTTCCACAGTCTGAGAAATGTAACCGCATACAGTCCTAGCCCAATATCTATAGCAATGACTCATGCAATATACACATGCATGCTTGTAGAGAAAGGAATTCCCCTAGCGTTGTAGGCTATATATTCCCGCTACACTATAGACAACGCAAGGCTACGGCTCATAGAGGTATCTGTAGGTCGTCTGATGATGTCACTAGCTGCATAGGTACAAGTATAGGTCAGTACAGCAAACGTTTGAGGAGCAGGTCGCTGATTACAGTTGCTAGTGAAACAATCGCTTCCTTCCAATCTGAGTAACTTCCTATTGCATCAGAGACGCCAGTCAGATTTAGCCAGCTTCAGTTTCGACTCACTTCTCCAAGTGCTGAGGTATAATCTTCTCTGGTCTCAGGAAGGACAGGTGATGTAGTGCCGCCGTCATGTCGTGGGGGCCGTGCTTACCGAACAGACCCGTGAACACGACCGGCTTCAGCATCTCCACAAACTCAGTGATCTGTCCGTCGGTTAATTTCTTATCTTCCGGCACGTAGTTGTCCCAGCTTGGTTTCTTATACCTGAATTCAAACAGATTGAAAGTAATATATCGCCATGACGATAGACAGGTCAAGATTAGAGCGTTCAGTAGATAAACAGTTCTGGAATATAGAGCAAGAGGGCAGCGATCTAAAGGTAGGCTACCAGAAGTAATAAAACTCCCGCGTCCAATTCTTCCTATGATGACCTGTCCATAGTGGGCAAAGAGTGTTGATTGAGAATATTTTTAAATCAGTATTTTCTGCTCTAAATAGTAGTTGCAAAAACATGGAGACCTACTTATGTAAAACTTCTCCTACAAATAGAAATATGAAGAATACGTCTCTAAACAAACCTTGCCTTATGGTATCTACTATAACTACTATAACTACTATAGGCTGAGAGAATAATAAGAATATAAATAACAATAACATAATTGTCATTACTACTGTTATTATTGCTACCATTCTTCATGAAGACAATATCATTGCTAGTAGAGTAAAGAGACCATAAAACCTGTTTCACTTGATAGCATTGTAACATTGCCATAGTTCACCGAGAGAGTAGGGCATTGTTATTCAATTCATCAAATGTTGAGGACTGGGACGCGTAGGCTATGGCGTTACAATGTTACAGGCAAACAAGGTTTAGGACGGTTCATACGGACCTCTCCAGATAGACCCTGGCAGTGAACATTGAGCAGAGTTTGGCAATTGCTCCGTGCAGACTGCGCTGCCACCAGCCGTAGTTGGACGGGTGCATGAATGGCTCGATGGTCTTGATGAGTTGAGCGATGTGCGCCATCACAGAGTTAGTCGGCGTAATCATGGCCACGATCCAGAGACAGGAAGACGAGAACTCGTACGAGTGGTCAGCATGCGACATTTGATACTTGGTCGGTCCTACGGGCAGCCCGAATGCTTTCAGGATCCGTGAGAATATCTGTATTTATACAAAAATCCAGTTAGCCATAGATCCATAGTTACGGAGAGTGTTGGATGGAGCTGCTTACGTAAGGCACGTGTGGTTCCCAGTCTATGAGGCCGATATTGTGGCCAGCAGTCCTTGAGAAGAGACTGAGCATCTTCTGCAATAGTGTTTGAACAATTATACACACAAAATAAAAGGAAATAGACTAACAGAAGGTGAATATGGTCACTAACCGACTCCCATCCTACGCCAGAGCCGTCGAGGTTCTTATACAGTCCCAAAAACTCATCAAACCAGAGTCTGCAATAGCGAGAGAGCCGTGACCATTACTTTCACTTTGACTAACCGCTGTGTAGGTAATCCCTATCAGTAGGGGAGTGACGAGCGCACTAGCAGTGATAGGTGATAGCTCGCTGGTCACTTGCGGCAAGGTATAAACTGGTGAGAGTGAGAGTCGCAATCACTATCAGTCCACATGTATGAGGAGAAACCTACCGAGATCGATTACCGCGTTTTATCCGTTTAGGGCTTCTTCACGTACCAAACCGCGTTTGTTACAAAAAGCCCCTCAAATACGGCTTTTGATAAAAGAAGGAATCAAAAGAGCACTAGCTACAATTACAAGCTAGTGTGTTAACAAAAATGGAACGAGAAATAAAAGCCAAGAGAGGCTCAAATCAGATTTGGGCTTGCAGGCTGTTTGGCATCTCCGCACCTTGAATGGGTAAAGCCTGGTATATGCAACGCTTATTGCTTATTGCTTATTGCTTATTGCTTATTGCTTATTGTACAGTGAGGCAAGTTGTTATGCTGTGTAAGCAAACCTGTACATCTTGTCATGGCGGTCGAGTGGCCCGGTGGTGGGAAGAAAAAGAGAATATTTGTCGAACGCGTCGATCATGGCAGTGTCAAACGGACACTGGTATGGCCGCCATTCATCCAGCATTTCCTGCGTAGATTCAGGGCTAAAGAACCTGAAGAAAAAAGGAAGCCATGTAGTACTGAATGATAGAGCAGCAACAACTCGCGAGTTACTAACATCCTAGAAGTCCGAATGAATTGAGTGACCATCGACTCTGCGTACCTGCAATACAGATGAACCAGAATGAAACAAGTTACTTCAAAGGAAAGATTTTTCCCCTTAAATAGTCACTGGGAGCTTACGGTGGTAGAAACTTTTGGCCGTATGAGTCAGGCTTGGAATCAAACACTGATTTCCATAGCTGGTACACAGGCCTCCAAGGTAGCGTAATATCATCAGGAGAGAGCAGCCTCTTTGCCCTAGAGTAAAGCAATGCAATGTTCGTCTTATCCGCTAGTAGAGGAAAATATTACAAGAAGTATTTATGAGAAGATAGATAGCATGTAATCAGTATGGCCAATACAAGTTAGCGATATAGATGTAGATAAGTCTTGTTACTCATCTTGCTTACTTCAGCAGTCGCTCGAAAGCAGACGTAAATATGTTAGTCACTGATATCTCTTGATCAGGGACAACCACTAGTTGAAAAGCTAGATGGACGAACTTAATATGATCTTCTTTTGTCATCCGCACACCGAACAGCTTGATATATCTGAAATAAATTAGCCAGGCCAGTAGGAACACGGAGTAAGCAGCACACACACGCACATATAAACTCGATTGTTCGCCAATAGGTTAAAATGCAAACCTCATCAGCTGTTGTGTCCAGTATTTAGCACCATGTTTAATATCAAGAAGCAGAACTGATGCAGACAATTTGTCTTTCACCAGCTCGAGAAATTGATCGGCATCTTCATCTAAGTGCTCAGTATGCGGTAAAAACTTCAGATACTTGTTTGGCTTCTGAAATCGTGTGCTTGACTCATCGACCACCATATCACACAAATCCATAGCTCACTTACAGATCCTACGACAGATATCTACTTAAAAACCATTGGGAAACGAAAGTGACTAATCTCTCAAAATGCAACACTCACGCATCCCAATGACTCTGCGGATACTCGCTTTTTTCCGGACGCAGTTTCTATTCTGCCATTGCTGCCAGGAGCTCAATCTAGATGATCGGATCTTGTAATATCTCGTCTATTTGTCTGTGGGGATGCTAATTTTCATTTCATTCATTGGTCGGCAAGTTCGACGTCCTGATTGGTCAACATCTATATCCTGGTAACACGCGCATAGTCGTGAAGCCACGAGGTAATCATGGCTAGCTCAGGAGTTCATAGTTATGAATTTGAGGTTCAGGGCAAAGTCCAAGGTGATTGCCCCTATTGCTCATTACCCTCGATGTTTAGCATATTTTACCAAGCCCAAATCTTTCAATAATGTTATTTCTCAATTTGATTTTGTAGGCGTTTTCTTTCGGAGGGTGTGTTAAAACACTATCTTTGTTGTCGAGCATGTCCAAGCCTTGCCATCCGATCCGACTGCTGCCCGTTATATGATGCACACTAGATCGCGAATTTAATATTCACTCTAGGATACAAAGATCACAGCCGATAAGCTAGGAGTCAAAGGATGGGTGATGAACACACCCCATGGTACTGTGATTGGTGCTGCTGAGGGATCTAAGGAAGCTCTAGAGAAACTGTGAGTTGAGACCTGGTACATGGAACTAGATATAGTTGAAATTGTTTTCCACAGTCATTGTTTAGTAGCTCCACTGACAAATAGGTATGCACAAACACTGTGTATGAGGGAGAGGAAAGATGAAGGATTTTGGTTGCGAAGGAATGATGATATTGTGTAGCGTGGTATAATGGCAGTAGAGATGATTATGTTCGAGAGATTGGCATTGGCAAATGATCAACTACTTGCACACTCACCTATGCGTACCATATTACTAGCCTTTACATGGTGTTTTGAATTGACTGCTCTGCTCATTGACTTGATTGGTATGACCTAAGAACATCAGAGTCGTCTTCCCCCATTACAAATGTTTCACAACAAATATACTCATTTTTAAGATGACAGAGCCTCCCTGCATAGACTGATCAATTCTATATGGGTTAACTTACCATCCTTGAGAAAGGGCCTTTGTAATGAGAAACCCGCTGTAAGGTCAAAAGTGAACTAATGGCTAAACATTGCCAGTCGGTCTTGGGTGCCGTAAGTCCGATCGGTTGAGGTAAAAGCTTTCATTTAGACACACATCCAGTTGCTGTGCTTCATGATGGAGGTATGATGATTAAGGGCAGAAGAGCCCGTGAGATAGTGAAGTGTTGAACAGTGTAAAATTTAATAAACTTATTTAAGCAAGACAAGACAACTCTCAAATTCACTGTCTACTAAATTGAGGGGCTATCTAGAAGTATCAAAGATCTCCTTTTCAGCAAGACTTGATAGTAAAATGAATTTTCTTCTTCTTTACTTAGCTTAATGGTCATGCTAAGACATGAAGGCATGGGTAAGGCATGAGATAGAGATGTCATGTGATTTTAGAAGACAGAAAGACGTCCACGAAATAGAATAGTCATCCGACAAATTGAAGAACAAAATGTATTGAATTTTATATCAAGCCCTTGCTGTCCTACAAGAACCTGGAGATAAGTGAGTTCGTGATGTCTAGACATGTCACGAGTCTCATATTTAATTAATAATTTAAGTAAAGTCAGTAAAACATGCTTATCACTCAGGGTTATCATTGGACTGTTGTCGCATACGTTTTCTTGTCTTTCATAGTCGGCATCGCTCCGCATATGATGCATTCAGCAGCTATCAACTTATCACATTTAAAACTCAATGATACGTGTACATTGAATGTCGCGGCTAGCGCTTTTCTGGTGGACAAAATTAGGTTAATGTCATTAGGGCAATAGATCCCATGCTATAACACTATTTCCTCTGATTATACAGATTTACAGTGTCGATGAGTTCAGTGACAGGCATTGAATCACTCACTAAGCTTTCGTATCCATTCAGGAAACACTGGCTCACTAAAGTTGGAAGTAAGAAGTCTAGGATTAGCAAGTGTGACATAAAGAATACTCAGCATAAAGACAAAGGAGAGTTTGTCGAGTTCAAGGTCATCAAATGACTCAACGATTCCATTTGATTCCTTACTCATGTTAATCTGTACTTGTATGTATGAGCAGTGTAATAATATTATATGAATTATTAGACAAAGGTGAGTTTGTCGAGCTCAAGGTCATTAGATGACTCAACGATTCCATTTAATACTTTTATTATCATCACTCATGGTAATCTGTGATATTCAATCATTTGTATATATGAGCAGCGTGACAATAAAATTATGGTCTCTCATGGAAACTAATAGGAAACGATATTTACAGCCATACTGGCAGCATCACACCATGCCGGGTTTGGCAAACATGGGCAGGTGGTAGTAGTTGTAGCTCAGGAAGCTGAGTAGTTTGGTCTCCACTGATCGCTTGACTGACGTGTTGGAGTAGATGCCTTGCAGCGTACTTCTCTGCTCTCCGCTCAACTGGAGGTCCTCATCTATCATTTCCCGAACCTTCTCCTCCAGTGCCGGCACATCCGGCATCTACAAATTCACAGGATTCATCAAGAATCAAACACTGAGCTTATAGTTAGTGATTCGAATTGGTCAAAGTTCGTACCGGCTGGTTGACGAGTAACTCTCTGATCTCATCACGAAAGTCTCCAAACCTGTCGTGATAGATTGCCAGACACCACGCCTCACGGAAATAGCTGAAATTTCGGAGTCATAAGTTACTAATAATACCAGACAGTGTAGAAAGAAAGAGAGGGGGAGGGTGAGAGAGAGGCGTAACTACAGTACCTGTAGAAGTCTTTGATAAGTCCTTCCTTGTATCTCTGCATGACGTTGTTGAGAAACCTCTGATGAACGCCAAAGAGGCAGAGTAGATTTGACACATCGATAGGCTACAAAAAATTCACTCGTCCAATGAGTTCCCTCAAAACAAAGATATAGCAGACTTGTGGCATGGAATACAATAAAACTGGGACTGAGAAGGCCCGGCTCAGCAAAGCTGTTATTTCTCACCGCAACCTCTTCTACAATTGGTCAACAGGATGTATGGCTTTCTCAAGAGGACTAGGGTTCTGTCATGGGATCGAACTTCCTGCTGTCATATTTGGAAGGAGAGAATGCAGACTCACTTTACTACACAGGCACGTCAGAGACTCCACAGTCTTGTAGGTGTTAAAGTGGAGTCTGAAGTAGTTATACGACAGAGCGTCGTCGCCTGAACTCTGCCTCTTTGGTTCTCCTGTCATGAGCACAGTACCATAGTCTGGGTTCATCATGTGCAGAGCCAGAGGGGCCGTCAGACATGGCTTCTCGTAATGCAAGTACTGTATATTGCCTGAAAATAGGGGAAATAAAGAGGATTTGTATGAAATTGCATAGAGAGAAACAGAGCACCTGAGTGCATGGCTGGGTAGTTGTCTATTTCCCTGCCCTTAAAATTGCTCAAAATAAGAAGTCTTAAGAATTCTTGAGGAACTCTTAAGAATTCTTAAAGACTTATTCAGAATTCTTGAAGAGTTCATTAATAATTCTTCGGGAACTTCCAGGTGGGGAACTAGGCAATTACCCATGGCTGTGTGAGCAGAGGCTTCCCTGCTCAATTTCACAGCTTGGTGTGATAATTTTAATAAAATAATGGAAGCAAGGGAATAACTACTAGAGATTAATACAGCTCAGGCTATCACTAGTCATGATGCTGACAGACTTCCACTCTCATTCATACAATAAAATGTCTTTTTTCCTCTGCCAGACTGAACGGGTTTCACTATTCTCTCAAGCTTCAACATTCTTACTAGAACACTGGGAGCATTGATGTGATAGTCTGATAGGTCATCAAGGACAAGCTTACTGCAGAGAATCGAGCTTCTATGTGAGACACGTGAGCAGGAGAAGAGATTCTGAGGTGATTGTGACAAGCACGGAGAGTACCTGGCAGGCAGCCGCCGTGTACTTTAGGCGATCTGTACATCGGTATGAGTTTTAGAGGATCCTCCTCGGGCTCTGTCATAGGCTCCAGAGTTGGGTCAAACAGGTTCAACATGGCCGACGCCAACTGTAAGATGTAGGCCGGCTGATTACTGATTTCCAACGAACAGATCACACCATAGAAGGAAGTGGAGTAACTGTCTAATACCACACCCTGAATTTTCGCGACGAATCATTGAAGAAACCGGCATGGATTATTGAAATTCTCTTCAGGAATTCTTAAGAAGTATGAAGAACTTTTGAAGAAGTCTTAAGACTTATTCAAAAGTTTGCATCTTGGGCAATTTATTGATGGGAAAATAACCAACTACCAGAATTGGAGTAAAAAATCTCACCTCAATTCCAACTTCCTTGCTGTTGAAGTTCTTGTGGGTCCAAGGCTCAGCATGATACCGCCGCTGGAACTTGGTGAGGGAGCCAGCGGCTCGAATGGCGATGTCATTCGTGTGGAATGATGAGTCGATGACCAATTTGCCGTCGAATACCAGACAGGCATCGTTTATCGCTCTGAAAGCGTCGAGATCAACTCTCTTGTCTGTGTATGCAAATAGCACCTACAGGAACATATGGTCAACATGTTGAATTGATGTAAATGGGAAAAATCAAGAGAAATCCTATACTTTTATACCAACACAAGATTGTAAAGGGAGATACTATCGCCAGTTGTACATATCCATCATACAGCAGAACTCTGATTATATGCTGAGAACCGGGAAAACTTTGTACTCAGAAATGTTTACGCTTTTTCAGTACTGAACAACTGAAATTTTTGGTATTTGCTACTCTTCACTTATAACTCAGTAATGAGATTTTACTGGGAAATATCGCTGAAGTTTTTTGCGATCATGTGACCTCACAAAAACGCATTAAAAGTCACATCGCAAAAACTTTCCAGTTATGATATTACTAGTACAACGGCCTGGCATTCGAGATCAGCGCAATGAATGGCTAGTAGTATGATAAAATATTGCTCGTATTGTCCCCAGCCATTTATGCCAACATGAGATTGTCTTACGACTTACACAGCAGCTGGTTTCGAATGTTCCCTCCGGCGTGAGGAACACTAAGTTGGTGACTTTCTCCTCCTCATCGACAGACCACTTGGCAAGGATACCGCGGTCTACAACTGTCATACTGTACTGGTCAGTCAGCGTAGCCAGCACAGCAGTCTCCACCTCTGGGTTGTTGAAACAAGATGGCTGAAAGAGAGAGACATGGCATTTGGTGGTTGATGCATCTCAAGTTGAAGGCTGGATATTATAGAGATTACGTTTTCTGAGACTACTGTGTAAGATTGATAGAATCTTTCAGCAAATAGGCTGTAGACAGACGAAGTATGTCACATGACATTGCTGGAGAGAGATATAGATGAAATTGGTCTGAAGGCTGCAGCCAGAGAAGCCTGAAGTGTTTCGATCAACAACCACTGCCATCCTATTCACAGAGCCAACAGTAGAAATCAACCTGAGCTTATGGTGCTCTATGAACTCCTATGGTGTCATATGGTACCCTATGAAGTCCTGTGGTGTCATATGGTGCCCTATGAAGTCCTGTGGTGTCATATGGTGCCCTATGGAATCCTATGGTGTCATATGGTGCCCTATGGAATCCTATGGTGTAATATGTTGTCTAAAGCTGCCCTTAGGATGTCCTAGATTGCTCTATGATATTCTAGGGTATTCTATGCTGCCATATAGTGTCGTATGATAGCGTGCGATGTTTTATGGTGGCCTATAATATGACCTACATACAGTGGAGCGTTCACCAGTAACATTTCCCTGATATGAATGCAAACTTGTGACATTGCGGAGCCAGTATGTCAAGCACTAGCTAGCACTATGCCATGGTGACATCCTAATATCACCTAGCATCCCTGTAACCAATACAGAGAGGCTTCAGTTACTCACCCCATCGTCGGATGTGGTGACCAGCACTATCTGCTCCGATTTGACGCCGAGTTTAACCAACGCCTCGACTGTACAGTAGGCCCTCAGACAGCCGCCATACACCACAACTTTACCTGGAAAATTCCAATTCAGTGATCACCAATGTAGACATCAATTGAATTGTCTCCCCATTATATACAATGCTGTTATCAGTTTGTGGGACTGGGGGTAAAAACAAACGCTAGTCAGCATCAAGTGTTGCTTTGAACTGAACAATATTTTAACATTCATTTTTACAACGTAATTTAATTAATTATTCAACAACAGCAAAATAAATACATAAATAAAATAACAATAATAATAAATAATATAAATAAAATAACAATAATAATAAATAATATAAATAAAATAACAATAATAATAAATAATATAAATAAAATAACAATAATAATAAATAATATAAATAAAATAACAATAATAATAAATAATATAAATAAAATAACAATAATAATAA
>ERZ1740065.2552-NODE-2552-length-11330-cov-12.557517_pt1 | contig 11330 bp, 5 predicted proteins | sample MGYA00581738_ERZ1740065 | MGnify/ENA primary metagenome ERZ1740065 (study PRJEB43018, sample SAMN04849749) | marine metagenome | isolation source: floating plastic debris | place: Pacific Ocean | collected 2008-09-01 | study: EMG produced TPA metagenomics...
ACATCTTAGCCCACACTCTCCACTCCCTCAACCACACTCCCAACCCCTCTCTCCCCCACTCTCCCCTCCCCTCTCTCCCCTCTCTCCCCTCTCTCCCCCTCCCTCTCTCCCCCAGACCTAATGTTACTGCTTGCCAATCACAAGGTGAGGGTGGAGTGATGCAAATGTCATTATGGAGCCACTTGTCAGATGACATCACAGGTGCTGTTGCCAGGGTAGAGAAGGTCGCTGGAACATTTGAAAAGGTGCACCTGTTTTATCCCTCTTGCTTGATGCTTACGTGATACATAAACAACTGGATGAAATGTTTCTTCTGCTAACCTCAATTTTATATGGATGTAAAATAAACCAAGATTGACAAGCAGCTACGACTGCAGTGCTGTATCACATTTCAATTTCACCTTGACACTTAAGCACAACCTTACACACATATTTAGTTGCTTGGGGACAAAGTCTACCACTATCACGCAAAGCTGATGATGAAAAGACCTAAAGATGGTGGAGCCTTCAACTGGCACCAGGATTATGGGTAATTGTGCTTGAATAACTGCACCTCTGTGTTTGACTCTAGTCAGCCACAATAACCGAGGAGTTGTCTTCTCATAGGTATTGGTATGATTTTGGATGCTTGTTTCCTGATATGGGTATGATATTCATAGCTGTGGATGACATAGACCAGGAGAATGGTTGTCTGAAGGTAAAATTCAACCCCTCTGTGACTAAACGATAACCCAGCTTCGTCGGGAGTTGTCCTCACTATACCACTACATAGGTGATTCCCAAATCCCACAAGGCCGGTCGAGTGGAGCACCAAAGGATCGGAGATCAAGCTGTGGCCAATCCTAAGAGAGTGGCGCTTCTTGAGAAGCTGTTTGGCCGCTACCACGTGGAAATGAAGGCTGGTGATGGTATACTCTTCCATTCCAACTTAGTTCACAGGTCAAGGTCAACTCTTGTCGTCCGATGGAAGAGTAGATGGTACTTTATTCAAATATGATAAGCATGTTGTAGGAGCGATCAGAACAAGAGCAGTAGGAGACGATGGGCGTATCTGATAGCCTACAACACTAAAAGAAATGATCCGTTCATTAAAGGACCTCTACCCAGCTACACCCCGTTAGAGATGGTAAGAGTGATAAGGATCCCATGCAATGCTATCAATCTATAGTACCTAGATCTTATATAGACTAAGGTTCTTTCAGCTCCCTAACTCAGCGATCAAAGAGTTTGCAGGGACAACCGCAGTTAATGGGGTCAAGGAGTTTTTTGATGGCAAAGATGAAGTGCTGCAGGAGATGCCATGAGAATATGGAAAGAGAAGTGAAAATTTGGCTGCTGGTTTCATCATTCGGGGAGCGATTGGCGCTAGAAGTGGTTATTGATAGATCTTGAGCCAAATACATTCATAAATTAGCCAAACGGCTCTTCACTTTTCATTGATCAGTTTTTGGCTCTCGCTAAAAATAACAATAGTGATAAGTACCAGCTCTGAAGCAGCCAAATAGCAGGAATACCATTGCTTAGTTTCTGGATGGAGTTATAAATTCACTGCGGGACAGCTAGATTTGGTAGCATCTCAAACATACATGAACAATGGTCTCCAGAACCTGCCAGAAGATGAAAAACAGCTTCACTGAAGTCATCATTGACTTCTGGAACAGATCCAATCGGGTGACTGGGAAAACCGTCATCGGATGAGTAAACCAGTGAAGGAGGAGGAGGACCAACGTGCCCCATTCACTGACACAGCAGTCATCGATACAAAAAAGTATCCGATCTCCTGACGCATTGTTTGTTTACTGATTTCACACCTTCCTGCAACTTGCTCACTTCTGTCGCAAGCTGACATCCCGATCCGCATCGTTACTCACCGCCAAGGAGGCGCTTGCATACGTTGCCATGGTAACGGCTTCTTTACATCACGATAGTACCACTGACCGCTAGATTCCTGTTTGGTTGTGGATTTGGGGAGGTAGAATGCGCTTAATAAGGATTCCGACGATGTATGTAATAACTGGTGTTGATGGAAACGTAACTGAGATCATGACAATCGCCATGGTGCAACATCCCTGCTGCAAGACAGAAACCTTGCATTTCCCGGCGCTGAACACATCCAAGTTTAAAGCCCTCCATTGCACCTGCTTGTTGTGGAAGTGATTTATTAATGTAACTTAGATATAACAGTGATATCTCAACATTAGTGCTTTCAACCGATACACTGGCTGCCCTGGATACGTACAAAGTAGTGATCATTTCTATATCCATGAGCTTGGAGGATGGGCAGGGAGCATAAATAGCCATAGAAGATTTAGAAAATGTCTAACAGATCTCAGCACCAGTTACTGGATATGGTTTAGACAGTGTGTAACGACCACAGAGCTAGAGACGCAGCGCTGTTCTCTCTGGCTAGTGTTGCGTCTCTAACTCTGTGGTAACGACTGAGCCCATATAGAACTTATGCATCTCAACTCATACGATTCTTGGACGTTACGTTATCATCATAAGTACTGAAGTAGTTAGAGGAGGTTTTGTATACGGTTATCTTGACTGCAATAGCATACAGGCCTTTTAGAACCTTCCATACTTACTTCATATTCACTAGTATCAGCAGAACGACGATACTGATGCGTTGCGCGGTTGCAGCTGCATACAAATATTATACTGTATCATATACTAGCAGTGCGTATGACGCTTAGTGCTGGATGAAATATCAGCATGAAGTCTATCGCATAGACTAAACATGTATAATGCACTCACGCATCTGTGTCTGCGTGCATGAGAAACAACAGCAGCAGCGCCACGCTAGCTGCCAGGGGAGAGGTCGTCGCTGACTCACTCCCTCCCTCGCAGAGCATCAGTGTGTAGCTATACGGTTTCTGTCAAACTTTCATAATTGTGGTGATAAATATTTGAGGCCTTCCAAGGGTATGCTTTGCCAGCAGGCACAGGTATAGCCAAGTTAGTGATGAATGTCCAGAGGGAGGGAGAGAAAATGGCTTGATGGGAGGGGAGCCATTGGATTATGAGTCATAGGACCGAGGAAACCAAGAATGTCACGCCAATCAGAGATCCTTACTGAACCTCAAAAGACGAGGTACAAGTTCTGTATGTGGAGAGATTGATTGCCCCGCGGGTGGATGTTTGCGGCGAATAGTTTTCTTAAGAACGTGAGTAGAAGAGGATTGAGAGAGATTTAAACTATGCAATCGATCATCATCAACGTTCCATTAGCGCTTGGCTATTTCAATCTTACCAACTTCTCACACATGTTGTGGAAAATGTCAGCTTCCAGATAGACCAAACTTTTCTAGCCTCAAAAGCTTGTCAGCAGGCCACCCAAGCTGCGACCACGATGACAGGGCACCTGATATGTGGGTGTCAAGATGACACCTTTACATGTCGTTGTCACGAATCACGCCTCTCGGAAATTAGATCCTACCCCTTGACAGTGATTTCAGCGTGAGCAGTCGTCCAGGTGGAAAAACGCACAAAAGGCAGTGTGAATATTTACATCTATGATTCAAAGATGAACATGAATACATAGGGACTGGGCAGACATGGCATTATCCTAGAATTACCATCATCAGACTGTCATTAAAACCACCCGCTCACATTTGACAAGTATCGGCACCACCCTTCAGCAACTTTCTTCTGGTTGTCAAGGCATATCTATGGGTGAAAGCCCCATCAGGTGCTCTCACTAATAGACAGCTACTAGCAAGTTTCCTCATTGGAGAGAGGCCAGCCAGTAAGAGTCTATTTTTGCAGTGATAAGGCCATGATGAAATGTCGGCAGATTGCTAAAGAGTTCTGGCTATGATTACTGGTTAAATTCCAGCCTTAATTGCTCAGTAGCTTCTTAGCTACAATGAAAACACAATTACAGGCCTAAGCCTCCTACTGTAAAAAATGTATAACTGTACAAAGTCAGATACAAGTCTATGCTTCTTACTGGACAAACTCGACTATGAGCACAAACTACCGTACAAACTCAACTATGAGCCTATTTACTGTACAAACTCAACTATGAGCCCAAACTGCTGTACTAACCGTACAAACCTCACCATAGTTACTGTGTTGAACTAACATCTGGATTGGGCCAGATCTAGCTGGTGGCCAGCCAGTAACGGAGCGGAGTGATAAGCCATGCGGATTCAGATTGGATTGGCTGATTACAGGCACAGGCTCTCAGTAATCTGGTAGTTATGGGAGAGGAGGCGAGCTGAGTTCAGTGACTGCAGGGACCATGCTGATAACCACTAGTGACTAATTCCCATGTGCGTGATGTACTACCCAGCGCATACGTCATAACACTACATGCAATCACCCATTGCCTGTCAATCACTCTGTAAAACTAAATTTATAGTCGTGGAAACATGACTTGGTAGAACTTGCCACGGGCTGTCACAGACGACTGCTATTTCATCATAGGAATGGGAACGGTATTGCGATATTCGATGTTTGGACGATTGTATTCGTTGTCGTTTGACCGATATCACAGTTTGAGCAGCGTCTCTCATGAAAATCATCAAAAAAAATATAATAAATATAAGAATAAGAGAGTATTTACATTATAACTTATTCGTTATTCGTTATTCGTAATTCGTTACTCGTTATTCTAAAATCATTGTTCAGGCAGACTGTACACGTCGCTGTAAATGTCATCAAAGTTGTTCTTGGGCTTGTAGTCACCCAAGCTTTCATACATACTGTCTTCGGTGTCTGATAGCTGACTGATGGGACTCAGGCTGTCCTTGTGTCGTCTGATTAGCGAATTCAGAAATGAAGGTGTTGGATTTGAAGAAGAGGCAGCGCTTGGTATCACGACCTCATCGTAGCTCTGATCTGGTATATACTTTGAACTTGTTGAAGGTTTCGTCGTTTTAGTTTTCTTGCCTTTCGATGCCTTGACTTTACCTTCTCTTCTAGCAAACAGAGATTTCAGTGTGTCTTGTTTGTAGTTTCTCGGTGGTAAGTCAGGAGTAACCTCCTCGTTGTCGGAGTCAGATTCCGCAGAACTCGATGATGCTGATGATTGACTATCCTTATTGTATTTGATCTCTTCAAATCTTTTCGTGATCTGTAAGAATATGTTCTCGGCGGATCCGTCTTCAGTTAGCAGAGAGAAAAGACCTTCACCTACAGAGAGAAAATCGAAGCAAATCATTAATAGATGGAATCACTATTTAAAATTAGGTCGTTTCAAAGGGTGAATACAAATCAAAACAAGCACCTTGTTTTCATGTCAAAGGAATTACCCGGATGACTGTAGTAATGGAGGTTGTGGAAGCAATGGGGACATGCAATGAATCAATCACAATATTTCAGATACAACCTATTGTAACTGACAATAGGTTGATGCGAAACGCTATTGTTTCTCAATGCATTCCATTGAGCTGATGGATCGATAGGACAAGTATTTCACTGCCTACCTGATTGACATTTCCTGCCAGCTTCGAACTGAAAGTTTTTACTAGATCTGCCGTATCTCCTGATGTATCTGTAGGGCCAGGTGAAAAGCAGACACTTGCTGCTGATGCTGTGTAGTGATAGGCTTGTGGGATTGACGTGTAGCTCGTAAAGCCCGGAGAGTTCACATCTCTCTGCTGCTGGGTTCTCGACGACCGCCACCGGGAACGAGCCACTGTTACTACTGCTGCCGCTGCTGCTACTACTGATGCCTATAGAGTAAAACACAATCTATAAGAATGACAGTTCGATAGGAATTGACAATCAGCACTCAGTAGACTGGATAACTTACCCGACTCTGTACTCGCAGACTGAGATGCTGAACTTGTGGTCTTTTTAGCTTGCTTGTGTTTCTTGCCGAACACCATGTCGAATTCTGTCTGTTGGTTATCCAATACGGACGCCTAATGTGTGTAAGTAACAAAGTAACAGGGAATACTGAGCCTGCACGCAGTGCTCCTTATTTCTTATATGTTCGTAACAGGCCTATTTGAGTGACTATTACTCATCAAGTGTTTACAGCCGTGACCAATGATTCATGACCTACAGAGCGGCTAGCGCTGTACCGTACATTCCTCACAACGTGCTATCAAAGCGAAACAAAAACTTTGCCAATTTATTCAACAGCTCAATATTTGCATTGTAAATTCGAGCCCTGATAATTCCACTATTGAGCGAATATTCATCTCATACCTAGTTGAAATTAAATTATTTCTGTCGTGACAAGCGAGTATGAGTGTGACATGAATAGGGAATATACAGTACATGAGCGTATTGCGCGCGATTTTGTTAAGGGAGCGTGAAAACACGACAGCGAATGTAAACATATTCAGACGGCGGAGAAGTTGGATAGAATCCAGCAATGAATATGAAAGTCAGTGAAGCTGCTGAAAAATTTTTGTTCATAAATATGCAGACAGTCTGTCTCGATCTATGGAAGCTGAGTCATCATGAACCGCTAGTGGCTATCGGTCGATCTGGTCTCTCTGTAGCCAGGTATATCAACGACATGGGTGGGGATTAGCAGGCAGATCTAGGTCGTGTCGTAGGGATCAAATAACACGTTTCATATCTCGTTCCATCTCTTGGGAGCGGCTGAAATTAAAGGGCTGCGATCCGAAGGTGTGTCGACAGCCGTAACTGGACGCTGGACAGACACATTGTATCCAGGGTTTCATCGGCGGGTACAGGTGACGATCGCTAGCGCATCTCTCACTGACATTAATCATGGCCCTGAATGCTATCAATTACTCCAAACAAATGAGTGGTGTCGATCATCGACACTGGAATGTTCCAGTGTTGCCGCTATACGATACAGCGGGAAAGTAAACATGTTTTTCTTGACTACCTTATCTGGATTGAATTGTGTTATGATGACACACGTGACTATATTCAACCAGCACTGGAATTTACTCTGCCACTCGTTAATGGTGGGTAATGACGTCTGCCTAATGAGGAAATGCTGGACAGACTTGGTGTCTGCCATTACAAGACAGAAATTACTGAGACTCCGTGTCCACCCAATGATATCTCTCCGATCATCTTTTATTTTCATTTCTGATTAGACTTGCCCGACTCTTCCTGAAGACTTGTTGAGTCTTGACAACAGTTACTGAGTGAACGAGAGAACGATAGTTACTGAGTGAACGGGAGGACAGAAGGGCAGGGCGACCAAAAACAACTTAGGGGCAATTGAATTAAGATGGATATCCGAGATTGCGGCTAGCTTCTTTGCTCTCCGACCCTATTGTCAACGGATTTGTTGTCTCCGGCCATCTCATGCTCACATGGCCAGTATGATTATCGCAGCGACTATATTTGGGTCGCAGCAACAGTCACCATACGACTACAGCTAAAATCAACGTCCCAAAATTCACCCACGACACATGCCAACAACCTGCTCCTGCTTGCCAATGCAGCTGCTAACGTCGAGCCCTGGCGCCTGTCGTGTGTCACACCCTGCATAAAATCACTGCCATGATGGCTGATACACCCTGCTATAGCTGACCAGCATCACATAGCACTGTGCTATTCAGTGAGCTGAGCTCGTTACCATGGTAACAGCACTACTTGGTTTTGATTTTGAAACCTATTAGAACCACAGGAGAGACATGTAATGGAAAAACAGCGATCATGACGATGATGGTAACGGTGATGAAAGGCTGGTTGTCTGACAGAATGACGAAGCTCTGTCTAAGAGAGATTTACTTATCCTGCTCTGTCACAGCGAGAAACTTTGACAGCGATAATTTCCTAATACTTGTTAATTTTAATGTTAAAAATTAAAATCGCCAGTTTGTCTCCATGCTCGCGTACTAAGAAATAAAGTACTTTAAGGGCGAGGCTGCCATATGTGGTGCCAGGTTGCTCTCGGTTTCTAGGCAGGTCGGAGCACACCTGTGACATGAGGGCCCAGCAGGAGGACTGCAGTGGGATTCAGAGCCACAACCTCTTAAAACTTGCGTGTCTTGAGGTGCGGCTCTACCGCTGAGCCATCTCCTACTCATTTACTTACTCCATTACTTACTGGTTTAAAGATGGATAACCAGGCTGCATCTCTAGATCGGTGTGGAAGCCACATGGAGTTGTGTACCCCTTGCTGTTGAGGATAGCAGTTGTTGATCTGTTTCCAGGTAACGGGCTGGCCTTGACTGCGCATATGAAGGTGCTGCAGAGAACTCGAAAATATTACAGAATTGATTTATATTTGGTGACATGTCAGCAGAAGGATAGCTGAATATGTTTGCAGCAGAAATAAACAGGTGAAACAGAATCATTGTCAATGATTTGTCATTATCTCCACCTAAGTCGATCGCCGTGCTGGATAGCTGGTGCTGCATTGTGGGAGAGAATTGGGCGTTTTTTACTCTTCTATCGGTAGGCGCGCCAGAATCATGTGCTGATGTTATGCCGGCTTTTGTCCGCACTTATCATGCTGTCATCACCGGTGTTTACGAAACCAAGGCACCTACCGATAGAAGAATAAAAAACGTCTAGAATTGAGCTGAGCATATTATTGTACGCATATGGTATTACCTCACCTATAAGGCACATGCCTAAGGAACTCTTATCCAGCTTCATTTGTCTATGTTATAGCGGATTTTACGGCTTCATCCTTATTTTGTTTGTCTGTCATGAAGCTAAAATGTTATCGCATGGTTGGGGTAGAACTTATAATTGCAGGAATATATTAGCATGAAAACATGGAGCTTACGATCCCTGATTCATCCGTCGTCAGTGACATTCAACCAGACTTCGCTCTGAGACATTTCAACACACCTGCAGCAGTGTCCATCAGAAATACTGAATCGTGATTGGACAGCGTACCAGCCAATCATCGGTGGTTGAATGACAGAGGAGAACTATAACGCTCCACCTGCTCTACCTTTTTGACATTTGAATCATAGGTTCCTGAATTGGTAAGCGTTCTACTGGATAGATGCTTCCCGCTCTACTACTGATTGTAAACCTAAAAATAGAATTAATTGATCCGCTACATTTGATACTTAGACCCTCCTACAGATAAAAAGGTCTAACATACCTGATAAACTGATTAGATGTAATGTATACCCATCAATGTAAGCGGCTCTGCTCGGCTCACGTATTTTCTATACTGTCATATAAGGCTGGTGTTCGTAACACTGAGTCTGCACTGATTCACTGTACGGTTATAACCTGACTTCTGCCCGACACACATTGAAATCATGTCGATAAAATCATCATGACGCAAACTCTGCATCTAACACCCAACCGCTACTGTCTAGTGTCATTTTTATCTACAGCTGTGCGTGACGTGACGCCGATCTTGTCTCATCATATAGTCAACTCTCTGAGGTGGTCTAATTATCGTGAGCAATGAATTTATTTCGACTCTCAGCGATATCTCTGGTGCTCCTTCTATACTTTGGTGAGTATCTACGGGCCTGTATTTTACAATGTATCTAGTCTGCAGGTGGTTACTGGTGCTCTTGTAGGATCGATCCAGGCGGTCAGGAGAGTCTGTAATTTGCAGACAGGAAACGGGTGTACGAGCAAGGAACCGTTTATTTTCTACCCTATGCCAACACCTAATGACACCATTTCCTCATGTAACTTAAACTACAGGTAATACATCAACTTAACTCCATAGTTTGTCTGAATAAAGAGGAAACGATATGTCTGCTGGTAATCGGATTTTGAATGCCAACTTTCCCAAACAGCTTGCTGCTGGTCCTAACCATGCCTACGTAAATTACAAACAGCAAGTACACAGTCGTTATCCTTCCTATCAGTGGAATAATGTTAAAAGCTGACAGTTCGATAAACCTTCCATCTTTTCGTTCTCAGAGTGAAAATCCTGCCTCTTTCTCAGTACAACTCGGTGGGATTTCAGTGCACATTTCACTTTGATGCACTCGAACCGAACGGCTACATGTACAGCATTTCCGAGGATCTGTCTGCTGAATGTAAGCTATTCAGTGTCGTCTCTATGGCAACCACTGTCTAACACAGCTCTGTAGTTTCCCCTCATGTTCAAAGGGCGGAACGAAGGAACACCCTACATGTATGGCTATGGACTCGATGCCAACATTTCAAGCCGGCTAGTAACTACAGCCAGCATACACAACCTAAACTGGCACATCGGCGGCTTCCACACCAACACCGACGGTAGTCAAAGCAGGTATGAAGCAAATATTCGTCCCATATGACATGCAACAACTACATAATGACTTCTAGTACTGGCCATCATAGATGAAACAAAACTCTCCTTTTCCACGCCCTAAAATTGTTCTAGATATGAAGTCTTGAAGAATTCTTAAGAAGTGGTAACAAATATCAACAATTATTTTTAGAATTCTTAAGTCTTCAAGGTATCTCAAGGATTCTTGAAGATTTCCTAAGAATTTTTCAAGACTTCTGAAGAAGTCTTGAAGAGCTCTTCAAAATTTCTTGTAGAATTTCTGAGGAACTCTTTAAGAAACTTCAGGGCGGGAAATAGGAAGTTACCAACAATTTTTCACAAGGCAAATTCAACACAGTAAATAAGTGTAGTACGCAACCTATCTCCAAAATCACAATGACTGGATATTAGGTCACTTATCTAGGTCACTCATCTAGGTCACTTATCCTCCAGTCACTTCTTTGGAATGTGATGGTATCAAGATAAACTGGCTCAATCAGTAAGGGTAGCTCTGCAATCAACATACGAATCATAAACATAACGACTAGGGGCAATGTGGCATATGCAAATATGGTATATTGTACCTCTTCCTTCATTCACAGTCAAATTAGTGCTCCAGATGTTCGTCTGCTTCATGAAGAGACATAGTAAAGTAGTAACTAAAAGTTTAATAACATTTTGTTCCCATGAACTTTTAAACATTCTGACGTTATTCTTGAGGAGTTCTTAAGAGTTTGTGAGAATTTGTAATAAGTTTAAGTTCTGTCTTTCTCTAAGTACATCGCCGTAAGCTTCTGTGAACTGCATACAGATGATATGATCCTGTTTGTTGTAGCTCCGTGATTTACAAAATTACAGACAACAGGTTCCTGATAACATCAACGTCGGAGGACAGAATCGATGACGGCTCATTGGCCATGTTCCAGCCAACAGTGAAGACCACGTGGATCGGAATCAATGGCCAGGCACTGGATAGTAAAACTGATGGTCAGGGCAGCGGCATATGCCGCGCAGAATGTAAAAATTTCTAATGATGGCAAACTGTTAGATGAGATCATTGTAATAAAATAGCTTGGCAAACTGGTGTGTATTCCATGAATCTATGAACTAATGTAACTATGATGACTCAGACCGGTTTCATCTTCCTCTTGATCGCAACAATATCCAACAGATACATAGTAGTGTGAGCTGATGAGGGGGG
>ERZ1740065.2553-NODE-2553-length-11329-cov-12.917953_pt1 | contig 11329 bp, 9 predicted proteins | sample MGYA00581738_ERZ1740065 | MGnify/ENA primary metagenome ERZ1740065 (study PRJEB43018, sample SAMN04849749) | marine metagenome | isolation source: floating plastic debris | place: Pacific Ocean | collected 2008-09-01 | study: EMG produced TPA metagenomics...
TGCTGCTGCTGCTGCTGCTGCTGCTGCTGCTGCTGCTGCTGCTACTACTACTACTGCTACTGCTGCTACTGCTGCTATTACTGCTGCTACAGCAGTCGTTGTGTTGTGCGTAAAGTCCACAGAGCCTCTGCCACTCCAAGAGATTAGCTTTCCAGTAAATTGCCTGTTCATCCCGGCAGATGAGGCGAAACAACTTGTCCCCTCATCGAATCCCATAATCAAGGACAAAAAACGGGTCAGTCTAGACTGTGCTGGAACTAATCCCATCTACATTATGATCCCGATTGTTGATTTCAAGGTGGTGCATAATGGACTGTACTCTTGAAGGTTCAGCATTTCTTACTCTCCTATTAGGACTTGAGAGGTCAAAACACTGCAGCGCAAGTGTATAATCAAGCTGGCTAAGACCCTGTTTACACAACAACATTATCGTGGAAAACACTCAAAAAACGTTTCCGTATGAACAGAAATAGACTCAGCTCTGTTTACACTAAAAGAAAACGCCAAGAAAATTATTAAAACAGTAGAAACGATAACGTTACCAAAGGCAAGTAGAAACGATAACGATAAGCTAATGGCGGAATGCAGTTCTGCGAAATTAAGCAAGCGTTAGAGCAGGTATGATAAATTAAATTGGCTATTGGCTATTCCTTTTACGGATTCGCACTGGACTAATCATCGTTACTGGACACTTTGCACTGACAGGCTTTGCTCAGGTCCAAAAATCTCCAACCAGATGGTTATTTTGCCTTTCTTTATTGGCAATGCTGATACCTGGTGCATCGCCACTTTACGTTGAGTGTTTTACAAGTACCTGTTGCTGAAGTGTCATAGAGAGAATTAACCATGATAGAGGCTCACATAGAGTTATTTGCATCAGTTATTGATGTTATCAACCGCTCTGTCATCTAATAATGGTCCGGTGCCAGCTTCATTCACTCGTTGAAGAGCCTCGTCTATCTTTATGACTCCAAAACATCAACTGGCATATCGCCTTGACATTCTGCAGTCTCTCAATGTTGTCGGCACTGCCAGCAGCGGCACAGCTGTGGCAATGATGCAGACAATATCTTCACATCCACATCAAGGAAGTACCACTCATGTGGATGAGAACGGCCGACACATAGCCTTGGTCTACTGTTAGGTTGGAAGCGTGGGTGCCATCGCCTATGTTCTTGTGATTGTTGCTGCAGATCTTTCCAAATTTTGATACGTTCACCATTTTTACTGCCAATAGTTTGCAGATTATCCGCTGCCTGACATAAAATAGAAGGCATAAAATAGAAGGCTGGTCTATGCGGAGTAAAATCTAAAAATACCGATCCTCAAGTATTAGTGACACTGCTGACGAGGAAAGAAAGGTAGCAGTATCACACAGGAGGGAACTGCGTCCTATGCCCCCCTTACATTCTGGATGCTATAGCCTTAGAACTGAGCTAGGTTTCCAGATATTTTTAGGAGAGTAAATTCATCCCCATCCATACATCAGACCCCGGCTGTAACTGGGATGGATGAACAGTCTGTGTTTGAGAAATATCCGAGATAATTACTGCTGTGCCGTCTCTCCTACTCTACCTTAGAGATGGGACACTTGTATTCGATAACACCCTGCAATATAATAGCAGAGGCATCCATACCACTCTCAACATGAAGGATGTGACTGCCATGAGAGCATAACTCCAAACTAATGACTGCGCATCAATGATGATGAAGGACTTCATCATATTCATAGCTGTATGTGTGAATATAACAGGGACACCAGTAATATTATATACAGTAAAGAATTATGGAGAGAAATTACACCAACATGTATTTATTCGCAGTAGCTGAGAGCAAATGGTCGATATCAAAGCAACAGGTAATGTGGGGCAGCAGCAATCGATTACAAAGCTGTGAGTCACAGCATCATTAGCTCATTACCAAAACACAGCGCATGGTGTATGTATGGCATCAAAGGTGAAGGTCAGATAAACCCCAGGTCAAGGTTAAATAATCAGTTGATGAATTCTTGCCGGTCGTCACTAGTAGCTGTGGGTGTAATTGGGCCAATTTTTCTGTGGACAAAATCTCTCTGCGATGGAAAACGTTTGGCTTTCTTCAACGAACTTGGAAGCCTTGACAAGTCCTGCCAGCCAAACTGAAATAACTCAATGTTCAATCAATGTGATAGAGTGGTACACATAGAATGAGTACCGGGGATGAGGATGGAGGGGGAGTAGAATAGAGAAGAGGCTGGAGATGGGAAGAGGTGGAGATGAGGAGGGAGATGTAGATGGGACCAAGATAGGGACGGTTGGGGAGGAAGAGGCTGGGAAAGGGCAATAAGAGCCATTGTGATATGCATACAATCTTATAGCACACAGCTGTAATCTAATATACAGCTATTTATCTCCATTAAATAATTAACAGCAGTTTCGGTTTTTCAGCCTGCGACTGCATCTATGAAATCTGGTCAAGAAAACAGAGCGATCCAGTCTCTGATACTCACATTCATGTGGACGACATTGCCGTTAAGCGGAGAGGCCATTGGTGGCCGAATGATCTGTTCGCCAAGCTTCTCTCTCACCATAACAGTAATTCAATCAGGCCTGTGCTCTATCATGCCGTGACGGTTACTTCCTAAGGTCAAGGTCAACAGTGCCGTATATTACACATAGTAGCATTTCGACATCAATGGAGAGCTTGTCTTACCTGCCAGGTCAGCCTCACTGAGGCAATGCCCAGTCCTTAGGCTACTGACGACTATGATAACCACATCCTACATCTGACGAACGCACTGAATCTCTCTGTGAAACGTTGGAGAGCCAGACGTTAAGTGCCTGTCTGGTATGTACAGTTTGAAGCTCTTCGATCCAGGAGAATGTCAGTTGATGAGAGCAAATGCGCAACAGCTTTTCAATTTGCTTCATTATTTGATCTGGCGTACCTGGCAGTCTCTTTGAGTGAACAATGTCAGCGGCCACTGCGAGTTCTTCTCTTCTAGAGAGGGAGCCAGGCCAGAACATTGACAATCTACCAGCAATTGTCCTGGCCGCCGCTGTCATGCAACAAGTAGGCGTCGTACTCAGATGTATCTCCTAGTTATAAAGTCTTTGCCTGACTGATGACTCCCTCCCAGATGACATTGGTGTTTTTCACATACCACCTGTACTTGTAGCAGGGTATGGCAATACATAGCGTTAGAAACAGGACAGCAAGGCTGATGGTGATAGGCTGCTCTATGAATGGGCCTTCAGTGTAGTTGTAAACATTTTGGTTCACCAGACAATCGGGAGCGCTGCAAAGCACCTGTCTGCCGTTCAGAACTTTCTGCGTTGTTATCAGTCAGTCCTGGAACTTCATATTGCAATGGCAATGGTTGTCCGCAATCATGAACTCCCACAGAGCAGGCGAGTCGTAAAACAAACGTTAGCAGCTGTGTGGCCAGTGTAGTCAGGTCATTAGAACTTGAGGTCAGCACCTCCAGTTTTGTAGGATGAGAAAAAAGTTGATCCTTCTACACCGTTCAGAGAGTTGGAATGCAGGTGAATGAGAACCAGGGACGGGTTGTTGGCAAACACTTAGTCAGGAAACTCTTTGAGAGTTGGACGCCACGTCAAAATGTTCAAGAGACAGTGTATTATGGAGGCTGTCCTGACTGATTGGGGGGGAGGACTGATTGGGGGGGGGACGCAGTTAAATGGGATGGTCAATCCGTGCAACCTTGAAATTCTCATCCAGATTTAGGGCGAGGTGGTTGCCACCAAGTTTGAGTATATTTAGTGTCTTGGAGCAGTGAAGACCTTCTAGTCTTGTAACAGGGTGGTTGTTTAAACTGATCTCATATCGGGGAACTTTTCACAGCTCCTGCTGATGGAAGTTGAACCATTAGGAAAAATAGCGTCAATCAAATTGTCATCCGCCACAATAGGTCTCAAATATTTGTAAATGGCAGCAGTTGTATGTTTGAACATGGGCAGATCACGAAGCTGGTTGTGCGATATTTCCAAATCTCGCACGCCAGGGAAGTACTCGGCATATATCGAGGACGCATCAGCTCTTATACCGCAGTTCGCACTGTTCAGAACTCATAGACACCATGATTTCTGATAGCTGAGTGGCACATACATCACAAACGACCTTGACCCCAGTGGATTACTATCAAAGATCACTGTTTGAATCTTAGTGCACTCTTCAAGAGCTACATATAAGTATAAAGGTGTTTGACAAGCAATTTCACTCATAGCAAGCACAGCCCTGCTGAGTCGCTTTCATCGCCAGTTTTAGTGTCTGTCTGTTCAACTGACTTACATAATAAACCAGTAAATCCCCATCTTTGTGGAAAGCGAAGTGTGGGTTGATGTAGGCTCCGGAGTCACATCTATATACCCATCCAAACTATGCGTGCCTTTTTGGCACAAGCAGTTCTCATCTCATTACGTTCCATCAAATATTCTCACATGATTGGCCAAACACCCAACACTACATGGAACACTTGGATTCTCTGAGCAAAATCAGTTCGCACTTGGCCTGAAAATTCTCAAAAAGTTTTTTATTCCGGACGCCATAAAAAAGTGCAGCTGATTAGCCATATTATTTCCGAGCGAATGTTAGACGGCAGGTGTGTTAGCCGCAGGTTTGTTAGACGGCAGGTGTGCTAGCCCCAGGTTTGTTAGACGGCAGGTGTGCTAGCCCCAGGTTTGAGAGTAGCAGTAGCTAACGATGTGTATTACATTTAGTGAGAAGAGGGACAGAGAGAAAGATGGATGGGAGGGCGTCGCATAGAGCAGGCATAAGCAGTCATGACATCATGTAATCTAACAATATGGGCTGTAGCGAGGGGAGGCTGTAACATGTCTATCAGACCGAACTCTACTCACTCATTGATGACAAATCATTCCTTACGGATAGTATGTCAGATGTGATATCTGTTTCCAAGTGCTGTAAATGTCATCCGATGTCATTCATTCCATCATTTCTGGACAGCTTGCTACCCTATTCAACACAAGGCAAATAATATAACGAGAGGACAACTCCCAATAACAGTATCATGCATTTGGAATAGTGGCCAGTGTCAGTACTGGTTTTCAGGCAAGGATGCAGTAAGAAAGTTTGTATTCTTTTCTCTCCTTTAACACAGAATGAACCTTACAATAACGATAAGCATAATATTACAGCATTCCACTGTAATTAGTTGTCGTATATACTCAATAGAAGCTAGATTTCATGTGCCACAATATGGTATGGCGGTCAACGTGGTCAAATACTTTTGAGTTTCTAAAAAAAATATGCAGCGTGTAGAGCGCTGGTGCTACCCTGAATTTTAACGAGGCTACTTACAAAGGTGGTGAGCAGTATTACGCAAGAGTACGAGTTTCCTTACCTGATGGTGAGCAGGAGCAGTCATTGGCCAAAGGTCTAAACAACCATGCATACGCACACATCCTGAGACAGCGTTATCTACACAAACACGGTAACGGATTGAATTATGATTGTGATCATCATTGGCTTGATGAACTTATATTTCAATCACGATCGATCGTCGATTCGGCAGTCATCGTCGACATGAATCAATCGTCATATTTATGCTCGATCGAGATAGCATAATCTAATATCCTAACTCCCAGTTCACATACGCACTTTAATATTACACATACCAGCCGGTTCTGTCTCATCTCCCTTCTTTGGACCTAAAGTTCAGTCAAAGAGGGTCGGAACCACTTTGGTTCAGTTAATTTCAGACTTTTCTCCAAGCTCCGTGTGGCTGCGTGGTATAGTCTCACGTGGAATGAATAGCGCGTCACGTTTAGACTGGCCAATAGTAGGCGGCAACAACAGTTCTTGTCCATTCATATGCAAGCTTCGAGCGAGCGGCATTTGATACGTTTTCAAAGATAGCTTGATGTTCGTCCGACCTGTCCGGGAAAGTATAAACAAAATATAGAATCCATGATATCGCGTTTCATTTCCTGAACTCATAGGCTAATTATAAGGAGGCTGTTGACGAGCTGATTGAGTACGGCGACTGAGGAAAGGTATGTATACTGTGAAATTATCTCCATGTATTATGTATAAGGTGGGACGTTCAACGAGCATCAACTTGGCGACACATGATGCTGCTTATCATTAATTTTCGATTTTAATGTAAATGTCGCTCTAGGAATGAAATGGCAACTGCAGGCGACACCGTTTGAGAACTTGATCATAGTTTTTCTGATCGAACATCTCTTTATCAATGCCCTTTGTCGTTGACAATTCTATATTAACACAAGTAACACGAAATTTTTGCTCTTCCTTCCTCTCCTCTTCCCTCCCTCCTCCTTCTCTCCTTATCCATTATTTTCCTCCATGCCCCTTCCTTCCCTCCCTCCTTCCTTCCCTCCCCTTTCTCTCACCACTAATTGGTGAATGCTTCCTTCTTCCCATGTTTCAGTAAGCCATGTGATTCATCGAGAAAACTGAGATGAGCTTTGATTATGCACATTTAATTGGCACGAGAAGCCTTGCTCTGGGGAGCAATCAGGTGTGAGAAGCAGCGGCTGACAAAGAGTTGACAAAACTGATTGGTCCCTCAGGCAGCTTTAGGTTCTGCTGTTGCTGACTGGTTGACTACATCTAAACATGGTCCAGAGTGTCAACGTGATCCCTAACTGACCGGTGTGTAGCATCCCTATCAATTAGCAAATAGCAACAGACGCGCTCTATCCGTGCTGTTTAGCTAGCTTTGACCAACTGTAGGCGAAGTATTGATAGTGAGTATACACAAGATAGATGAAAGGTATGATCTCTCACTCCCCTCTCATTCCTCATCTCTTTCCCCCCTCTCTCTCCCAGTCCTGTATCATGACTGTCTGTAAGCAACATGGTGAAGGGTAAAGATGATGGAATTTTTATTTCTCCACGTCGGTGCTATGCCATGTGCTGTCTTCCTGTGCGTATTTAGAGCCTGAATGTGAGATGCTTCACATTTTGCGTGACTTTGTATTGCTCATATTGATGGCTCATTTTACAATGTCACAAAATAGCGCTACTCCGACGCACTTTCGCATTGTTTGAAGTCCTCGAATAATAACAAACAAAGGCAATGTCACACACGTTATGAAAGCAAACAACGGCAGGGACGCCACACGTCGCTATGGCGCATTGAGCTGTGCCACACTTTGCTATTTACGCTCTGTCGTGTCATTGTGCCAGTACTGTGCCTTGCTGAGCTGACCAGGTTTTTCCTGTGCCAGTTTTCAGTGTTCTGCACGGCGAGCTCTAGCCATAGTTCCATGGAGGCGTGAGTTGGAGGCGTGACACCGATGGCGGACAACATCAGCTCGATTGTGTCGGGCCGGGTCGACCGACCCTACGAAGTCGCCGCGTTGGAGATGAGGAACTTGAGCAATGAGAAAGTCATTTCGCATCTCAACTCTCAGGTAGGCTTGGGCGTGATTGGCTGTGTCATTTGACCTACTCTTGGACTGTCTGGAAGTACCCACTGCGACGCATAGACGTTGACAATGCAGTTAATGATGGTGACAATACGTCTGATGTCACAAAGCTGTAACCTGTGGACCTGAGTGTGTGTGAGCGAGTGTGTGGGGCTGTGACTCCTCCTGAGGGGGAGAGCACTGGCTCTCTTAGATGCTGGTTGAAAGTCTATTTGCCAAAGGTGGTGCTGATTTGGGTTTATACATGATGACAATGTCTGACACTATAAAGAGATGAAAATTCGACTGGTGCCATCTAGTGCTTTCAACTGAAAGTATTCTGACTCTTCTGAACTCATTAAATTGTTTTAGAATGAGTTCCTTCACCAGCGGACGAGAGACCTTGAGACCCAGCTGGAGACGACGATAGCTGCCGAGGCGGCGTCACGACGTATCGCCGCTGACGCTGACTTTGAGCGAGTGTCACTCGCCGAGAATCTTAGGGACGTCGATAAAATGACGAAGAGGCTGCAACTGGACAAAGAGAAAATTGTGACGGTTAGTAATTGTCTTCTCTTACCTCCTATGCAAAGTGTATCAGGGGCATTGATTAGTGCAATTCACTGTTTTAGGTCGCTGACAAAGAGTTGAGTGAAGCGAAGATAGAGCTTTCTCGGTCTCGCAGTGAATTAGAACGACAGGACATCGAGCTGGCTCACCTGAAAACTGAGGTGTCAAGGTTATCACATGACAACCGCGAAGTGACAACCAAGCTGAGCTCGCAGACGAGCAGCATGGACCAGCTGGAGGCTCTCGTCGACAAACTGCAGGACGATAAGAAGAGACTCTCCGTGAGAGTGAATAAGCTCATCAGTACAGGTGGGACGCTCTACTGCAACTGGATCAACTAATCAGGTCAACTCTACTGAAATTGGGTTAATCCGATTGTAGTTAAGTCAATTGAGTGTATTCGGGTCAATTAATCTGGGTCAGCTATCATCTGGATAATTTATGAATGTTGGTATAAAAAACTCTGATAAGTTATCGGAATATGTAGAAAAGGAGCTGGTGCTGGAGATCGATCGCATGAAGAGGAAGAGAGGCGGCGTTCAGGCGTCTGCTAAGAGAGGCAGATCTCCAAACAGATTCGATCAGTTTATCAAAAACGTGGAACAGGAGAGAGACTACTGGAAAAACGAGGTCGACACACTTCAACAGGTGCTAAAGTGAGTGTGCAAAATACCTCATTTCCTGTTGACTGTTGACATGGTGAAACGATGGCGGTACAAAGAAACTTTTTCCCCAGATACAGGAGAATCAGTGAATCAACGAGGAGTCCTTCACAGTCCAAGGTCACTGAAAGGTCACGGTCTCGGAGTCCAGGCAAGCAATCAGTGAGGCAGTCGCGACTGGAGTCAACGCTGAAAGCGACGGAGGAGGAGAGAGACTACTACAAGAGGGAGTTTGAACTGCAGGTTTGTGCCACAGCCGATAGTGTCGGTGTCTGCTGCTGTTGCTAGCTGATGACGATGATTATGTCACTGTAGAAGTCATTGAGGACACGACCTCCACGTGATCTTGCTGCGTCCGACATGCCAGTGTCTGGTAACTCCTGCGAGCTGCGTCGCGTCATTCGCGAGCGTGACGAGCTACAGACGCTCCTAGACAAGTTCGAACGACACATGGCTGAGGTGAGGAATGTTCCAGAATCTTAAGACGACGAATTTTACTTTCAACCTGACGGGTCAATGTGTTTTGTAGATTCAGACCAACGTGAAGGTGTTGACCGGTGAGAGAGACAGACTCGCGGAGCTTTACGAGCAGGCAAAGGAAGAGGCTCAGAGGGCTCGGCACGATCTGGTTCGCAAAGCGTCAAACAAAGGCCCCTCACTTGCCGCTCAGCATGTCCTGAAACGTATCGAGGAGGTATGGACAGGCTGCCATCTCTATGGGGTATCACTGACTGTCAGCTGAGTGCAGGTTGTTATATCAGGTTTACAGTAGCACCTGATGGCTAGTTGTCATTACAGTGAATTTGATGAGTCATTTAAGTTATCAAGGTCATTGACGGGTCACAGATTTTACTCGCATGTACGAGGGGAGCTTGGCTGCTATCCTAGCCAATCAGATCTTTGCTTACATAGACCTTTGAATGTTGAATGTCGGAGAGTCATAGAGTTAGTGTCTCATTGCAAGGAACGCGATGACGCCATAGCTGACCTGAGACGAGTTATTCTGGAGAGGGATTCGCTGCGTGAGCGGCTCAAGATCTCTACAGACACTCAGATGGCGGACAAGGCTCATCTCGAGCAGCAGATCGAAGACCTCAACAACCGCCTGCGCTCAGCGCAGGATGATCGCAATCACCTGGATGCTCAAGTAAGTTCCACCCGCATCTTTCCAAGCTGTCTACTGCGTCTGCCTACAGCTTCTGTCTGCTGCGTCTATCTGCTGTGTCTGCCTTCTGCGTCTGTCTGTTGCGCCTGTCTGCTGTGCCTGCTTATGGCATCTATCTGCTGTGTCTGCCTATAGCTTCTGTCTGCTGCGTCTGTCTGCTGCGTCTGTCTGCTGCGTCTGTCTGCTGCGTCTGTCTGCTGCGTTTGTCTCTGTTTCGTCTGTCTGCTGATTATACCATTTCCTGTAGATATCGGGCCTGCGGTCTCACATGGCCAAACTGGAGGAGGAAGTGCGGCTGCAGACGGCTCGTTACCAAGAGTCAAATGATCAGTATGAGCAGAGCAAGCTGACAATCAGCCGTATGAAAGAACTGGCAGATGAGCAGGAGCAGACAATTCATGAGTGTCAGCAGCGTCTGCTGGGTCGTGAGGACGAGCTGCAGGGTCAGAGTAACCGCTGCCGAAGTCTGGAGGATAGTTTACTTGTGTCAGAGAGGCAGTGCTCCGAGCTGAGAGAGGAGGTGAGTCACTGACACCTGTCTCATCTCATCTCATCTCACGTCTGACCGTATGATGGTGGTGTGACGGTAGTGTGACGGCAGTGTGACAGTAGCGTGACAGAAGCATGACACTGGCGTTAACAGTGACACTGTGATGTAGTGTGATAGTGTGACAGTAGCATTACAGTTCAACCGTAGTGTGACACTCTGACAATGATGTGACACTGTGGCAGCAGTATTGCAGTACTGGGACACTGTGATGGTAGTTCGACAGTGTAACAATGATGTGGCGGTGTGACAATAGCGTGATGATTTGGTGGGTAAATCACAGGTTGACCACATGCGCTCAAGCCTAGCTGCAGTGACCAATGAGAAAGATTCGATGTCCGTGACATTGACAGAGAGAACCGACCGCTGCCAGAGGTTAGATGGAGAGGTCAGAGTTCATGAGGAGCGAGCTGCCAAAATGGAGTGCAAAAACCGAGAGCTGACGAGGAAGGTAATCTACATTTATACTATCAATGATCTCAGTGGGAGGATTCTGGGTAGCTTATAGCAGTTATTTGTATATATAGAATATTTTCCCTTCCATTAGAGCAGATCGGAGACTTGTATAATGGAGGCGTCAGCCATTATTCTCCTGTAGCATAACCCATAGGGCTGCGATATTAATTATACTTTGAGTTTTAAAGAAAATAGCGTCTCAATTCTTATTGGTTGTACCCTTCCAATACCGGACATCATATGTTAGGTAGAGAGCGTTAGGATATCGGCTCTCTGTGCTGCATACCTGACAATTCTCCCGGATTGACAGATACGCTGTGCTGTATAGGTTACAAGTGACAAGTTGTAGGACCAGAAATACTAGGGATCGAGTTGGTTCTGAGCTTTGAGAAGCCATAGCTTGATATCCCTTCCCCTTGCAGCTAAGATAGGAGAGCAGCGCTTGGGGAGCAGTAGGAGAGTCCTAGAGGAGCAGCGCTAGGGGAGCAGTAGGAGAGTCCTAGAGGAGCAGCGCTTGGGGAGCAGTAGGAGAGTC
>ERZ1740065.2555-NODE-2555-length-11327-cov-11.602999_pt1 | contig 11327 bp, 6 predicted proteins | sample MGYA00581738_ERZ1740065 | MGnify/ENA primary metagenome ERZ1740065 (study PRJEB43018, sample SAMN04849749) | marine metagenome | isolation source: floating plastic debris | place: Pacific Ocean | collected 2008-09-01 | study: EMG produced TPA metagenomics...
CCCCCCCCCCCCCCCCCCCCCCCTCCCCCCCCCCCCCCCCCCCTCCCCCCCCTCCACACTCTCTCCTCCCTCTCTACACTCTCTACACTCTCTCCTCTCCCTCTTCCTCCCTTCCCTCTCTTCCCCTCCATCTTATCTCTCCCTCCTCTCTCTTTTTCTCACTCTCCCCTCTCTTCCCTTCCTCTTTTCCCCTCCCTCCCTTAGTCTCACTTCCTACCTCTCCACCTCTCTCCATCTCTCCTAATTGTTTTTGCATTGCCCTCTTTATGCCCTTTTTTCTCCCACTCCTCCATCTAAATTTAGTCAGGAACCAAAACCTGTGTCATAATTGATCCAGCCGCAGGACTGTCAACCAGCCCACTTCCATCTCAGGTCATTCACATTATCCCTCCGTCAGCCTCTGCACTTTCTAGTCTCAGCAGATCACGGCACACTTGTTCAAGGCCACGGTGGCAGCCTCGTGTTGTCCAGCCCACAGGGGCAGCTGCGAGGTTTGAATGTTAGTTTGTGTATTGCAGTAGTAAGCTGCAGCGGCTCCTAGGGTCATATGCTGTTTACAGCCCTCCTGGGTTCAGCTGTCACCCAGACTGTCTGCTAGCTCCCGTTAGACCACTAGTCCACCAAAGATTAACTGGATAAAGGCATCGCCCTGAGTTTCTCTGGCTAACGACTAATTAATCTGATGGCTTGCCACTCGTGATTTTTGCCGCCATTGGAGTAAACTGGGTTTACGTCCTGCCGCAGCCTATTAGAGCAGCAGTCGAGGAATTTTCTGCTGCCCAAAGATGCTGCCAAGAGACGCTACGTACTAGGCTGCGGTGATAAGAGTCATTGGCAGTAAGGAGAGAGAGGGGGAGAGGTCAGCCATCTGCCAGCAGCGTACATCGTTGCGCGAAAGTGGAGAGAAACTCTCTCGCTAAAGAAATGATTGGATAACAATGATGAATGCAGTTGTTGGTTCGATTTTTGCAATGCATAAAAACGCTGCTGGGCCCTATCTTCTGCTTGAAATTAAGTGCTGAACAATAAGGCCGTTTCATTCGCCGATGTTTATGGTCTCACAGGGGAGCACCTGTTCTCATGTGCCGTCTGAGACAATGCATCTTTTGCCAACTGGTAAACAGTCAGCGAGTTTTTATATACACGCTTGACAATGGGTTCATTGACGGCAGGGCAGAAAGGGAGATACGTTGTGTCCACGAGCCAGTCACACTTAAAGGTGTCGAATGAGCAACCAAGCTGCTTGTGTCTGTGTGTTTTAACACAGAGAAGAGCAGCTATCACTGAGCCGGCCAGACCGTAGAATAACACTCCACATTGTGGATGTTGTGCGTACGCCTCCATTGTACGCGCAGACATTGGCGCAGCCCGCAGCCAGTTCGGAGCTGCTTAAGCAAATTGCGATAGAAAGCTTGACAATGGCCTGTATCTCCTAGACCGTTTGATGGTGAAAGTGATGCTCTTTATTGCAGCCGCCTGTCCGTCTTTCTTCCTGCAGCTCATCGTATTTTCGCTCAGACTAGGAGAGAGTGTGTGGCCCACAGAGGGCGCTGTAATTAGGCTGTCAGCGGGGAGGGATAAATCACGCCCAATTTCTAGCTACTATGAAAATATCAGATCACAGTTTGTCCTAATTATATTTTAATGCTGGTCAGTGCACGTTCACTACATCACAGACGACGGGAGAGACAAACTATGGGAGAGACGGGGAGAGAGAGAGAGAGAGAGGATGAAGGAGGGATGGGAGGGTGGTAGACATAGACAGAGAGGAAGGGAGGGAGAGAGGGAGTAAAGGAAGAGGAATGGAACAAGTGGATGGAGGGAGACGGGAGAGGGGAGAGAGAGGGGGGAAAGAGAGAAGGAAGGAGGGAGGGAGGGAGGGAGAGAGAGCAGACATGGTATACATCGATGTAGACTCGCATCCAAAGGTTAAGATGCCGGTCGGGTCCTTGTCTGAGGCTGTAATATGTTGTATTAATTAGAATGCTTCAAGAGAAGTAACATGCCTGGATGAGAGGGCCTGCCGTTACTGCACACCTGCTCTCCGTACATCTGCTATCGTAGGCGCACGCATGTACCTGCTCCTCTCAAACAATTAAGAATAGGCCCTATTGCGCTAGTGTTTCATTTTTTTTGCTAATTTTGTCTTCCACTTTCACAGGCTGCAGTGACGACAGAGACGGCCCGCATTCCCATTGGCTGGCTGAGATATCGGAGATATTTACGGCCCGCCGGCGTCTATAAAAAGTGACAATAGTTACGCAGATAATCCAGTGAATGGGATGTGATAATTAGCTATGGATTACTGTATGGGACACGCTAATCACAGCCGGTGCTCTGTACCATTGTAAACCTCCTCATTAGCCATCGATGACTGAGGGCACCATTGTCAACTCTAGCCTTATAAATTCGACACTGCTTCTGTGTGAGAATCATTCCGCGTTTGAAACCGTCTGCAAGAACTCTCGCACTGCCGTTGTCGGCTCACTAGGAAGGAAAGTTTCGCTATCACATGGCAGCGGGCGCTCTCACAGGCGCTGCCACTATACCGCCACACCTGTCGGCAGCGGGCGGCTCTGCTGCCGTTCCACTCGGCGCCATTGCCGAACTCGACGATGTCTTCAGGCGCCGGAACCTCGCCGAACGCAGTCTGCGCCATGCGTCGCTGCCTCTGCAGAAGAGACGCTTCTTCTGTCGGTCCGGCAACTTCCTGGAGATTCTACCAGACGGCAGGGTACGAGGATCCGCTCAACCGCGCAGTAAATACGGTAAGTGAGTGTCTGCGTTAACGCTCGCCCGTGGAGCGACCTGGCGCGCAAGTTGTTAGCATGTGTTTGCTTACACCTGGGCCAGTGCTACTCCAGTGTTGAATTTCAAGTTTCACCCGCGCTTGTTAGTCGAGCACAGCTTATGCAAATCCGACGCATTTGAGTGTTGGAGAAACCGTGAGAGGAGGCGAACGTCCCTTTGCCAGCATTTCTACTTCCATGGGAAATTTTACCCGTCAGAGGGAACATAACTCCCGAGGTGTTTGCTCAGGGTGATTAGCGTTGAACTGACAAGCTCGGGCCGGGAAATATGATATACCTGTTATGGATGTGCGATTATTGTAACAAACTAAATACATGTGGACGTGTCTAGACAAGATTAAACAAGTGCCTATGCGAGAGCGATAGAAAGTCGGTGCTCGCCGGGTACAGCAATCAGTCGTGCTCCGTCAGTAAACAAACTCAAGTGTCCAGCTTGTTGTCTGTAACCATCGTGCGCAAGGATGCCACCAAACATCTAATGGCTCGAAAGTGTGCGGAAAGTTGCTCACGTTTCTTCGTGGCTCCAGCCATCTGATAAAACTGTCTCTGCGCGCTTGGCCCAATTGATAACCGGGGCGGCCCGTGCTTTACCGGGAGTCTATGGTGTCCCCGTGTCTCATCCATTCACACCATCAGTGGCTCATGTAATTTTGCCTCAGCGGATGCTATTTTTAATTTCTATGGGATATATTTAAACCAATCGACAGCGATGCCTAAATTTGTTTCGTTCCTGGGTGCAAATGAAATCTGTGCGTTTGTCGATTACGCCAAGGACAGTGCACACGTCGGGTACCTGCTCTGCCTTGTGGACAAAAGTGTTAATTACTATCTATTGTCTGCGTGATTAAAAGAGCAGCAGTTTTGGTACATGAGGGCAAAAAATGCCTGAAACCCCCTATTACATCACTCGGTGCAGTAGCTTGTGACGTCTCGGTGCGACACACGAAGCGTCTATAAATACTAGAGACAACACGAGGAAGCCAAGTCTGAAATAGACGGGTCCTTCCTAATAGAGGTGCTGCACTGGTGGCCACATGATAATCAATATAAGACTTGACACAAAGACACCTATTGTCCTCTGCTGCTCTTACCGTTCTCAACACATGTGGTTTGACTTTGCAGGAGTGCTGGAGTTCCTCACTACAATGACAGTGCTCTCAAACTTCACTCAGGGCTCCTACAGCACCCCCAGTACAGAGAAGAAACTCAGCATCAAGGGTAGTAAGGCAAACATGTGGCTATGTATGAATTCCAATGGACAACTGTACAGCAGCGTAAGTGTACTAAAGCTCTAAAAATGCCCGCGAACATAACGCCATACTAACATAGTACATACTGCTGCATTGGGTCCGTATTCTTCTATTCCCAGTTCGTAAGGTCATTTAGTTATTAATCTAATATCACCGCGGTAACCAGCTGCTCTCGTCTGCTCCAATTTCTACTTTTTTACTGCCTTGAGGGACGCAGAGACTCTGGGCTGATGGGGAGGGGGTATGTACGGACCCTAGCCTGGTAGGGGTGGGGGGTATGTAGGGCAGCTGTGGGAAGGATGGAGAGATAGGCTATCTTTAGTTAATCAGTATCATTTTTCTTGCCAATAGTGATGTAGATTCATTGATAGGAACTGCAGTTGCAGATGAGTGCCAGTTGATTTAGACAATTTTTACCTTGTCGCTTGTCTGGAAATACAGCGTGAATCAGCTAAATTGCTTCCCGTGGGTGGTAAATAGAAATACTACTGCTTGTGGAGGGCGTGAGTCAGCAGACAAAGTAAATAACCGTGCTTGCAGTGTGCGTAGATTTGGTGAGTCATAGCTGTTCAGGGAGAGGGGATGCGATAGCAGTGCTGCCTTCCAAACGGCAGCACTGCTTGTTTACATTCGTCCGTCCTATCTGATAGATCGACAGCCATTTTGGAAGTGAACTAGCCAGCTATGTCTCTGATTTTGCAGGCAAGCCGCACTTCAGATTGTGAGTTCCATGAAGGCACAGTCAGCAGCAGAAGGCGAACTACGTGGAACGTATATTACAGCACCAAATATCCTATAAACAGCTCAAAAAAGTGGTATATAGCCTTCGACAAACGGACTGGCGACCCAATGCGGGCCATGAGCAGCGTCAAAAAGACTTCAAAGTGCGCCACTCGTGGCCTACACGAAGATGACATACCGTCGCTACGTCTGCCACCAGCCAGCAATCGTCTGTTCACTACTATATCACCACAGCGCAAACCAAATACAAACAAATCACAGAAAACTTCGAACGATGGCGGAGACACCGTTTCACACAGTCCGCTGCGACGGACGTACAGCCGTAAGAGCCGCCATAGACACAAGGTCGATCGCAGCGGCGAGCTGCAGCTCCGGTCGCTAGAAGTGACGCTGTTAGACGACGAAGACTTTTTACAGCCACGAAAAACGTCCGAAGCGGAAAAGGACAGCTCAAGTAATAGAAAGAAAATCAGACACGAGAACGCCAAGAAAGAGCAATCAAAGAGAAGGAGGAAAACGTATAGCAGACTGCGGCCGGCCGGGTAACTCCTGCCGTCTGCTGCTGGACCTATCCGTACTCAACTACATTGCCTACAATCACACCTCACTATATATTCATACAAAGCTGTATATTTTCTCTGTAAAGATATTCCAACCTCTTTGAAGACGTGGTAGAACAACTCCCAAGGTTCCACCTCGCTGCCACCGGTTGTAAATACGTGTAAACGCCGCGCGCTCGCTCCAAAGCCCAAGATTTGGTTCCATATTTATTTTTAATTTATTTGTAAACTGCAGGAAGCCTCGGCGGCAGACGACTGAGAGTGAGTCCGATGCATTTAAGAAATAAAAAATGCAGAAACCGAGCTGGCTGTTTGCTCTGCGCTGACGTTCCGTACGAGACAGTAGAATGGCGTTGAGTTGTGTTTTTTGATTGATTCGATTGCTAATTCATTTAGCAGCGGGCGATCTGCCCGACGGCTGCCAGTATACGTCAGGTAATTGGTTTGTAGCGAGCCACCATGAGCGGCTGACATTAAACTCTGTGATGTACTCGACTGGCCGACTGTCATACTGAATTATTGTTACTTGTCCTGAGAGTGTTACTGACAATCACGTCTCTGTAAACACGCTTATCGCCCGGCCCTTACATCACACAGAACTCAAGCTTTTTCTAGTCTACCCCCAAACTCTTCTGTAAAATGCTTCCAAGGCTCTAAGGCTATCTAAATATATACAAGTAATTGTCTAGTTGTATGAACTGATAAGAGGACGGAATCAGTGATAAAAATACATTTGGCTGTCATTCACAATGACCGCTGAAAAATTATCACTCCATCCCGCAAATCAAGATGGCCGCCGTTCACACAGAAGGCAGCCAGGGCCTGTTGGAGTGTGTTTACTACGGCGAGAGGGGAGCACATCGCATGATTACATCGCTGTCTTACACCGCTAACAATGGCTATAAAAAGTAAAAATCTAAGTTATGAAATCGTGGTACAGCAATCAATAATTGCTTTGTGAAAACGGACCGAGGAAGAGGTGGTAAACATCGACCGACCATCGACCGGGCGACGTTGCGACCCTGTCAGCCGTGTGGACGGAGCAGTCAGCGCTGCCGAGAGACAACTGAGTAACAATGAGATGATAATACAATAATGACAGGTATGTTAATAGACTAACTAATTAAACATAAAACACTAAACAACTCCATAATAAACTTGTTTATAATTACTATTATTATACCCAACTGCTAATGAGAAGACAACTCCCGAAACTAATACGAGGGGAAACAACTCCACATAGCATTAGAATCCTGAGTGTAGAACAATCAATAAGAAATGAATGGATGCCCAAAGCAGGTTGCGTGTGTAGACGATTGTCCGCTGTGTACAGATAGGACCGGTGTACAGATAGGGCCGGTGTACAGATAGGGCCGGTGTACAGATAGGACCGGTGTAATGAATTCTAACAGATGTCAGATTCTATGGTGCTAGTGAAAAACAGAATGGGGAGGGAACCAGAGGTCAACTCTCATGTGTCTCCCTAGGATTTTAGGCTAAAGCTTGACATTAATGATTTCCTAATGTTCTCCTATGGCTTGTTAGTTAGATATTGCTGAGCTGAGCTCAAATATGACAGGATCAGTGCTGTAGGAGGTAGGGGGTAGCTGTAGGAGGTAGGGGGTAGCTGTAGGAGGTAGGAGATAGCTGTAGGAGGGGGTAGCTGTAGACAACTATTAGTGTGTAGACAAGAAAGAGCAGAGAACCATTTGTGAGTTCAATTTCTGCGATTTCTGTGATTGGCCGAAAGTTTTTGAAAACGCAATAATCTCCTGTTTTACACATGCTCTAAAACAGGAGTTTTTGTGAATTGAAAACTTTTGTGATCAGAAGCTTCACAAACAATATCAAGTGAGTTTAGTTTTTATTTCATTACTGTAAATATAGAAATTTTAGGAACCTCACAATAATAGCTATAATAGCGACTCAAAGAAAAACGCTACTAAAGTTGTCGCTATATTTTCAATAGCTCTTTATGTTATATACAAGCTAGAAAGAAATGGCTAAAAATTGTAAACGCCATTATTCAAAATACTGCTAATTTGAAAAAAACCGCTATAATTTGACAACGCTGAAATTTCTATGTTTACAGTGTTTCTATGGTTACAGTGTTTCTATGGTTACAGTGTGGTTTCTTAAAACATACAATGAACATAATTTTACCTGCTGTTGCTGGCTATCAGGCTATTTAGGCCCTCAGTCTAATACTTAGTATACTTCTATGGGTAAAAGATACACGCATATCTCTAATAATATTCAAAGACAGAATGTGGGATGTAATTTTTGCCAGAATTTATTAGAAAGGAAACAGCAATACATCTATCCCGATGTCTATGCAGTATGTTTTCAGTTGTCACAAACTATCGAAATCGTTACGTCTGACGGTGAACGAAATTCTGACGACATGAAATGTAAGTCTCGTTAGAAAATTTGTGTGTAACCAGTTTAGATGTGAAAACATATTGATATAAAGCAATAAATACCAATGTCTGGAGGTGAAGGTCACGTGAAAGACTGCGTAGTTTGCTATAGTACTGTTCCACGGCTTGTCATTTCTTCTTCAGATGAGAAAAGCTGCCGACTGTTTTCTCTATCGCTTCGTCTAGACTGAACAGAGGCTTGTAGCTGAAACACGGAGGGGGATAGTGACAAGTCTCCGAGTTTCCTCGCAGATTCCCGTATGTAGTGAGATTGTGAGATTTAGCGCTAAAATGGCTGCGGTTGATTAGTTAGATCTCACTGAACTCAAATATGACAGAATCACAGCCACAGGTTCGGGCCTCAGGCCACAAATTTTCAAAGTTCATAAAACCTAAACCTCCTGTATTTTCACAACACAAATTTTCACGTATTTCCAAAAACTCGATTGAATGAAGCTACATGAACAGACAGACGGACGGACCAATGAGTGGACAGACGGACCAATGAGTGGACAGACAGACCAATGAGTGGACAGACGGACCGATGAGCGGACAGAAGAAGGAAGCGGATAGATGAACACACTCACCCCAACTCTCTCTTGGCTTTGCCACAGTTGTAATAGTGGGCGGTGGCGGCGAGGGCCACTCTGCTGGGTGTGAAGGTGATTTTAATGTCGGCTAGCGGTTTGAGAAGCCAGACAACCATAGACGCCAACCACGCTGCAAAGACGATAGTAACAGTGATAGCAGTAACTCTTCATCAATGGGCATACGGTGAGTAGGGGACAGTGACGTACCCAGCCAGTAAATCAACGAGTAAGGCAGCTTATGCTTGGGTCCCTCGTAGCCCAGACCGACCAGGATCCTAGTGAGAAATGTCCAGAAGTAGATCGGCTGGTCGTTGGTGATATGATAGACCTATAACACAGACATAGAGACACATACACCATCATTACTACAAGTTAATACGCTGATTCTAGGGCCATGAGTTTTACCTGCCCGTTAGCTGCGCCGTCGGGACCAAGGTGACGTTCCGCCAGTATATGACCGTGCACCACATTCTCTACGTAAGTGAAATCAACCAAATTCTTGCCGTTTCTATAGAACAGAGCATTGAAGGTGATGATGGAATCCCGAAATTTTCTTCTACTATACTGGCCTTACCCGATCATAAACCTCATCTTCCCCTGCTTCGCTGTCTCGATGGTTGTCGGCACCAGCTGGGGATCTCCAGGACCGAATATACCGTGAGGGCGTACAGCCGTTGCGTAGAGCGTATCGTCACTGGCCTCCAAAGTCATCTGTGGACAGACAGACATGTCGTGGGCATAGGTCAGGATAGCGGTAGCTTGGGTACGGGTAGAGAGACAGACCTGTTCTTGTATGGCTTTAGTCTCGGTGTAATAGTCCAGCGGTTTTCTAGCGTATGGAAAGTCTTCAGTGGCGTTCTCAATATCAACGCCTTCGTACAGAACCGAAGCACTACTAGTCAGGACTAGTTTCTGGGCGAGATATACTCATTGCAGCGGTAATGTCCGACAACATAAACACGGTTGAGAAGTGTGAGCGGAGGGTTCTGTACTAACCTTCACACCAACCTCTCTACAGCACTTGACAATGTTTCTTGTACCTTGCACATTGACTTTATAGAAGAGTGCTTTGTTGTTGGAGGCAGGTGAAGGAGAGGCGCAGTTGAAGACTGTCTCTATACCTTGGAGAGCCGTGCACAGATCCTGCAATAGAAATGGATAGAAATGAAAGCAGTCTGTTCTCTTAATTCTAATGCTGAAAGGTAGAAAACCGATACGTGCACAGACACCAATTATACCTTCGCATTGCACAGGTCCCCTTGGACATATTCTACGTCATGTTTGCCTCTCCAACTCGGCACAATATCGAAGACTCGAACTTTCCAGCCGTCGTCCACAAGCCGGGCCACAAGATGCTGTCCTAGAAATCCGCCTCCTCCGATGACGAGGGCTAACTTCATCTCTACTAAACTTTACGTTGCAGGTACAGTGATATCAGGCTAGTAGCAAAGTCTGCCACCAATATACAAACTTCCTTCAGTAGTAGTAGAGTAGGCTCAAACCAGTGGGACAATGCGGCCGTGGTCTTCGAATATCGTACGATTAGCACAAGGTCTAAATATGATCTTCAAGTTTTAACACGGTCAAAAGTATTTACATACGAAACAAGCTTCAGATGTAATGGGGGTCGCGACTGATAATCAAGAACCTATACTATTTAGCGATTCTATCGTATCCTTTTTCGCATGTAAAAGCCGCGTATCATTAGAGACTGTCGGGATAGTGCGACTGGTGCATGTATCTCATATAGTACTCATCTGGGAGTAGCGATAGTGGTATTCTACAGGGGTGACGTAACCATATGGAAAAGCTGTTATATAGCCATTTGTTCGGCCAGAGCAGTTTGGAGGCTACATCTAGTCTAGTCCAGTCTCTAGTCCACTCTTTCAGTGCAGTTCTGTGACCTGTGGACTGGTAACTAGTAAACCTTACAGCCGCTTTGAGAACGAAGTTTGGCTCACACTAAACCGCGGTAGCAATCATAGCATATGAGTTCAGTGTAACGTAGGTGCACCTATCTGTCTTGACCTATCAGTACCAAGAATGGGTGTATCCTCTCCATTAGCGCCAACAGCTGCTATGTTGGACAGGTGAGATAGATGGAGCGCAATGAAAATATGGCTGAGCTAAAATGTGCAGGTTGATATATTTTAGAGTTAGGACATAAATTGAAATAGAAAGGAAATATTGTTAGTAAAATTGGTAATGAAATCTTGGGCTTTGTCTCTCACCGTCATTCCTCAATCCGTTGTCATTCTTTGATGCGCTAAAACAAAGCAGACGTACAGCAGGTAAGCGTCAGAAATATACAGAGCTAGCCTGAGTGAGAGCAGGTGCGTGAGTACCTGGACGAAGCACTGCGCCAGCTGAAGGCAGTCCTGCTTTGCCTCGGTGACGTAGAATGAGGTGTGAGGGGGTGGTACCAGTCCCAATATTCAGGTACATACACGCAGGGTCGACTGGCAGCAAATACACTGGGTGGACGGTGACTCATAGCATTACGTCTGCAGCTGCGTTTAGAACACAGAGTTGTGACAGGCATACTGTGTATCAGTGTTTGCTATCATTGGGAGTTACCTTCTCTTGGTCTGGTAGAGCCTGCACATGGTGAAGGTGAGCAGTAGAATTAGGCAAGCCGTCAGTACGAGGACAGAGTAGCCTATGATCTCAAATCTGACTCGTCCATTGATGTCGGTCCAGACAGTGCAGTTCCCAGACATAGACTCGGCACTGACCACTATCTGGCGGCCCTTTGAGAGAGTGTGTAACGAGTCGTAATCGAGATACTCAACTACAACAGAGCAGCCATCGTGATCCATGAAACAGAGAGAAAAGGAGTGAGAGAGAGTGAGAGAGAGAGAGAGGGGAGGGAGAGAGGGGAGGGAGAGAGGGGGGTGAGAGGGGGGAGAGGGGGGGAGAGAGGGGGAGAGGGAGGGAGGGAGGGGGAGGAGAGAGG
>ERZ1740065.2556-NODE-2556-length-11321-cov-11.019883_pt1 | contig 11321 bp, 6 predicted proteins | sample MGYA00581738_ERZ1740065 | MGnify/ENA primary metagenome ERZ1740065 (study PRJEB43018, sample SAMN04849749) | marine metagenome | isolation source: floating plastic debris | place: Pacific Ocean | collected 2008-09-01 | study: EMG produced TPA metagenomics...
CCCCCCCCCCCCCCCCCCCCCCCCCCCCCCCCCCCCCCCCCCCCCCCCCCTTCAGCAGCAAATGTAGAAAATTATCTTAATTTAAATTTCTAATCCTATTTGTGCTCAAACTTCAAAATCAGGACACAGCAAAGAAAATTCCTCCACTTTGTAAGAGGTGAGCTGAAGTTGGCTTCCGTTCTCGAGATGCTTGTTGCGTATTCGGGAGTATTTTTGATCGAGTAGGTTGTGTGTAGTATCCAATCACGGAACAAGCAGCTCTAAGTGAGGTTTTGAGCTACTTTGCTGTATAAACTGATGGTTATATATAACCTATGGACAAATAGGCCAGTTAATCACGGTATGGAGATGTGTTGTGTGAGAGTATGAGAAGTTTATCTGTAGTATTTGCGTACTATAAACAGGTCTTGCGATCCAGGTATCAGCGAGTATGCGGCACGTGAGAGAGTCGGTGGGCGGCTCTGATTGATTTATTGAAGGAGTTTTCTCAAACTGAAAGCTGATTGGCCAGTTGGCTAATATCAGAGTACAACTGCTAGGCTGGTTGTAACTACAGGCATCGTGAGTACAATCAAAACAATCATAGCTCTGCATCGCCATAGCGACCAGCAGAGCACTCTGTCGCCCCTCCACCTGCCTTAATGTGGTACTGTTTATCTTCCACCTCCATCCAGTACCAGTAGGTAGGAGATGGAGTGGTGAATAATCATGCAGCTGGTAGCATTGTGTGGCTACAGCTGCTTGAATAAATGGGTTAAAATAGCCTACTGCATAACCGTAATAGCAGTGAGGGAGAACTGGAGGCTAGGAGGCAAATGAGAGATAGGGTGCATGGAAGAGAGAGCAAGAGGGAGATGATGAGGCCTATGTAGTTTACTTTAGCGTTACCATTTACATCTGGTAGTTGGCACACTAATGCGTATGTTAAAGCCTACAGACAGGAACAGATGAGTCAGGGTGGCTATTGTTACTGCAGCACTGTACCATTGCCCTGTCATAATGAACACGCAATCAGTGCATCAGTGCAATCAGCTACTAGGCAATGCCTGAATCATGCTGTACAGACATTTCACCATTCATAGGTTATGTAACGGAGTGCAGAGGGTGACAGGGCAGTAGTTACAGGCACTCTCCTAACGCCAGCAACTCATCACAATATCTGATGGAACTGATGAGGATTACCTGGGTTTATGAAGACATGTAGTAGGTCGAGGCTTCCCCCTCGCCCCCTGACACAAGCAGCCAAACAGCTCGCTCTCAGGTAGCATAATCTACCAACAAAGGCAACAACTGCATTTCAACTGCAATCTATGTGATGTATAGCGTTTGAGTGCTTACGTTTTACTCCTCGTCCACCAGTGAAGATTCTTCTATTCTCTACTGACCTAAAGAGAAATACTGAGTGAGCATCTATAGTTTTTGGGTTAATTCAATAATTTAGTTACAACACACCTGCCCCAGGCCACTAATTCGTGAGTGGCTGCTGTGTAACGTGATTAGTTGACGTGATAGCCCATATACAATAGCACCACAGGATATCTCTCAGGCTGCTGACACATAGCATGGTATATTAGCCCATATATTTCTATTTACATCAACCATGTAGGTATGAGGCTCAAAAATATCGATACGCTGGAGTTGTGCTCTCTCTGTCTAGTTACTTTGTACTGACTGACTGATCAATCGAATCTCAGTCACTCAGTACTGTCGGAGTCTGGAATGCAACACTCCCTTTGGCAAAAGCTTTGAACTGCTTATTGAATGAAGCATACGCTCCAAGTTCTTCTGCTGATGGAAGACACAACTTTGCCAACACTGTAAGCGTTGGCCAGATATCATTTACAGCAGCAAAGCTTAGCTTGTCAGACATGTTTGGGTCGAGCAAGGATTTATTTCCTGAAGTGTTATTTTCTGTCCGAGTCTGGCCTGAAGAGTTATTGCTGATAAAATGTTTTCAATAACAAACATACTGTTTTCCTACCAACAACGTTTCCCGATTATTTTTCCGTCTCTGGTTACCTAGTCTGTTGAAACAGGCACACATACATTCGGCTGGCGCTGTCACGCGGTGTTTGGACAGTGAAGCTGAGACAATGCCAAATATGAGGCATCGATTATTAAATACTGAATCAACATTAGTGTTCGGCTCAATGGACATTTGTATTGGTGCTCAACCACGGAATGCCATCACCATCTGATCGCAAGCAGTAAGTTCAATAGAGTCGAATGGCTGACCCTTTGTTGGTTGATGCTTATTAGAGGCGGTGAGACTGATGAATTGTTTACCTGCTAGCTCAGGTATTAGCACATCCTCCTCTCAGCCGTGTGACAGCACACTGGTTCCGTCAGACGTCTGCTTGACAACGGTCAACTGATAATATAGACTACATTGTACAGAGGGTGAGTAGAACTTCACTCACCTGTCTGGTAGCCTGAGAGTGAATGACCGTTGGCCTAAGCACCACTGGACTCTATATAGAACAGTATAACAGCTCAGATATAGCAGAGAGCAGCTCTACACACAAAAAACTGCTGAACTCTAATAGCAGGTGATGTAAAGGTGAGTGGTAGGGGCGTTGGTGAGTGGTAGGGGCGTTGGTGAGTGGGAGTCCACCAATGTCTGTCATTTAATAGTGACACTCTTCTCACTAAAGTGCAGTCCTCATAACTATTGTTAATTGCTTCTGAGTCCTTTACATAACTCATGGAAAGGTTAGTCTTAGTTTACAGCATCTTTGGCTGTACTGTAGATACTAGAAGATTGGGATGGGGAACTCTGGCTCACTAGTGTCATTCATTGAGTGCTGGCGTACTGAAGCGGTGCCAATTTCCCACAACGATTCCATGCTCAAATCTTTATTGAAAATACCAACAGTCGCCATCAAATCAAAGTCCTCCCCTTTACCAGCCCTCTGACTTTGACTTGCAACGCCTCCTATCTCATATACCATATGTCAGTGTATATGTCAGTGTATATCATTGTGCTCTTATCGTATACAAAGTTAATGACTTGTTTGGTTGTTGGGCTGTTGACACATCACATTATCATCTGAACTGCGGAGATGTTCATTTCACTCTACCTGTCAGGGCATTTACCCGCTGCTGTTTTATCGGATGAACTCTGATTTTTAATTATCTCATTGTTTTATTCGCAGGTTGATGAACAATGAGTTTATGATGGGTTAGGAGTTGTGTCCCACGTCATAGCCATAGCTGACGATGAACGATAAGCTAAAGACAAGGCCAAAGACAGCATCAGCCATGACAGGTTCAGGTCCGATGAGTTATTCTCTGATCAAGTCATGGAGAACTGATGCTGTCAAACCTACCAACAGCTTCACCAGTAGGAGCAACTCATTCCTTGGTAAGTACTACTAGTGGCCATCTTATCACTCCTTCACATCACACTGTCACATCACACTGTCACATCACACTGTCACATCGCACTGTCACATCGCACTGTCACATCGCACTGTCACATCACACTGTCACACTACATCATACTGTCACATTGTCACACGACATCGTACTGTCGCGCTGTCACATCACATCATCACACCATCGCATTACACTGTCGCACCCATCCATCTAGCTTCCTCCCTCATTTCTGGCATCATTCTTTCTCACTTTCTGATAGAGCCAATCAGCATTCTCTGCTGCTACTGATGCTTTGCTGCCGATTACAAATGGTTGTATTACAGTGGCAGCGCTAGAGCGTGTTCTGCCACTGTCCCAGAGGGCTTAGGTCCTCTGTCAATAGCTGATTCATGATCACAGGAGAAATGGCAGGATAAAAGGCTCCAGGATACTGATGAATTATTAGGCTGTTTTCAATTCATGCTTTAGAATGAGATGGTCATTGTCCGGGTGCTCAAAAATTAAGTTCATTTCAAACTGGACAGCATCTATAACACGTACACAGTGTGCTCGGAGTCTGCAGAAACCTAGTACTTGATCAGCTGATATAAGACTGATAGGTGTGAGAGACTGGCGAATGATATCCTCTATCCAAGATCAGTGCAGTGCTAGCCAGTTGTCTGTTGAAAGGCTGCTTGTATTGATCTTAGATATCTCTTCACCTTTGCAATGCTGTCTCAGTGTTGATATCGACTGAGCCTCAGGCAGTAAATCTTTGTGGCCAGGGCATTGGTGCACTCTTTTCTGTTTGGTTTGATAGCACGTCGTCACCGGTTCCAGATGATTGTAAAAACTAAGCTTAGACACAGCAAGATGCCATTCCTTCCCCTCCTGTCTGTCTCAGACATACATCTATACCCTCACTTCCTATGCGGTTTTAGCATACCCTATCAAAAAAGTTATTCCAACTTTTACTCTCGTGGGCAATAGTTGGGAGCATCCCTCCTTTAGGTTTGTCAACTAGCAAGTACGTATCATGAAGAGAGGAATTTCTGTTGCTTTCATAAAATAGGCACACGATATTTAATTTATAGGAGTGACTGGCTCAAAGTACAAACCTGAGAGATGGAGCTTTGATATCGGGCCCAGCTCTGGAGGCTTCCTCCCAGTCCTCAACATCAGCACTCGTCCAGCCATCAATAAAAAACCTACCAAGAGAACTGCCTCGCTACCATCCAAACCTGACACCAGCGTGAACAACTCCACAGCAGCTAAATCACACACAGCGACGATGCTTGACCTCTCCACCATGATCCCACCAGTGGAAGGCCATAGTACATGGAGAGCTCAAAGAGAGAACAGTCTGCCTGTCTCTCTAGGTTCTATACCTAACTCTCTCAGGTATTCCCAGGATTCCCATAGTGAATTCATACTCTCTCGTCTCGCACTGTTAGAGAGAACAGCCAATTCTGGGGATAACAGTGACCTTGAGACACAACCTCCCAAGGTCAACCAAGTAGACCCAGCATCAGCATCTCCTCCTCTGCAGCCTCGTCCTCCAGATAAAGACAAACCTAACTCTCAGACTACAGATAAAACCTCGGATGGTGCATGTGATAAACAAGATTCAAGGCCTGTCAGGAGGACACACATATCTACACTCAGTAATTCAGTGGAAATAGCAAAAGAAGATAACTCCAATAGCCTAATGCAAGACAATCGCATAACATCATTGAACTTTCCTAGATCAATTCTGAAACCAGTAGTTGATGACAGAAACAGTGGAAACAGAGCCAGTTCACCAGATAGCGAAAATTCTAAGAAACAAGCTTTAGGGGTGTCAACTTTTGTGATAATACCACCCCTCCCTAACCCAGATATACCGTCCAGGCAGGCATCAGATAGCAAATCGGGAAGGAGAAAACGGTTGAGTTACAAAGGAAATGACATCACAGCACCAACACAGACAGCCGACAGCTATTCATCTGATACGCTGTCAGAGAGGAGTGAGTTGAGCGATCTCAACCCGACTTCAGATAGTCTGGACACAGTGGCTAAGGCTAACAGCGAGCCAATCAAGTCTGTCAGGTTCTGTGACATACCTTCGCAGGTGAAGGAATACTACCCGTGGGAGGCACCCCAGCATAGCATACTTTACAGTAATACCTCTAACTGACCTGTGGGCATTAATCACTCTCCAAAACCTGTCCTAGTGGGTCCTGAAATAGTTTATCCCTAGATGCAAATCTGGTGCCAGAGCTCTAATATTCTGTGAATGCCACACTGAGGCTATATTTTTTAAGTTGCTATTTTGTATTTACTGACCAGAAGCTGTACAGGTGAGAAAATAAACGTTGAAGCTTGGTTTGCTGTACATTGAGGCTCGGTTTGCTGTACATCCATCTTCCACATTAGCTGCTGTAGCTACTGTAATGCGATTTAGCTGCCATGTGCCTTGGGTAGGTGCCTAGCCTGAGACTATGGCTCAATCCACCTGCGTGTGTTCTCTTTCTCTGATTAGCATGTCGGACTTTCCTCATTCTCAGGGCCGCATTTGCTCTCAGACCTATTGACAGTCACATTCAGTCTCCTGTTCTAAGTAAAGATCAATGTATCATGTCTCACCTCTCAACGCCGGCTTCGGTTCAAGATGATGACTCTGCTTTCCTTGCTGGCTGGCAGGTTTTGAATTCCAAGTGCCGGGTTCACGGTCACTATGCTGGAGATGAGACTGAGGAGTGGTACGGTGTCTCTGTTCACTATCAGGGAACCGGGGCAACCTGCAAGACAGTCCACGTAGTCCTTACTATTGAAATGTATATCAGCTAGTGCTGCTCTTGTTCAAATGGCTCTCTCATGTAATTGAATATTACACGACTCTCTAAGATTCCTTTGCATGGTGCCTATCAAGATGTGGGAACATTTTGGAGTGGGCATATTTCGTGAAAAATTCTTCATGAATATATGACAGGCCGCATATCCATAACATCCCTAGTTAAAATAGATGGTACGAGATCGAAGTTGCCCCACCTTGTTGAATGGTAAGCACTGTTCGGAGGAGGTACTGGGATTGATGGTGTCACACACTGGAGAAGTACCTGCTGCGATCTGTCTATCTGAGGTTCATCCTACACACATCGAACCAGTCAGACATGGTACAGTGCAGTAGTACGGCGCGGTAGTTTCAAGGCTTTAGTTACCTGTCTAGTAATGCCAGCGATGAGTTCAACGGATCCTTTTGTGGAACTTTGATTCTTCTCCCCAGAACGCTTATGACTGATGAATGCGCTGGAGTCAGTCACAGCAGCTCTATAGCAGCCGTGATTTCTGTGTTCTATATCAAACACTAGTTGCTTGGATAGAGTGAGTTTAGGAAGCCTCATGTGCCCAGTAGACGTTACAGTAGTAGACGTTACACAGCAATCTCCTTGGGGCTGGCAATGCTTGACGCTCTGCTCACCAGCGAGAGGAGTGTAATCAGAAACTGTTTTCGTGTCGGATGTTCTCATCCTGCAGGCGATGGTCTGATCAGGTGCGAGGTCTCTGTGTGACAGAGCCAGTCCTTTCCGTAGTCGACTGTGTAGAAGGTGATACGTAGCGGCTACCTCATCCACTCTTTTCCCGATGACGCTGACTGTTATACAGTCTCTATTGAATCCTTGTCGTGTAGCCATACATTTGATCACTGTGGAGCTTAGTGTTAGCATCTAACAACGGATTCCATGATTTACAATTACAATAGTCTAGTAGTGGTAATACCTCAGGAGTTTAAGTTACATGTGGAGTTGTCACACCTTGCTACAGCACTGCTCCACATAGTGAGCCTGAGACGCATGCGTGCCCCTGTTAAGCCACGGGTGATATATGAGCTCTGGATACGACATGACCTCACCATTTCTTGGTGTCAGAATACGACTGAGGAAATCTGCGCAATCTACATAGGATGCTTTGAGTATATCACTACAGCTGCTATTATTCATATATTGAGGGGCAACCCTCTACTGACCTCTAGAGAGACCATTCAGTATGTCACATGGAGCGACCAACTCAGAGCCGATGTCTGTCTGCTGTCTGACGCCAGTCACAAGGGCCAATGTCACCAGACCGCTGCGCACAAAAACAAAGTAGATGTGATGATTGAGAGCTAGTGAAAAGGGTCACAGAGTTTGAAGTGTATCAATAACAAAGTTGGATATTGTTTTCATGACTTTGATGTCTATTATACAAGCCGAAATCGACTAATGGTCAGTATGAAGTTCTAATGCTGTGGTTTTCATGAGGTCCATCATGCCTACCAGAATTAGAATGAAAAAATGACAGACGGCTGCCACTCACATCTCTCTAATATCCTGCTTCTTCTTCGAAGAGTTACTCGATCTCACCAGACGACACTTTTCGAGACCTGGTAGTAATATTTCACTTGATGCCATCAGGATGCAGGATCAGGATGCAGCGCACTTGAATCAACGGTTGATAAATACGGCTACTCTTACCTCCGAGTTTAACAACCGCTTCTTTTGTCATAAAGATATCCTCATCAGCGATATGCCTGGAATATAATGTTGGACTGTTTCTTCAAAGTAGACATTGTCAGCTGATTACATAGTGACCACTGCTACAAACCCGAATACATATCCATTACTGTGTAAATAGAGCAGGCCAGCGACCACCTGTCTGATGATGACCCTGGCAGCTTTCTCACATGACCCAAGTCTTCTACAGACATATATTGTTGTTATGATGATATGATGATGCAGACGGGTAAGCTGAGAGACAGCAGGGTAGCCTGGCTACTATATCATATGTTATTACCTGGAGAGCAGTCCATCGAGTTGAGTCATTGGCATCGTGTCAGGAAGGTCAAAGACAAACCAGATCATACTGTCATGATGAATCACCTGGTACAGGCGGACTAGATGAGGGTGGACTAGCCTTTGGTGTGTATCTATCAGATGAGTTACAACTTCATTGCTGACTACATCGGCATCATAAGCTATCATTCTCACCTGAATAATACAGATACGCAAACTGAACGGAATAAATGCATTGTGAGTATGATAGAGAGGGACGGAGAGGAGGGAGTGGAGAGGAAGGGGGAGGGAGTGGGAGATCGGGAGTGGAGAGGAAGGGGGACGGAGAGGGAGTGGAGAGGAAGAGAGGGAGGAAGGGAGAGGAAGAGAGGGAGGAAGGGAGAGGAAGAGAGGGAGGAAGGGAAAGAGCATTATCACCATCTTACCTTTTGCTGACTAACCATATGTACAGCTCTGAAAGTCTGAGTTCGGTGACCGCGGTGGAGAATTTCGCAAGTAGAGCCAGAGTCTAGCAACTTATGAGTGATTAGGTAGCCATTGACTGCGAATGTTTTAACCCTCTGCCAGTTGTATATACAGCTGCGTAACACACATGCAGCCTCCATCTGAAACTAGGCAGACACTGGCCCGTATAATCCTACCCAGTCCTTGATTAGCTGTAAGCGCAATTCCTTCTATAGCACGGATTTCTCTATCCACCTCAAGCAGTGATCAAATGTTCTCTCTGATGTTAAGTGGCCCTCGTGACAAACAGTTACTATTTAGTTTGTGTCAATAAACTATTAATTGGCTCGAAGTGCCACTGCTAATCCGCAATTGGCTGAGCTGAGGCTGACTCATCATTGGCTGACTGGAAAAATGACATAAATCTCGTATAGCATTCATTGGCTAGACCCAAAGAACTTCATATAAAAGTAGAATGGAAAGTTCTATTGGCCATAATGCTCAAAACTGTCTTAGTAAAATACCACAACCGCCCACCCAAGCTCGTCGCCGTAGAAAGCGTAGTAGTGATCGAGGCACCTGTACTGTGAAAAGCAAAACTCGCTTATGTAGACGGATTTCCTGAGTTCAAGATACTCAACGTTTGTGTCATTCCCATTCTTATCATTGAGGTAAGTTTGTAGCCTAGCTACACACTATGAATGGCTTCTAACATGTTCGATTTATTGTCACTGATCGTACGTTTCTGCATAAATTTCACCATCGAATTGACCAAAAACCTATGAGAAAATATGTTCTTAGGGGAGGATCCAGGAATATTTTTCACTAAAGCTCAAGTCCTCAACTAGTAGCTGTCTGAAGGGAAACTTGCATCTGTTGACTGAATTACTTCTCAACGAAAACCTCAATAAAAGTTATAAACAACAACAACAGCATAACTGATTGTTTAGTGATGCTGACTGTGGCCGAGCGATGAGTGCAGTCGTAGTTTCTTCATCTATTTACTACTAGTTGACAAAAAATAGTTGAGGCAGATTTTATTGACTGACGCTCGAGCATCAGTCGCGTTAACCTGAATCCGCCCTTGGTTCTAGACTCAACCTAAAATTTTGACTTCATGGCAATAAATGCTACTGAGTTGCAATCGACATTAACAACTGTCTATGATGCTTGACTTACTCGTGCAGAAAGACGCCGGCGTCTCAGTCAGATGAAGCTGCAAACCACAAGCTCCATCGTTCTGCACTTGCCTCAAAGTCGAAGAGCTGCTGTGTTGTGTTTGGGTACTCTAATGACCCTGCCCAGCTACTGTCTGTTGTTATGCACAAGTAAGTAAATATTCTATACCATATAGTTGCAAATTATTTTCACAATCAACCATTAGTGTTAGTATGGCATGCTACCGTATTCCCTCAAGATTAGGACCCGTGTCCAGAGTCAAGTTATCTGGCTATTTCAGGTGATCTTTTCAGTGGTTCCAGCCCCCTGCCAAGTGTCCTTAGTCCTTCATTGTTGTGGTGGGCCTCTGGTTGCTATGGGCGATCCTGGGGATGGTGCGGGTGCTGGTGGGTCATCGGGTGAGCAGACAGGAGCAGACGAAACCGAGTCACTTAGGCAATCAACTCGCACTAAATACTTGTCTTTCAAAGCGAGAGAGAACAAGTTACTGGTTTTAACCTCAAACTTATATAGTGCCATTGACAGTCACTTGCCACATCTTGATGAAAGCAACTGTGCCCTAAAATCCTCAACTAATGCTGCGTTGTTTGATGACTTGCTAAGAGAAATTACTCACAGCACTCAGGCTACTGAGGAAATTTATGGTCAGATAGTTGATCTCAGTGAAGGAGCTGTTGATGTTGATGTGACTGATGTCTATGAGTCTTACTTGGACGAAATCAATCACCTAAGACTACTCGTCAGCAATGTGAAGGGGCAGTTAGAAGAAGAAGAGTTGACAAGTATAGAGCAAGAGATAAAACAGACCAAGAAGAAGCTGGCAGAGCAAATGAACCTCTTCCATACCAGAAGGAAAATTAAGAAAGAAAAACTGCACGGTAATCCTCATCATGATGCAAAATGCGTTAGCAGCGTGCCCAAGGTAGATTCCTACTTGCTATCAGTTCAAAAACACCAGCAAGCCGCAAACAATTCTGTTGCAGATGCAAATGTGATGAAGGAATTCACAGATGCACTGATTTCAGCTATAGACCGAGTTTCAACAAAGAAGTCAGTGGAACCACCAGTGTTTTCAGGAGATGTTTTGGAGTTCGCTGATTGGGAAGTAGTCCTTGACACATATTTAAGAGTCGAACACATTGGTGGTAAAGATCGCCGGCGGCATTTAAAAAATTTTTCCGGTGGTGAGGCTAAAGCATGCATTAGTGGCCTGTTGGAGGGAAACACTGATGATTCTTATGTAGATGCAAGAGCAAAGCTCAAACAACGCTATGGTAGCAAGCGTTGTGTAAGTCGGACTTTTCGCCAGAAGTTAATGAACTGGCCCAGGATTCAGCCGAAAGATGGGAGAGGACTAACCGAATTTGGAGATTTCCTATCACATTTGAGAAGTGCTATGTCATCTTTTCCAGGACTAAAAATTCTCGATGATGGTCAGGAAAACGAGAAGCTGGTGATGAAATTGCCTGACTGGCTGAAGAATCGGTGGGCTCGGATTGTCGCCAGAGCAGAAAGGGTGGATGATCGATA
>ERZ1740065.2557-NODE-2557-length-11316-cov-11.876654_pt1 | contig 11316 bp, 6 predicted proteins | sample MGYA00581738_ERZ1740065 | MGnify/ENA primary metagenome ERZ1740065 (study PRJEB43018, sample SAMN04849749) | marine metagenome | isolation source: floating plastic debris | place: Pacific Ocean | collected 2008-09-01 | study: EMG produced TPA metagenomics...
ACATCGGCGTTTACAAAACCAGCGCGCCTACCGATAGAAGAGTAAAAAATGCCAGCAGCGCATACGCCAACATCATCACGTACATCATAAGTCCCGATCTATGCATAATAGTTGTCATTGACTCATAATGGACTATTTCAATGGTGTAAATGAGTTTCCTAGACAGCTGTACTAGTGATGAAGTACAGCTCTTACTTTCTATCATGTAAAACTTCAGATTTTATGTTTCCTCAAGTCTGGCCATATAATGTTCTTACTACCACCAATCACATTAGAAGTTGATGGTTTGGGTTCTACCATTACTTAGTGACGTTATCTCTTGTGGGAGATGCCACCTGGGTCAGCTGCCGCCTAGGCCTGGTCCTGCCAGTCAGTTGACTCCCCACCACCGACTGAAGCTATGAAGTACTGGGCAGGGATGTTTGCTGTCTCAGTAACTGCTGTGTTGCTGCCAGCTGCTGTTCTCTCGAGTACAGGTACGCCTTATATCAATGTGCATCATATATATTTTTGTACTAGTGGGAGGTTTAGCGAAGGCACGTCATAGCTATGCCTACATCATACTACTCACATAACGTATGTCAAATCGTCCGATGTTTAGCTACTTGGCAAAAATATTGGTTGATTGTTTTACCATTGAATTTTTGTCTTCATACAGCATTTAAAGTGTGATTAGCAAATTTTCTATCACAAAAAGCGATGGCCCCATGGGTTAGTTCGATATAACATATCTGTTCTCCGTAACTATGAGCAACACAGGGTTACCAGAGCTACCAACTCATGGCAGTTGCCAATAGACTATGTGCAGGCATAAAACTGGCGGTTATAAAATACCCAGGACCAGGATCGGGGCAATGACGTCACACCCAAAGCAGTCTGTTTACTTAGTGACACAGTGAAACAGCATACTCATTTGTTCATGTAATTCTATTGAAAAAGTATACGATAACGACAACTAAAAATCAAAATTTGCCGAATAAAATGGGCGTTGTATCTGTAACACAGTATCTTGTAACTGGATAGGAAAGAATAGTATTACCTAGAAAGAAGGAATGCATGCATTGGGAGTGAGGGCTAAGATCAGTATTGATGTAATCCTTGAAAGTTCATACAATCCTGCCGTTATCCGGTGTAATAGTTAGAGTAAAACGCTGTCAAAATGGCTGCTTGCATTATATCCTTGTGTCATACATGGGAAACGCAGCAAAAGAGCACAAAGAGCTATACATAATCACAGCACACTGGCGTGAACAGCGCCATCGTTTGCCTGACATGGCATGATTACGTGAGCAGGAAGCGTGACCACACTGTAAATGATCGCTGATTCCTCAGCTAATGTCTTGCTGCTTCTCGCGAGAGCACACCATCCTTCACATTACGCCCAAAACTCTGTTGCCGCCTACAAATCATGCTGATTGGTGCAAGATTGTGTGCGTAAATCTGCCGGAGTGCACGAGAAAAATGTGTGTAAAAATCTACAGGAGACAAAAACTGAAACGACATAAGTAATTAACTCTCAATCAGGTAATAAAGGTGAGTTAAGGGCTGGATAGGTATTGTGATTGTGGAAGGCACCAGGCAGCAACATTGCATCGACCTGCCACAACAGCCTATCTGTCAAAGACAGTTGCCTCATATATGAAGCAGACGAGCTGTATCTCTGAGCCAGTGACTGGCAGCTACAATTATTACATATATGAGATACCTCGCTAAATTCACAGAAACCACAGAAAACAAGAAGTTGTTAAAGTGCAACTAATATCATATATATTGCCGCACCGATGTATGTATGAGATGTAGATTTTGGTGTAGATGTTGATGTAGATGTATATGTAGATGCAGATGTAGATACGGCTGAACTAAAATACTGAGCAATACGTCTCCAACGGACTAAAGCACGAGATCAGTCGCTTAGACCATAGCACTTCCTGATCAAAGTAATGTCTTCTTCCTTTGATCCAGATAACAGTCGGATTCCTAAACAGTTCTAGCCATTTAGCATCAACATTTGCAACGACATAAAATCAAAAGTTATTTGTAGTTATTGCAACTAGAAATCTGCCGACTGCGACAACCACACTACCAACCACCACTCGAACACCTGCCACCTGTCCGTCCAACATCTCCAAGCAGGTGGATCATCCCGGTGATAAGATAGATGTGACGTGGGTGATGCCTGTGGGTGGAAATATGGTGCCAATAACAACCAGAATGTCTGTGGGTGAGAGGAGGTTCCTATTCCCTCGAAGAGATGGAGTACAATGTCTCCTCATTATCTCTGTTACTGGTGAGCAGACTTTATGTTGAAGTTGTGGAGTTTTTTCTCCATACTCCTCTTTTCTCCTGCCATTCAACTCTCTCCCTCTTTGCCTATTGTTCTTCTACATATGCATCTTTGATGCCTGCTAGAGGAACCTTATATCCTTGGCAAATATACACCGGCACTGATATCCTCATATCGTGAGATTTTAGTAAGCGTTGAGGTTCAAACTCATTGAAAAATTGTCTTTTTTGTAAACGATTTTGAAAGAAACTAACAATATTAGTTTTTTGATAATGATCACTTTCTTATCATTGTACCTACACTGGAATGGATATATTCTCAAATCTTGTTGAATTGATATTAACATGCATGATGGAAATACCAATGAAAATGAATTTAAGTCTGTGCTACACCAACCGTGAGGACTGCCCCAACTGCTCTACCAACCACCTCACAAGCACCTGCCACCTGTCCATCCAACATCACCAAGCAGGTAGAGTATCCTGGTGATAAGATAGATGTGACGTGGATGATGGCTGTGGGTGGAGTTATGGTACCGATCACAACCGGCATGTCTGTGGGTGAGAAGAGTTACAAATTCCAGATGAGGGATGGAGTAGAGTGTCTCCTTGTCATCACTGTTACTGGTTAGCACAGAGTCTTATATAGCTGTAGAGTTTGTGGTGATACTGTCAGATACTATTTTTGGAATTTTGACAGCTCGTATGAGAACTCTACCAACCAAAATCACACCGACCACCACCACATCAACAACAACCACTACCATACTTACAACACCAACCACCAGCACACTAACAGCAACCACTACCGCAAACGCAACTACTGTGACACCAGCTACAACTGCAATGACTATGTCCGCCAAACAAACAGCAGCAGTTCCTCTGGTTTGCCCTCAGAACATCACTGAGTACATTGAGAATGCAGATGATAAGATCGAGGTGAAGTGGATGATGCCAGTCAGTGGTGACTACAAGCCTATTAAGTGTGTCCTACCCATCGGTGAGCACGTGTACAAGTTCGAACTGCACTCCGGAGTCATGTGTCACCTGATCATATCTATCGTAGGTAAGAAAGAGCTCTGACAGCTTGCGTCACTACTTCAACTGCAATGACCGCTATCTTACTGTTTACCAGAGACCGCTCACTTGAACAGTCTCTAACTATACTCAATCCTGATCTGGTCCACTTATACTCACTCAATTAGCTCCGGTGTCCTAAAGACATCTCTAACTCTGACGCCTGCTGATTTATTTGCACTCAAAATCAATATATTGGGTAACTATTAGTGATTTCAGTCGATATATTACTCTTAAGCGGTTTGATCAAATCTTAAATGGTATTGGGAGTGTGCCATTCTGTTCGGTTAGTGTCCTAGGGCTATTTAAGTACTGATCCTAGGTGCCAGCTAGTGGTTACTAGCTCGAAACTATTACTAGTGCCTAGTAGGTACTACATACTAGTTAGTAGGTATCAGCTAGTGCCCACTAGTTAGTAGGTATCAGCTAGTGCCCACTAGTTAGTAGGTACTAGCTGGTAGGTGAGGCAAGGGCAGTCATCAGTATTACTACTGTACCCCAGGCTTTGATTTAAGAATCGCCAGCAGCCACGAAACTTGCTTGTTATGATACAGTTAAGGTAAGAAAATCATCAACGACTTCTGCGACTATTCCTACCAACTCAAAGCCTGCTGCCGCACTGACATCCCAATCCTCACCAGTCTCCACTCAAGCATCGTCTGCCAGAAAGGCTTCCACTCCAATAGCATCCACCCAATCAACATCTACTCAACCCAAGTCAAAGGTCAAAAGTACCACAAGTGTCAGGGTGCCTGTAGAGATTAAAGCATCAGCAACACCAGCTCGTGTCCTCTCTGCAGTAACTACTCAAAGGCTGACTAGGCTATTCACGGGCTTCCAGAGATATAAGTGAGTCAAACTCAAAATGATTGAAATCTAATTTTCACTAGCTCTGCTACAATGAGATCTTGGTTAAAAGTCTGTATCATATCAGCGACATTACTGTCACACTTACCAAAGCTCTGCCAGTGTTTACACAATGGGATATTGAGACTAACTGTTCATAACACCACCAATTAGTTGAGTTCCTGGCCCTAAAATTGCTAACAATACTGAAACCATCAACATATGACTATGAAGCTTGTGGAGAAGTGAGCGCAGAACGGCGGGAGATTCACAAAAGCCAAATTTTATTATCTGCTTTATTTCATCTCTGCATCCAAGGTTGAGTATCTCGTAAAACCTTTGTCTCATGGAAGGAGAGAGCAGAAAACTCTGAAAAGATCATCCAGAAGCTAGGCAACATTCCTTGTGCATAATCTGTTCTATGTGCTATGCTCTTTTACATGAAACTCAATATTAAGATTTCCAACTGCAACTGAACCTGAATTCAGATATGTGCATACATGTATAAATTTTCCTTTTAGGTGCTCGTGCACCTTGGTATCTCATTATCTAGCATTGCGAGACATGCACACACTGCGCGCACCAAAACTCATCCCACCAAAGAAACTCAAGATGAATCGCCTTAAAGCAGAACAAAGCTGTTCAAAGTACTGCATCGATTATGGTGAGTATTTCAGACTGCCTTTCAGGGAGGAGAAAGAGAGGGAGACAGAGTGAGGCAGACCGAGTGAGGGAAACATATTGAGGGGACGTGAAGGAAACAGAATGGAGAGACACAGGGTGAGGGTGAGAGAGACAAAGTGGGGGAGACAGAGAGAAGCCAGGGGAGGCAGAGATAGGTTGAGGGAGACAGAGTGAGAGGAGATAATCTTAGGGAGGTAGAGCAAGAGAGGCATAGTGAAAGGGGCAGAATGAGGGAGAGGGAAGCAGAGAGAGAGACCGAGGGAGGCAGAGAGAGAGGGAGGGGGAGAGAGGGCTGGAGAGCGCGCCGCGGGAGAGAGCGCAAGAGAAGTAGAGGAAAGGAAAAAGAGAGAGAGAGAGAGAGAGAGAGAGAGGCTGGGGGACAGAGAGACGGTGTGGGAGGGGGTTTAGATGGGTGCGTTACACTCTATATCCTGCAGTATAACACCCAATACTTTGCCTCTTATCATCACCCTTATCAAAAGTCAAAGATAGTGACTCAAACAGATCTATCAAGGACTTCCTGCCATTCTTGTCATTCTGTCTGAGATACCACAACACTATTATTTCACACAGAGCTGTTCTGTATCAAGCGCTAGTGACTTTTGTCATGGCTAGAAAGATCAGAAGATTTTCATTCAAGACAAACCTCTGAGGCAACTAACGGTGTGAAAACAGTAAAATTTAAGAACATGATAGTCTTTTATTAAACTTTTTCCCTTATTTGCGAAATTTCAAGGTGGTTAATCAAAGTCTTTTGAGTCAACCAGCCACCTATGATTTAGCATTTTCTCGCATGCAAAATTTTCTTACTTCCATTTTTTGATTGACGTCAGTACAGCATGTGTGTCAGAATTCTGATGCCTGCGTAAAATCTTTACATCCATGTTGGTCCATAGCATCTTTCATTTTGAGGTAGTTACGGCTTGCTTGAAGCACCCGCAATAGACATAATGAATGATTTACATAAATGTCATATAACATGTGCTGTAATAACTCTTCTAGTCTTTTAACTACTGAAGGTAGGGATATAAAAGGCATATCCAGAGCGAAGTGCAAACATGTTTACGATATTTATGCACAGCTGCTTAAAAAGTGATTAATTAAATTAAATTAATTCATTAAAATATCCGGCTATTCTCAACGCGTGCACCAGTGGCAATGAGAGCGCTTACCCAGCACTTACTCTGTACCTGCTGAAGCAATAAATGATGTGGTACGGCGCTACCATTCCATTTTCTAGGTGTGTCGATAAAACGCGCAGTCAGTGATGCTTCGAATTGAACGTTTAGCGATGTTCGTTTGCATGTGTAATAACTCTAAAGTGGAATAAGTTGCGATGCTATTGAGTATCTATGAACTTTTCAGGATAATAAGCAATCGTATCATCAGCTATCAGCTTCATGATGAATACTAAACTCCGGACTTCACTTACAGTAGCTGTACCACTCAGGTAGAATTATTTGTGAGCGGTCATTTGTTGTTCCAAGTGCTGTTTGTGGTTATTCAACGGGAGTTGTCCTATCATTATAGTGTCACATGACTATCATTATTATGACAGGTAACTGACTGTTGCCGCTGCTGTACTATTGCGACACTCCTGATGACGAAGTTTTATTACATTTTTATTCTTTCAGCTACAGAAGATTCCAAAGTTCAGAAGGGAGGCAGCGCAAGATTGAAAGGACAGGAGATAGGTGGGTCATAATTACAGTCATACCCAAAATACTGCGAGTGTAAAACAGTACGACTTTGTGTGTGATGTGGAGGTTATCGTTAACTTACTTATCTTGAAGGTTTGCGATGAATTATTCAATAGTTTCTGAATAGTTCCTAAGATTTTTTGGAGAAATCTTAAGAATTCTCAAAGAACTCATGATATTTTCTAAGACTTTTATTCACATATTTATTTCAGGAGACTTGGTTTGCAACCATGAAGCCAGTTATTACAACCTCACGCCTAACAACAATCGTCAACTGAAGCTTGTTGCCGAGATCACGAATGGCGGCCGTTCTGGGGCGGTGGTACTGACCATAGACTACAACTTCTGCTGCAAAAACTCTGCTTTCATACGTTGCTGAATTCTTGCCGACTTTCTTGGCTCCATGTAAATGAAAACACTAGCTATTGGCAACGACCTGAACAGAATATCAGTAGAGACATAATTATGATCGAAGTGTTACTGTAAAAGTGGAAATATTCACTATAGTTACATAATAACATAATAGCATATTTATTATTATCTCTAGATGAGGATGTTAGCGTGAAGAACTATTGGTATTTGTGGATAAATTCCATTTAAAAAAAGAAGTAGAAGTACCTACCCGCCGGAAAAACCAGCACCTATATAGGCACAAATGTGCCTGTGATCATTGTAAGGTTTTTACCGATAATGAGATGACAACTCCAAAAGGTTTTCATGACATCACAACCCTGAAAATAACCCACCTAGGTTTACTTTTAGCATTGTTTGTCCACGAAAATGTTTCCAAATGGACAGCATTTACCAAAATCTAGGTTCTACTACGTCACTACGTCACTACATCACTACGTCACTACGTCACTACGTCGCTATGTCACTACGTTACTACTACGATGCTTGGCACTATTTTTAGGCTATTGGGGTCCATCTAGAGCATCAGGAAAAAATCTAGCTTAGTATGCATGCAAAAAAGGGTCCTCAACCTTGTTTTATAAAATGTTGTTCATGGGTAATATTCATACATTCATAGATGTTTGTTGTATCAGTAATTGGTAGAAATAGTTGTGGCAAATGATTGCCTTAACTAGACGGTTGATACGAATAATGGACTGATACGATCGAGTCATGCTTTCCAGTCTGCTGAGTGCATTTAATTACTACTGTAGACTGGAATTATTTTGTCCTGGAAAATATTTGTGAAAATGGCTGGAAACTTGGATGGAAAAACTTTTGCGATCAAAATTTTATAATAAATATAATAACAATAATAAATATAAATAATAATTATAATAACAGTATGGTACAAAGATCTATGTATGATAACGTATTTATGAATGCAACTCAACACCAGTGCAGTTGGATACCCCTAATGACCCACCAAAGATGCTACAGTGAAGTCGACGCCAGCGGCTGCAGCTGGTAGCAATGATAATGTAGTGAACTCTATACCTCAGGAACTAGTTTTTGGTGGCAAGATTAAAATATGACTAACTTAAGATTAACAATATTAATTGGAAGGTTAATCGAGATTAATTATTTTGAAGAAATGCACTGCTAGAAGCAAGGTCTACCTGTCACCTCAGCTCATATCAGTAGATAATTATTCACCATTTGGTTCCATTCCCATGACTTTACGCTGCCTCGTGATGTACTAGCACGGTCCAAATACTACTAGCAGGGGTGGATCCAGGAATTTCTGACTCACACAGAAGTTTTCAAAGCATAGCTGTCTGAATTGCAGTTTGCATCTGTGCACTGAAGGCAACTGCTGTTTTTTCTATCTAATCACTGAAAAAAGAAATTTGAAGCCGGATTGTGACTGACCCTAAGGTTTCAGTAGCGGTTACCTGAATCCACTCCTGTCTAGCTACAATAGTATTAGCAGTGTAATATTACTAATTGTGCACTTGGGAAGGCATCATGAGGTCTGTATGTTTAAGCCTAATCTATGTGACAATATGCAGCTATTATGGAGTCAGCAGTACCAACTTGGATGGTAAGAATTACTTGGCATCAAATTTTTACTCATTAATTTTGCACTTATGTGGTCCTTCTTTCCCTAGTTGATATCCTGAAGCACTGCAACGAGACAATCACTGTGAGCAGGGCCAAACCAGCAGGATCTATTCACCTCAATACGAAATTCCCTCCCATAAATGACTGTTGGTTGAGGATAGAGAGTAGTGATGATAACCAAACAGTCCAAATTCGTTTTCTGGTTAGCATTGGACAACATCTAATTCTGTCCCTCACTGTTTTGTACACAAGTTTGCCAAATTCTAATCACAATTATTTGAAGGAAATCCATTTTACAAGCTGCAGCGATGGAGAAGTTGCAATAGATGACCGTGTCGATGATCCAGCGATGAGATATCAGATATTCTCTTCCTATCCTCACTTCTGTGGCTCTGAGATTGTAGCCAAAGACAAAGCTGAGATTGCAGCATGGTAAAATTATATTCTCTAGCAAATTGCTAGCTATAAACACTCCTGCTCCTCCTTTTGCTCTTCCTACTCCTCTTGTTCTTCCTTTCCTCCTTCTTCTCCTCCTCCTGTTCTTCCCCTTCCTCCTCCTTGTTCTCTTCCCGTTCCTCCTCGTTGTTCTCTTCCACTTCCCCATCTTCCTCCTCCTCTTCTTCCTCTTCCTCATATTCTTCCTCACCCTCCTCCTTAGATTTGAGAGGTCACAGTACAGGTTAAATGTGATTTGAAGGGTCATGGAGTTACTGTATTTTCCGTGAAATAAGGAAAATAATTACGCTGTGATAATGATGTAAATGATTGAGTTTGATAGGAAATGCTGCTGTGATTCAGTCATACACAGAAACAATGGTTTTAGTCATTCTCCCGTTGATGTGCATGCATACTATCACACACGTGTGTGCGCACTCCCGCACATGCTCGCGTGTGCACGCCTGTGCTGCATCCACGCTTATCAACGAGAGAATGACAAAAGCCAAAGGTATTTCCAAAAATATAGGAACAAATTCATTTTGCATCTATTTGCTCTGTTGCAGGAGTGACGGTGCTCCATTTCAAATAAAGCTTTCAAAAGTGATTTTCAATCCCAGTAACCGGAATGTCTACAGGTTTCGGTTCGAATTTGGGTCATGTGAGTAGATCCTCCTTCTCTCCGTGCGCGCTTCTGAGTTTCGGTGCTCAACACAATCCTGTAAGGTTTCCTATATTTTAAGTATGGAAGTCTAGCAAAGAAACGTCATGTAAATGTATGTAAAACTGTCCGACGTTTAGCTGATCGGCAAATGCTGGTTGATTTTTTACCACTGAAATACGCAAAACATATTGCTGGTAACACAAATGACGAAATTAAGTAGTGGCAGTTAATTTTATTTCCCTTCTGATGAGCCGTATGAGCATACGTGAGAGCAGCTCTTCTCACTTAGATTTCTACCGCTGGCTACGACGACCTGCGATCACGCGATTGAATTGCGGTTCACGTATAGCTCTACCCTACCTTGCTAAACCTCCCTTGTAGCATTTTTATCATTTTATATGGATGTTTTAATTTCTTTCATACAAACCACAACATGTTTTATTTTAAAGAAATTGAAAGCATTCATTCATCGACTTAATGTTGAATCTATTTTCCTTAAAGGAACTTCATACTACTCCATCACATCACATCGTGTCAAAATATCACTAAGTTCATGTAAACTCACCTGAATTACGACTCGCGTTTAGTTCTGATAAATCATTCTTAGTTTAGCTATTTATCTTACGAATGTGAAAAAAACAGGGTGAATTTACTCTGTAGACACAAAGTTCTACTTAGAGAGAATGCTTGGTTTTTGACAATCTCCTGTCGATATGCGTGTGTGTGGCATACGTGGGAGTGTGCGTGAAGATCAACAGGAGAATGGCAGAAACCAAATGCTCTAAGCATTTATGCTACGGTCACGGAACTGATGTAGTATCCTGTAATATTATACCATGTCTATATATCGGAAAACTTTTGTCTTAGCCTACGATGGAGGAAACGTCATCTGGCCCCAGGAACACATTACACCACATGGTATCAACCCAACCCATAGCAACCAGCCTATGAAACCAACTGGTTCCCATACAGAAATGATAACAACAAATGGAAACATGAGAAATCCGTCTACAACACAGACTATTCCAACCAGTACAACCCAATCACTGACAACTGCTAGGGGGTCAAAGTAAGTACTTAGATAATGCCGCTATCCATTCCTCCTCTCAGTATCGATCGTTGTTTAGTGTTGCTTAGTAACCACAAGGTGCATTATATGCCCAAAAACTGAGGTAAATGAGGAAAACCAAGAGCAAAGAGGAAGGACTGTTTATGTTTCGTAAGACACTGCCAAGTTCTAGAGACGCTCTGCTTACTTCAGGTTAGCCTGCTGCATTTCCCAACAGGTGTACCTGTTCGATTGGCTATCATATACCGCATGGATTCCAGAGAAGTATTCCCATGCCGACTCTTATTCAGCCGCTATACATCTCTGATGGCCAGCTCTCCGTCAAGCAGCTAGAACATCAGTGCAATAAATACTGCAAAGAACAAGGTACCCTAGTCATGCAGTCATGGAGCCTCGATATTCAATTAAAACCACTGGGTTCCCTCTCTCCTCCTCTCCTCTCCTCTCCTCTCCACTCACACTCTCACAAAAACAAACACAAAAAAACAAAAAAAAACAAAAAAACAAAAAAAAAAAAACAAAAAAAAAAAAAAAAAAAAAAA
>ERZ1740065.2558-NODE-2558-length-11316-cov-11.132759_pt1 | contig 11316 bp, 21 predicted proteins | sample MGYA00581738_ERZ1740065 | MGnify/ENA primary metagenome ERZ1740065 (study PRJEB43018, sample SAMN04849749) | marine metagenome | isolation source: floating plastic debris | place: Pacific Ocean | collected 2008-09-01 | study: EMG produced TPA metagenomics...
ACACCTGTGGCACGAGGGCCCAGCAGGAGGACTCAGTGGGATTCGAACCCACAATGCGTGTCTCGAGGTGCAGGCTCTACCACTGAGCTATCTCCTACTATCTATATGAGCTATCCCTCTATCTCCCTTTCTATCTCCCATCTCTATCCCCCTCTCTATCCCCTCTCTATATATCCCTCTTTCTACCCCTCCTCGTATTCATGGTGTTCAGTAGATGGATGTCTGTGTTTCAGGGGATATGAATGCAGAACTCCTACTAGCATACAACTGGTGAGACAACCGGTGAGACAACCGGTGAGATGGTCTGCAACATATGGCTCATCTTTATTTATTATCATTACATCAATCAGGTCTTGAAGATATATCTGGATGTACAGACGGCTGGCTGCAAGACGGCCGGCTGCCAGACGTTGGATAGATCTGGTTCATTTACCTTTCTCTATGAGCATGTTTCTCTATGAGTATGTTGTGCAGTTTCAATAGTATCTTTAGTCTCTCATCCGGTTGAGGTTGGATTAATTTTGTTTTCTAATTTCACCGAGACCAGAGTTTGTTTGGGCACCAAGTGGCTCTGGAGACTCGATATGTAAATGATCAGGGTACACCTCGCTGGCACACCTCGCTGGCACACCTCGCTGGCACACCTCGCTGGTACATGAGATTAAGTGAACATCTATTGTTTTAAGTTGATGTCTTATGAATTTTCATAAGATTTTTTTCATACCAGTAATCATAAACGCTTCAATGACAATATTATTGATATCAGTGATGAGATAATATATTTTTATATTTGTGTAAGTACATCAAGCTGTCTGGTTATTCTCCTCATATCACTGAGCATGGTGCACTGATATCAGCACTCATATACATACTGTTCTACAATCCAAGTAGTCAGTCATCCTACAACTACAAGGGATATGACCCTAAACACTTAACTCTAGACACTGAACTAATACCACTGATGCAATATTTGACTAGACAGTCACACTGATGATGTGCCTGAGAAAATGAACCATAGATGCCACGTCGCTTCTCTGTAGCACTGAAGCACTGCTGACCAGAGCAGGAAGCACAGTGAATGCTCTCTTTGCAAAAAAATTATTTGGCGGGAGCTTAGACTGGATTGAACATGGACAGTGGGGCAATATGAACATCAAGCCTTTAGCTCCATAGTGATGTCTGCGGTAGGTCTCAACATAAATCCTTACTGTTTGTTTAGTTTGAGGCAAGACCAAGAGTTTATATACTAGTATATAAGTTCCTTGGGCAAGACAGCTCCTAGTAGTAGGGCGAATTAGCCAGCAGGCGAGTACGATTGAGGACGGGTTGACAAGTTCTCTTCGGTCTTCTATCATACCAGTTTTACAAAAGGTCTTCGGTTTTACAGTAGGACGGCGATATTCTGACCTGATACAACCTGGACCGATCGATATTCAGGCCAGTCGAGGTTTGGACTAGATTGTGCGGGACTACAATGTTTTATTTCGACAACCAGTTCTCACAAGATTTTATGCCATCGACAACTCCCTGCTGCGTTACTTCTTATCGCGATATTCGATCTCTTGAACGACGAACAAACTCACCTGCTATGTTCATGTGATCAGAATTGTGAACGAATGGACCTTGAATGATATTAAAGCCTACACATCGTGCATAAACCGTACGTATGCTTAGTATCCGTGGGTGCTTCCTATCAAAAGAAAGTGTGAAGGAAATAGGTAGAGATAGAGTTCCTCACCGTTTGCTAGCTATTATCTGTCATAGGTACTCCATTGGCTTGAGCTGTAATGCTTGGAAGCTAGATTATAAGAAAACTTGTACACTGGTATAACGTGATGATGAGCTGTGTATGAATAATCTGTAGTTATTTACTCATATCTCGACTATAATAGGTAAAATATTCAGTATTTCAGCACTTGGATTTTACACCAGTAAGATGCTCTATCCTGCAAAGACAGAAGCAATGAGTTGTGAGTGAACTTGTTTGTGTGTCAAAGTGGCGTTCGGCTCGTTAGAGAGCGTCACCAGATATCTTTGGGTCAAAAACACTGCACTACTAGTATCAGCTGTTGGGATTTTCCAGCTTTTATCGTCAGGGTCTACAGGCTCACAGGATTGGATCTACGTGTAAACTGTTTTGGGGCTGGGGAGGAAGATGTCTAACAGATGTTGAAATATTTGAAAATGTTCAACTTGGACAAGCTTTGTAAGATCTGTTGGCTCATTTTATGACTGCGGGTCTGAGATGTATGCTTACTGTTGGTGCAATTTGTAGTGTTGAAATCTTGTTTGCTGCTATGAATGACAATCAAGGAGATGCCTACGTTGATTGGAATTTATCCAATTTGGAAATTCGTACTCGAACAGTGGAGAAGACATTGGAGCCTCTTGTAGCTCATGTCACTACTCTCGTCAGTCAGGGAGGACCGTCGAAGTATGGATAACTCTGCATTTGCAACCCAAGCGATTGTTCTGCATAACCAAATCCGTTGCAGGCTGAAGAAGGGTCGGTCGAAGAGAGCACACCTTCTACGCGATGCTGTGCACAGAGCCACAGAGAATTTTGTGCTGAAAGGAGAGGAGATAGCCAATGAGAATGTAGAAGTGAGGAGTGAGATGATGACTGCTGTGAATGACGTGCGTGAGACGGGTGGGTATTATCAGTACATTCAATGGCAACGGGGAGGCTATGGGGCAATGATAGGTTTGATTCCGGTTTCTCTGTAGGAAACATGATGCATACTACATCGTCAGAGTTCGCCGATGACCCCTGTTCCTCGTTGAAGAGGACAGCGATGGTGAGAGCTGCTAGAGAGCTGCTGTCTGCCGTAACTCGTCTGCTGGTACTGGCTGACATGGTGGACGTGTATCTACTCCTCAAGTCGCTGCGAGCGGTATGACACTCTCCCATCCCTCGCCTGTACTTCAGTTACGCTGATTAATAATGGGTGTCAGTCTACAGCGACATAGGAATGCTGTGTGCGGTGTAGGTGGCCTATCTATGCTGTTGATGCTACATGATGTGGGAGGTGGAGGGACCTAGAATTGTTTGTCTAAAGACCAGTTGCCATCCATATAGAAGCAAGTGTACACAACTAGGGATGGAGTCCAAATGTATTGGCTTCATTAAACCATTTTTGGAGTTGTCCACTCCATATGGTCCTATATTGAAGTGCTTGTGAGGAGGGGTGGCGAACTGTGTGGAAGTATATACAGCTGATAGATTGATATGGAAGTCCTCAGAGATATTTCTAATATCAAGAAGACAAATCCATCCCTAATCACAACATCTTGTGAGGCTGAGGGCAGTGTTTGTCGCAAACATGACGTGAAATTAGAGCTAACCTCTATCTCTACTTTCGCATCATATCACCTGCAGTAACGGTATTGGGCTCCACTATTTCGATAAGAACAGCAGAATTTTCTTGCTACAATCCAGTTGTGGGAACCAAGCTGTCCATATACAGCCATGTCTAACACTAACTGACACTGGCTGACACTAACTGACACTAACTGACACTGACTGACACTGATTGACACTAACTGACACTAACTGACACTAACTGACACTAACTGACACTAACTGACACACATTTTAGGTGGAGGAGGATCTGGGCAGACTGGATCAGGCCTCCAGCCAGGTGGAAGTGGTGGACAGTTTCCGTTGTCTCGGCCGACAGCTAGTCGAGTTGGCCGACAGGGCTGGCCGGCGACAGAGTGACCTTAAAGACTTGCGACACCGAGACGACCTGGCTTCAGCCCGAGCTACACTGAAGAAGAACAGCATGATGCTGCTGACCACGTCCAAGGTACTGGTGCACTGCTCATAGATAAATTACATGTGACAATTTCTCTAGCGTTGTCACATGACGGTGGTCTCTTGTAGATGTACGTACGACACCCTGAGATTAGTGCTGCCAAGTCCAACCGGGACTTTGTGATTGGTGAAGTCTACGACGCCGTTCACTGTATTGAGAGAGTCGCGCAAGCTGCTGGCCCATCGGATCCCCATGTCTATGAAGGCATCGGTGAGCTTGCTGCTGCGTTGGATGATTTTGATGTGAGCATTTTAAGCTGCGATGGTTTCCTCGCTCGAACTCAACCAGTCAGTGAATTCTCGTGTCTCTGGTTTTAGCATAAAGTGATAATGGAGCCGAGTGCGTACCAGACGGTCAGGACTCGGGCGGCGCTGGAGGAACGCCTGGAGAGTATAATCAGCGGCGCCGCACTCATGGCTGATTCATCGTGTACGCGGGACGAGAGACGAGAGAAGATTGTCCGTCAGTGTAACTCTGTCAGACAGGCTCTACAGGATGTACTCACTGAGTACGAGAACAATGTAAGTAAGGCAGACCTTGTCTGTCACACCTCTCAGCCCGATAGATCGGCTGATATTACTTTCCTTGCAGAGCGGCAACCCTGATCCTACTGATGACCTCTACAAAGCCATTGACAGCATCTGTAAAAGTACTCGCGACCTGCGCAGGCAGCTGAAGAAGGCTGCTGTTGATCACATCTCGGACTCGTTTCTGGAGACGAGCGTTCCTGTCCTGATTCTGAATGAAGCAGCCAGAGCTGGAAATCAGCACGAGGTGAGTTCACCACATTCCCTGACTGTGTCTCGCATCGCGTCTGTCACATCCGTCTGTCACATCCGTCTGTCACGTCCGTCTGTCACGTCCGTCTGTCACGTCCGTCTGTCACGTCCGTCTGTCACGTCCGTCTGTCACATCAGCCCATGTCGCGTCAGCCCATGTCGCGTCAGCCTGCGTGTGATACTGGTTCATCTCTGCCAGTAGAGATGTGAAGATTATGCCTGTGATATACCATCAGCAGTATACGTAGAGCTGAGTCCAGAGGTCCAGTGTTGACAGAGGCTAGTGTTGCGGTGGCGATTGTCTGTAATTTTGACACTTATGTCCAGCCTCCACGCGATTCATCTGTCAAGTTATTGAAATATCTGATACTGACTGGTCTGACTGGATTGACAGGCCTGGCCTGCCTGTCAGACCAGTCACTGGCTATGATTTCATAGTTGGTGGTAGAAGCCCTCACACCTCACACACTCTCAGTACTTCAGTGTGAGAGGCTGGTTTACTGTGATCCGCTGGTCTGCTAAGATTTGTCTGTTATGACACTCGTCTGTATTGGATTGGTGCGGTCTCAGCCTCTTTTCATCGACACGTCTAACCCATGTGACTATAGTAGCCATAGTGGCAGCGACAGCAGTATGGGGTACGCGCACTCCCTCGACTGTATCGCAGTAAGTATGAGTCTGTGTTGGCACACTTCTCTGTTACCCGGGCAGCCCAACTGCTAGTCCAGTGCTTTGTGCGATGCGGGTTTCTACATAGGGAGTGTTGGTGAGAGAGAGAGAGAGAGAGAGAGAGTACCTGCTAGTACCTGCCAGTCCCACTTATTAGCTCTAATATGCTTGTGATTATTCAATGGCCTTTGAGGTGATAACTAGTGTGTGAGAGGGAGAGTTATCTGATTAGATCATGAGCCTGTGAGTGAGAGAGAGAGAGAGCCTGCGTACTCAGTTCCTAGCTGACCATATCACTAGCCAGTAGCCAGTAGTTTGCTTTCTTTAGTCAGCTGTGACGTATGGCTGGTAATGGGGAAGTGGTGAGTTGACTGCCAATCGGCGCACAGTTTCCCTCCCTCTATATGTAGTGTAATGTACTGCTTGTTATTACAGGTTGAGGAGTATGGCCAAGTTTTCATGGAACACGCTGGCAAGTTGGTAGAAGTAGCCAATCTTGCCTGCTCACTGTCCAGCAATGAGGAGGGAGTCAAACTGGTTCGCATAGCTGCCTCTCAGCTGGAGGTCCTTGCACCCCAGGTACCCGTCCCCTACCCTTTTGCCTCCCATCCCATCTCTGGTACCTATCTCCCCTCTCATCTGTGGTATCTGTCTCCCCCTCACATCCCAGGCACCTGTCTCCCCCTCTAATCCCTGGTACCTGTTTCCCTCTCTCACCCCAGGCACCTGTCTCCCCCTCGCATCACATTACCTGCCTGCATCATATGTGGGTTGGTTCGCCAGCCTCTGTCTGTCCGTGTGTCTATGTATGTGGAGTCGTTGGTTTGACGGTTGATTCCTGTATCTCAGGTAGTCAATGCTGCCAGGGTGCTCGCTCTGCGGCCCAAGTCGAAAGTGGCGCAGGAGAACATGGGCGTATTCCGAGCGTCGTGGGAGAGCCATGTCAGGGTTCTTACCGAGGCTGTGGATGAGATCACGAGTGTATCTGACTTTCTCACCGTATCAGAGGGCCACATCATGGATGACATCAACAAGTGCCTCTCCGCTCTTGGTGATAATGACGTTGACTCACTCGACAGGAGAGCTGGAGCCATCAGGGGGCGCTCCATGAGGCTGTGTAATGTTGTAACAGCTGAGATGGATAACTTTGGTGCGGGAGTATACGCTGACCGTGTGAAGGAGGCAATAGATGTTCTACTGAACACTGGTATGTCTCTTTACACGGCTTGTTGTTGCCTGTGACACTGTGGATCTCTGATTATATTCTGTTTCATATCCAGTGATGCCGGGTTTTACTGAGCGAGTTGCCATCACCACGGACGCTATGACAATTGGCAGGCGCCGGGACGTTGATGGTGATGAGTTCGTTTACGCTGTCCATTTGGTACGCGATGCCATCAAAGACATACACAGAGCTGTGAGGATGAACACGGTGAGCCTTCATTGATCGATAGTATGGGTGCGTTGGTATCGCTGGCACTAGTGCTGCTGCGTTGTTATTGAGATGTACTGGTCGGCTTTACCATTAGGAAGTGAGAGATATCAGTAATTATTGCCAGTGGTATGATGGCAGCTGATAACATACTATTACCAGATATCTTCCATCCGACAGAGCATGGAGGAACAGCAGTCTGAGGATGAGTCTGACGTGCAGGACAATTTCCAGGCTACCCAGAATGCCGAGCTGTACAGTGAGCGGGCTAGTGAGCAGCAGCTGGACAATGAGTATCTGTATGAGAGTCGGAGTCAGCTGTTGTCGCACACTCGGCAGCGTCCAAGTCACATTGACACTGGTAACTATCATTACGTCCCTATCTCTACGTCCATGTCCCCATGTCCATATCGCTACGTCCATGTATGCCTATGTGTTTGATGACTGAGAGTGTACGTTATGTAGGTAACGTATGTTATGTAGGTAATGTACGTAGCAGCGGGACATACGGCTCTTACAGCAGCTACAGCGACCTCTACAACGACACGCAGAGTCAGGATCGACACGGAAATAGTGATAACGCTGGTGTGTAACCACACATTCACTCAGGCTGAGAATCTGTTGGCTGTCCATGCAGTGTTTGCATGTCCATTGCAGACTATCAGTACCTAAAGTACAACGACCAGTATGAGCAGGATGACCTTGAACCCTTGCATCCATCTCAAGAGAATTACGTAGACAGTAAGTATTGACTTAGCTGCTCTTGTCGATGAGGCTTTAGTAGGTATTGGATAGTGTGACGCCGCCGCCATTGACTGAGTGCAGCTCTGTACCAGCTGGCTCCTATTTACAGCCATCATCCCACCAGAAGATTTGATCGAGGGGAAGACGGCTAGAGCTTGGATGAGGGAACTGCCTGAGCAGGAGAAGGCAGCAATCCAGCAGCAGATTGCTGTATTCAGAGAGGAGAAGAAGAAGCTTGATTTGGAGATTGCCAAGTGGGACTCAAGGGGCAATGATATTATCATGCTGGCCAAGCAGATGTGTATGATAATGATGGAGATGACAGACTTCACTAGGTATGTGCTATGTGTAATGATGTGTGTGAGATGTTACACTGACCAGTAGCTGTCACACTTCACTTCCATAACCTGACCCTCTATACAGGGGCAGGGGTCCCTTGAAAACTACCAACGACGTGATAAATGCTGCCAAAAGAATCTCACAGATCGGCTCCAGGCTGAATGACTTGTGTCAGAGGATAGCTGATGATGTAAGTTGACCTCTGAACCCCTGCTGTCTCATCCTCTCATACGCTCGCTATTATATATATCCCTCTGCCGCAGTGCCCTGACTCCACATCTAAGGAAGATCTTGCTGCCTATCTCGGCCGTATCATACTCTGCTCTCATCAGCTGAACATCACCAGCAAGGTCAAGGCTGATATTCAGAATGTGGAAGGCGAACTGATCATTTCTGGGGTGAGTCTTCCACCAATCAGTGGCTAGTATTACTGCTGTGTGCCGAGGGTTTACATAGACACGGGTATGTTTGTAGCTTGATAGTGCCACATCACTGATACAGGCGGCCAAGAATCTCATGAATGCTGTAGTCTATGCAGTCAAGGCCTCTTATGTTGCCTCGACGAAATACAGGGGCCGACAGGTAGGTACCACCGCCTAGCCCTGCTTCCAGTTTTACATGTATTTGTGTAGTTACAGCAGCTAACATGAATCCATTTTGCCATTGAAGAGAGCCATTGTCCATTGGAGGATGAGGCCGCCTCAGAAGCATTCGCTGGTAAAGAATGACGACTTGTTCGATGGCAAGCATACGAGCGTATGGAAAGGCACTGAGGCGAAAAACGTGGAGCCGATGAGAGCGTTATCAGAGTTTGATTCTTACTAGATACTCAGCGAGATTTTACTAGACAATCCCTCTACTAGATACCATACATTCCTGATTCCATGCTTTGGTGTTGAACCATTCAGTAACTGGTTTTCTGATATGAAATTTACTATTTATTCCCATCATATAAATAAACATTTTTCTTCTTAGTATTGAAAAATTGCACATAACTTCATCAGCTGGAAAAGTACTTCAAAGAGTGGATTTTACCACAGGCTACTGGTAGAGGTTTGCCAGTGTCTTTATATTGAACATATATGGAAACTTCTTCTTTACACCCATTTTGAAAAATAATGTTGGGAATTTTGACCAGCAGCTTGGCAAATCTTCATATGTGGAAGCTGTGCATAATATGTTGGCTATGGGGGAGGGGCTTTGAGCAACCATATATCCACACAGATGGAGTCATCGTTACAATTACAACTGTAACATTTCTGCGCTTGGACCAGAAAAGAGCCATTTAAAATGGCTGCTCTCCTCATTGCTTGACAAGACAGCGCGATGGGAATGAAGTCACAGACAGTATCACAAAGCAGGCGTGTCAGTAGCAGTGATCTCGTCACCATTCAGCTTTGAGGCTAGATACGAGACGACATGCTTATGGAAGGCTAGAATTGATATGGCAGGATGTGTGGATGAGGACGAGGAGGCCTGTGAGGGCGCGTGTAGTGGCACTCTGATTGGCTGTTTGCTAGCAGCTGAGCAGGGCGTTGTCATAGTCCCCTACTAACTTCTTTATATGGTCCAGCTTGCGGTGTAAATACTCGAGTCTTGGCTTGTTGGTTAAATACTCTTTACTGGATGATACTGACTTGTATTCTTTCTTTATCTTCTTCTCCACCTTCTGTAAAACAAATAGCATGGAATCGCTATCAAGGTTTGTTAGATGGCAGCACTGGTAGTAACAGGTGGGCTGTGTATGATACGATTATCTGACCTGATATTCAGTAGACCCGTGTGATGTGGCATCCAACTTCTCAGCAAGGTCAAGGAACTTCTTGTTGATTGCCTCCATATAGTCGTAGAGGTTGCGATACTCCTGGTATTCACGGTTAAAGTCTTCCTTGTATCGATTGCGTTGATCTCCATCCGTAACCTTGGTGTATTTCCTGTAACCAGCAGGCACTATAGCTGGCTGACTGTGCAAGATGCTGTGCTCAACTTACACAATTCAAACTTACCTCAAAAAATCATCAGGAATATTTTCTACAAAAGAGAAGACAGAGTTGGATCAGTTTATGCAAGTTTCAACAGTTCATAGGAACTACAGCCCCGCATTATATGAGAGTGACATAGGTAAGATGAGGGTAGCAGAGAGTTTATAATTCCATGTCTCTCACAGGCTGTAAACCTAACTATGCACCATCATGGAGCAGCTAATGACCGATCCCAGTCAATTGTTGACAAGGCGCAGACTGAGCAGCAGGCAGGGCGGTGCGAAGGTGGCTGTTTCATGTCAGAGTCTGTCTAGTTACTAGCCAAGAGTTGAGAAGAATGGCACTGTTCGTTTATAGCGGACATTCTGACACCATGAGAATCATCAACCAGAAAGCTGGCTGGTACAGAATCCTCGTAAAATAAAAAACCACAATCAATCCAATACTCAAAACATCTATCAGGGTGTCACAGCTAAGTCACAGCTAAGTCACAGCTAAGTCACAGCTAAGTCACAGTGATGGATAATATAAAAGCTTCGGCCACTACCACTAACTCTAAGGTAATTTTTGAGCAAACGTTTTCAAAATAACAGCAAACCCGTGATAGATGCTATAAGCACATTACTGAGACTGACAGAAATTGTGACAGTGACCGTGAAAGTGACAGTAACTGTGACAGTAACTATGACAGAGCAGCACTCACAATCTACGTGTATGAAACAAGCTGTGAAGTGAGACAGTAATTCACAGGTCTCACCTGCAGCAGTAGCCTTCTGCTGCTTCATCTTCATCAATTCTGCATCTTCCTCATCAAGTCTCTGAGAATCCAGAGATAAGAGAATCAGCACAAACTAATGAGATCTGCCTCACCATCCGCCTGACGAGTCAACAGTTGACTTACCCTCTTACGGGAATCTGATGTTGGACGGACAGTGACGATAGGCTTCACGCTAGCCTTGTTCATAGTACTACAATCAGGCAGCATTGCATGTGAGGAGGTGGCGTGAGGAGGTGGTGGGAGGAGGTGGTGACAGTAGAGGTGAGAGGAGAGGTGAGAGGAGGCGGTGCGAGGAGAGTGAGAGGAGATGGCGAGAGGAGGCAGCTGAGAGGAGATGGTGAGAGGAGATGGCATGAGGAGGCAGGTGGGAGGAGATGGCATGAGAGGAGGCAGTATGTGAGTGACAGTTAAGCATACCGTTTGACAAGCTGTTTATTCGTCTCAGAGTAGAAGCTCCAGTTAGGATCCACCTCATGATAGAACTCGGGCCTTACAAACCAGCAGCCTTTGGCGTTGGTTGAGCCGATACTTTCAAGGATGACGCTGATCTCATGTGCAGAGGGCTCATTACCCGGGTTGATTCCATCGCTCTTCAACTTACACAGCAGGTTGGGAGTGTCGTAGGCATTAGGCCTCACTGCAAGTAGGTGGATCACACGCTCCCTAGAAAATAGAAATCACTTATAGGCATCCATAGCATGCACACTTACCACATTCACACTTACCACATTAACGCTTACCACATTAACGCTTACCACATTAACGCTTACCACAT
>ERZ1740065.2559-NODE-2559-length-11315-cov-12.401776_pt1 | contig 11315 bp, 8 predicted proteins | sample MGYA00581738_ERZ1740065 | MGnify/ENA primary metagenome ERZ1740065 (study PRJEB43018, sample SAMN04849749) | marine metagenome | isolation source: floating plastic debris | place: Pacific Ocean | collected 2008-09-01 | study: EMG produced TPA metagenomics...
GGTCACTTCATTGCCACGGTAACGGGTCAGTTCATTGCCACGGTAACGGGTCAGTTCATTGCCATGGTAAAGGGTCAGTCCAATGCCATGGTAGGCAAGTATGGCGAACTTTGGCACAAATTCTGCCACGAAGTACTGTAATGATAGTTGCAGGGTAAAATGAATTTTGAAATCCTGTATATAAGTTTACCACTTCCCTGCCACTCGCGTAAGAGATCACCGTGATGAGATATAATGAAGAGTTGTCTTCTCATGTATTAATGCATGCGATGGAAATACTGTGCCTACGTCTGCCTTCAATGATTAATAATATTCAGCTTATTTTTACTTTAATTTTGCACCTAGAAAATCCCAGCAGCATTTGGCAAGCAGCTCAAAACATAAAGATGCAAGATCAGGATATTCTCACTTCCATATATGAGGAATATGAACCGCCAATGGGCCCTGCCACAGGCATGACTGGACATTTGCACTCAGTGGTTAGATTTTCTGATGAGGAAGCCGATCAGCGCCCAGCTACAACACAAAATCTACTAATTATCACAACAGATGAAACTCGCTAGCTAGTAACGTAATGTCATTTATCCTTTGCATGCACATACCATACAAGTAGACAGTGGGAAGAAAGAGGAAAATTTAGCTCTTCATCACAAAATCATTTGTTGTATCATCTCGAGTCAAATATAACCTTCATTTCCTTTTATATTCAACAAGTAATATGTTTAGTAATATGTTCAGTAATATGTTCAGTAATATTTACATGACCTTTCAACTCTCTCCATGCATTAGAAATATATTCAATCCTATTACAATCCTATTACAAGGCCAGAACATGAATCAATGTTTGCCGAGTAGCGGAAGATTTGACATACGTCACGTCCATAAACTGACTAGAGCTGCCTAATAAACTATGGTTATCTATAGACACCAGTGCTGAGGAACCAGCCAAGTGCAACGTAGGCTACCTACAACAGAGCTCACATGAGGACAGTGTGCTCGTGGTCCCTGGTACATTGCGTACGCAAACGAGGTATGGCCTAAAAGATCATATGCAGTGGATTCATATGTCAGTTTTGCGAGGATGTTTTATTTCTGCGATTATCGTTGGGAGTCAAAAAAACAGCCCGTTGCTGCATCCAGACTTTCTGCCACACAGCCAGTTTATGAGTTTGCTACCAAAGAGGGTTCGATAAATACTTAAAATGTTGAAAATGTTAAAATCACAAGGTTGCTTGCACACTGAGAAATAACACAGTGCGAGGCTGCCGTATGCAGCGCCAGATTGCTCTTGATTTCCAGGCAGAACTGAACTAAAAATGTGTACTTCCTCGGAATCGATTTGTTTGTTATTGCATTTTATGCCGTTACGTTTAAAAACATCTTGTATGAAATTGGCTTTCCTTCATTGATATAATCAACAAACCCGTCAGTTCAGCGACTTGTAGCAAGAAAAAGGAGCAAAGTGGAAACAGATGGAAATTTTGTAAAAGCACAGGATTGTGAGGTGATAGGGAACAAGTTGGCAATGAAACTACTTGCTCTGCTTGTAAGCCTCTCGCCATTTCTCTCGCCATGCTCCTGCTTTATTTGAACAGTACCCTAGCCAGCAGCTACTTTTTCTAGGACGGTGATGCGCAATCAGTTGATTTTTGGCAATAGATTTCAAACAAGACATGAAGCTCTTGAAATCTTATGTCTATATTTTAGGACACAATGAATGCAACTTCCACTGCTAGTATGTGACAACAGTATGTGACAACAGTATGTGACAACAGTATGATAGTATGTGACAACAGTATGATAGTATGTGACAACAGTATGATAGTATCAGAATAGACTCGGCGAACTTTATTGAATGGTGGCACTGACAGGGAAAGTGGAACCCACTGTCAAGAAAGTCTCTCAACATAGTGAGAAAATATGATCAGAATATCCGCCAGAGGACAGCTATCTGTCAACTGGAGGGCGATGGCTCAGCAGGGATGAATTGATGCGGTAATATAATATAGTTATAATATAGTTAGACAATTTTCAGCTGCCATCCTGCGTCAGCCAGCAATTTGACTTATATGTATGAAACAGAGAATGGTTATCAGCAGAGCTGAGATAAGGAACTTGTTGAATTGATTCTGTATGAAAAGCTGATTGATCACTTATGCACGCAGGTAATTGATGAAAGTACATGTTATCCGTATTTATGTCTTAGCATTGTCTAATGGTGAAGTGAATATAGTCACTTCCAAGATTTTCAAAGAAATCAGATTCATTCCACGTGTCTGTGTCGTTATTCAGTTGGCACTGCTTTGTAGAGTATCTGTAGTTGGCAGAGTAGCAGTTCATTTCTGTCAAGCATTCCATCAGACATCTCTTGTCTGTGCTTTCAGTGCTCGTCAGCGTCTCATGGTTGTCTAACCGCGCTCCGGTTACTTCGCACATAACAGCTGCTTGATCGTTGGTATCATACCATTTGATCAGATTTACATGATCTATGAGTAGAGCAAATGTGAGGGAATCCTCAGCATGTACAGTATGGGTAGAATCAGCCAATATTGTAGGTCAAGTCAGTGAATAGTGTGTACGGGGTCAACCAATAGTATGGACTGTATCAACCAATAGTGTGTACGGGGTCAACCAATAGTGTGGACTGTATCAACCAATAGTGTGGCTGTTGGACCAGGTTAAGGCCAATGCTCAGTATGGTTGTTACCTGGATACGGGTAATATTCCTCACGGAAGGTCAGAAAGCCAAAATGTTGCAGTGTTCCCCAGTTCACAATGTTTCCTTCATCTGTATATTTCAATAGATTTAATTCCTCCTGTGTCATTGTGTAATCCCAAATGTTAAACCACGCCAAGTGGCCCTGTGCTACCTGTGTCACGTCGAAACTGCCCTCTAAAGCAAGTGGTGTTTACGAATGTTTATTGGTGGCGTTGGTTACCAATGCTGTCACTCATCAATTTGAATACTTACGAAATGCGTCTTGTTCTTGAAGCAGTACCATAGTTCCTCCATCTGCCACACCAGCATTGTTGAAATCATTGTGAAATACGAGGTCTAGTCTCCCGGGTACAGCTAAATCCACATACCACTGTTGGAAAACCAGAGTACGCGTGAGCCATGTGTGTTACTAGAATTTAGTGCTGCATTTCTGAAAATAGCTAATCTCAATTAACCTTGCAGTTAAATTTTTATCTGAAATTAGTCTTGAGGAAACAAATGGTGAGAGTTTCTGTCTGATCTCAAGACAAACAGAAGGATCAAAATAATAATAAGTAGATAGAGATAAATAATCTCATTATAAACAGGTTTCCCCATAAACTGGTGCAGAGAACTATTAATTAGTTTCTGAGCTATAGAATTCACAGTGGTATCCTTGTTACCTGCTGCAGCAGCTGACATTAACATCACTGTAACATCTTCGGTGGGTCATGAGTGGTGTTCAACTACACTGGTGTTGGGTTTACTTAGGTAACCAGGCATCATACTTGTTCGCATATCTTTATTACAACATTTTTTGGTTTATCAGTGAACTTTACCCAAAAACTAGCCACACAATCAATCTTGTGTCATACAAGTGGTCCTTTGAGCAATCAATCTTAGTCAATCTTAATTAACCCGATTGCAATGCATCTCTACTATAATTCACACGATCCTCACCTGGATGCTAGTGCTATTCCAAGTGATGCAGTGCTTATGTTTGGCTGCAAATATCTGGTCAGCATCAATGTCTTCTGCCCTCAACATACTTACGCCCACACGAACGACCAGCTTTCTGTACTCCACGCCAATTAGCATCTCATTGTAGTTATCTTGGAATGGAGAATTGAATATTTGTAACCGTTATCTCATACTACTTATAACTATGGACACGCAGCCTTGTCAGAAGCTTATAACTCATTGAGAAATAAAATTTTTCGTTTTTGTTCGATGATAAATAACGGAGTTTGCTACTGGAAATGGTTATGATCATGGAAAGCCTGCAGAACCTGCGATTACTATGACAACAGCATCCCCAGTGCTTGTCCTTTGTATTTCTTTAGGATCTATTCCAAGGAATTGTCAGTAAACCACTGGGAACAGTCATAAGGAACTCGGGCGTTATGGTACAGAGTAGCCGGTGATTTACGTGGCATCCAGTATTGCGTCATAACTTCTCAGACCTGTAAGAACTCTGGTTACAATGTCAGCGTTATCTCCTTCCTCTCTATTCTTGAGCTCATTGACAGACGCAATCATAGAAGAAATGCATATCATCTCTTACTAGTTTTACACTGACTCAGTCTAGTCATCCGGATCCTATTTGTAACCAAGATTTCATCTCGCACACAATCTCGCACACAATCTGCTACTCAACTGCCGATATAATTGAGTCATTTATACTTACGAATTGTTGCTAAGGAAATGATGGTGCAAAGGTCAGCAACTTTTTGAGAACCAGGACCATCAAACCAGAAGCAGGTAGTGAACTCTGACATCGCAGGCATACCTGTTTGATACAGGTAATCCGTTACCTGGCTCTCTGTCACCACCAGAGTAGGCAGCTGCACATAGTTGAATCGGCCTAAATGATATCCATTCTGAAATGTTACACATGATTTGGTGTACAGCAGAAACAATGATAATGAACAGGAAAGACAATACCATGGCACGTATGTAGGAGGAGAATCACAAACAAGCCGACCATCCTGAGAGCAAGACCGGGTTCTCTATCAAACTAGGTGGTTGTGCTTCTGATCAATCAACCTTTGTCTCTGTGGGTTAAAAATACTGATCAATTTCCTGTAACGAGTGTAGCCCGATAACACTGCGTTCAATCAATTTGTTTGTTTTCCTCTGATGAAAGTGATTGCGGTTTTTTTGACCGAAGGACATTCTAAATCCCTTCCTCCATGGCTTCCACACACTCTGAGCTTGTTGGTGATCAACCTTATTATCCATTTTTGCTTGCGTTTGAGGCTTATCAAATACTGTAATCAATAATTCAGTGGAACAAAGGCTATATGCAATAACATTTACTCTAAGCCAAAGCTAAACCACTTTTTCATAGTACGTTTGAGTTGTCTTCTCGTGTTTTTATAGCGTTTCAGCGAGAAAATCTACTACTGCTCATGGTCAGTCTATCAGACAATGAGCATACCACATGACAGTGTCAGAGCTGCTAATAAGGGAGAGAATGATATGTTTATAAAGTGGTTATCCAAGGTCATGTAGATAAAACTGCGCAAGGCTTCAATCAGAATGGGAATCTGAGGTTGAAAAGTCATTTTCCCTGGTAATAAGTGAGCAAAACTAGGTCAATGTTCCACTCCCCATGATATGCTTGTGGCTGCTTACAGATGAGTCAGGGGCTGTCTTGTCTTGCATTCAAATGAAGCCCAGCAAGAACTAGACTTGTGTTTGTTACCATAACTAATGGATGGCTGTTTGAGCCGTAGGTAATGAGATGAACATGTGCTGATTCGCTAAGCAAAGATTACTGATAGGGCACCAAAATCTCGCTGAAACTTCTTGAGAAGACAACTCCAACATATTATGAAACAAGTGGTTTAGCCCTAGTTTATAGTAAATCTGATTGTGTGTATGAAATATACATGTATGATTTACTACAGAGATCTGCTGTTACTGTCATATCCGCTCCTCCAATAGCTGTGTAACTGCTTAGCTGGCCGCCCACTCAAGAACATCTTTGCAACTACAACTCAATCAATTGGACTTTGCTTGTTTATAGCATATCTGTTCAATGTAATCATATTTTCTTACACACAAATTATGCCTGAAGCTATCAAATAACTACTAAACATCACATGAACACATATAGCATAGCAGTCAAACAGAATCAATAAAATCTTTGATAAAGCTCTCTCCACTGCGACATGACCTGCCCTTCGCTGCCTGCATGATTGGCATCCTGCACCATCAGAGTTCCATTATCCCTGCTATTGGATATTTGACTAGTTGAATGTAATCCTTGACAAACTGATCGAGTGTCAGCTCAGTCTATTTGGATTACTTGACACCTGTGCTGCCGCTGCCACGCGAGTCACAAATCCTCACGGAAAGAGATATTGCATCCAGTCTCTTTACCAAGTTAGCCTTTTAACGACAACTCACCACCGTAGAGCACACTGGTACGGAATATCAGGTATTCGGGATTACTGTGTCTATCCGTCTGCTACGTTAATACCATTCATAACATCCATGATTCTGTGTAAATGTACGTTTCACAACTATCCTGTGCCAATCTAGGTCCGAGTAACTGTTCTAATACCTGCTTCAGGTAGGATGTATCATCTCTGATTGATTCAGATTTATTTTCCCAATCTATACATATATTTTGTTATGTTGGGAGAAGTCAGGAATGACCTCGGTAGATGTGAGACGACATCAAGGCCACTCAAATCTGTTAGGCTAACATAGTTGTTAGTTCTGCTGTTTTCAAATCACTGCTAGGAAATTATGTTCAAACACTGCAGACTTGTAAAGTCTCCATCTTGATGCACTCTGATCGATCTGGTGGATCGGATGGCGGATCGCACAGAAACAGGGGAGATAATGTCACACGGCTGCTCAGAATCGATATTCGGAGATAAGCTGGCCGAGTTCTATGAGAAGATGAGGGAAATCACCCTGCAGGATGTGGAGGCTAGCGCAGAAGAGAGACGGCAGATGATTGCTGGTGATTGAAAGGAAAAACATTTACTACTATATTCCAATAAAATTATTTGCATTTAGGAATTCGTTGATCAAAAATTACCACATTGGTGCAGTATGAATTGAATACGTGTGCTTGTAAGGCAATACGGTAGTTTCTTCCTCATTCAGTGCTGAGCCACAAGTACAACCATCATGCTGCAGTCTGTAGCTGTAATTGTTGCGTTATTATCTAGATAATCTTCAGTTCGACCATTTCTGCCAAGTGATTCAAGATCTGTTCAGCAGCGATCTGAGAGTGACAGACCTGAAGACCGTGTACAGTAAAGTGCTGTCAAACCCTGACGCGTACATCGATTGGTCCGAAGTAAGTCGATTGGTCCGAAGTAAGTCACGAGATATCTCGTCGCTGATTCTCTTCATCGTAGCGATTCAATTTGGCATGATTTTTTCTCCCATCCAGTTTTATGTGATTGACAGTGAGATGAGTTTTTATCGCAGCTATTCGGATACTCGGATCATCCCGGCCATGATAAGGAGTCGGATGGCAGCGACAGATTAGGCAAGATTGAGGAAGCTGTATTTGCTGTTGAATACAGGAAGAGAATTAGTGACCTATATACAGAAGGGCATGCGCGTGACATTGTCCAGGCTGTCAACTTCTCACAGCATCTAGATTCCTTCATTGTGACGTCTCGAAGAGGATCCGTCACACTTTGGAATACAGCGGTCTGACAACTCCTAACATTTGTTCTATTTTATGGTTGCTTCCTTTTGAGTTTTTTATGACATTGTGCTTGCAGTGGGAGAATACTTATCACAAGAAAGTTCCGGAATCCTCGTGGCTGCTTGAATCCTTCTATTCACCCAACTTGAGAGCTCTCATCTGCTGTTCAGAGAGGAGCCTCGCTGTATGGGACCCGAGGCCGAAACAGACTCCCCCCGTAACTCTGCGCTTATCTCATCTGTACCATCATGATCTAGAGGCAGCAAAAAGAGTTTTCTAAGTGTTTTCCATAGCAAACATGGCCTGATCACCTGTGTTGGACCTTCTTCTCCGTGTAGATGTGATAAACTGTGACATAACCTTGGCATTTGTAGGAGCTGTGTTTGTTGTCCCTATTTGAGAATACGATAACCAGCGTGACACTAATACCGACCAGCAGCCACCAGGACCAGCAGCTACTGCTGGGCGACGACTGCGGCGTCATTCATCTATTGACACTCAGCTCGCAGGATCTGAAGGCAGAGTCAGAGGAGGGAGTGACTCGTAACTCACCCAGGTTGCCCCAGATAGTCAAGAAGAGCGCCAAGATGCTGACACGGTGGGGTGTTAGGTGAAACACTGGGGATGGAAGTTACCGTAGGAATAGAACTGAGATTCCTCTAGTAAAACCACAAACTTCTCATGTAGCTCTAGCAGTGCGGCCACCCTTCGACTTGGTTCTTTACTGACCTTCTGAGAATTAGAAGGTTTTGACGTTGTGAATGCGTATTGATGCTGGCTCCTTTTCCGCAGTGTGGTCGAGAGTCGAAAGGTGCACGGCGACTGGGTCCTGGGGCTGATGTGGATAGAGAGCCTCCGCTGCTTCGCCTCCTGCTGCTGCTCCAGTAGGCAATCACTGGTGTTAGACAGACTCGATCAACTGCTTGATCCAGACGCGTAGGAACCTGTCACTTTATATCTCTACCAGCCTTCCTGTTGTGTTGATTTATATTACGTGTTTATGAAGGCCACTTCAATCGGCGAATATTTCTAAGGGAGTCAGAGCTGTTACTTACTCTGCAAGAAGTAACGTACTCGCCACCGCAGGCTCTGACAAAGTTATCAGAACATGGCATCCCTTTCTCTTCAAAAAACCAACCGGTAAGCGAATGCATACGTACCAGCTATCAGCCAAGAGAATTGAAGGGAGATCATCTCTGGCTTGACAACAGTCTACACCAGAGCAGTCTGATAACATACAATTTTGAGGAAGGAAAGTTTGTGCTTGTTAGTATTAACATATTATTATTATATATATATATATATAACATATTATATATAATATGTTATTTATATTAATATATTAAATGAAAACTGGTACTTCCTGGATTCATTTGGACAAGCAGCCAGTTTCAGTAATAACCCCTGTAATTCTCTCGATTGACCAGTGGCTGCAACAGGTTGTACTATTTGACAGGTCGACTAGTGGGACACACATTTACTGTGGTCAGTCTGCAGATGAATGAGCGAGACCAGCAGCTAATCAGCCTCTCCTCCTCCTGCGTTATCAGGGTCTGGTGCCTCAACACCATGAGCTGCCTTCAGGTCTCAGCCATGCTTGTGTCTCCACATTTATTCTTATTACTACTGCCGAAGCCCTGGTACTCTGTCATGACATTATGGTTTGCGTGTTTATTATCATTTATACGGAATCATTCGCTCACCTAAAAGGCATGTGTCTAAAGGAGTGAAACTACAGTAAATATGCTCGACTTCATTTCGGCGCTAACAGTCAATCTAAAAGTTTTGTTTCTGATCTCGTCGATTGCAATGCCCCAATGTTATATAGCTGTATTGTAGCAGTCAGATGATCTACTCCTTGTCTCACAGCATTTCTACCCAGTAGTTAAGTATTCCCACCAACCGCAAAGTCCCTCTATTCTGTTCTTCTAATTCACTTCTGGTTTTATTGGTGGATAGGTAGCCTGACCTTGACATATGATATGATGGCTATATTTAGGTTTTTGCTGACAGCGAGGAGCGTCCAGGTGAGAGGAGAATTCAGTGTATGCTCTTTGATCAGCAAACCGAGAGACTCATAACAGGTGCGTCATCAATACCAGGCACATGCCAGGCACATGCTCAATCTAGCAAGTATTGAGGAGATGGTACTTGAGTCGAGTATCAAGTAGCACACCTGTAGGCTGCTGCCGTACGATGTAATCTTTACTGCGTTAGACAGACAGACAGCAGTAACTGACAGTGGGGTTCACTTTACTAGGTAGTGGAGTGTTAGACTGCTGGTACCTGACTAGAACGATAGAGGACTGCGTTATCGTCCCTAACTCCCACAACCGGCCCATCATCCAGGTCTGTTTGGCTGTCAGCCTTGATTCTGTTATTATTGCTACTGTAAACATATTATTTATTACCATTATTATTGTTACTCCTAACATATTTTATTATGATAATTCCCATAATTAATATTATTGCTATTGTCGGTAATCAGGAAGTTATTGATAGTATTATTATGATTATTGATGGTATTATTATCATTGGAATTATTGTAGTTATTATCATTATTATTATTATCATTATTTTAATTATTTACATTATTATTATTATTATCATTATTGTAATTATTATCATTATTATTGTAATTAACATCGTTATTATTGTAATTATTATCCTCACTGTCACGGTTGTTATACAGGCGGCGTACAGTGAAGTGTTGAGCTGGTTAGTCAGTGTCTGCGATGAGCCACAGCTGATTGTCTGGGACTGTAAGACCAGTCGCCTCCTCTACAGAATAGAGGTGCCTCATGGCCCTGTAGTGGCAGTAACTTGTCTGTCTGTCGCCAGCGCAGGCTATCGTCTTGTAACCGGCGCCGCTGATGGTATGCCTCCCTATGTCTTTGAGGAACTCAGGCTGCAATGTTAGTGACTCTATGTTTGTAATGCTGTTGCTGTTGGATACCGTTTTAGGCTCGATCAGGCTGTGGGACCTCGGGTCGGGCAGACGGCAGAAACACTGGCAAGATAAATGTCTGCCAATCGCGGATGCGAATCTTAGCACACACCAGTCTGTGCTAAGTATTACATTCCTACCCCAGAGACAAGAGAAGCAATACCTACTCGCTGCCTATGGCTGGAGTGGAGAGTTACGAACGTTTTTAGTATGTTGGTATTATGGAGTCCCCCTCTGCTCTGTATCCATTGTTAAAAAAGTAGTTGATGGTGATTTGCAGGACTGCGACAAGAAGCGTACTCTTTGCCTATTGAAGTCCGTCTCTACGAGCAGTTTGGGTAGGCAGCTGTCATTCCATGATCCGTTTAACCAAACACCAAAGTTGCCTCCCATCGGTGGAGCCGTTCCTGCCCACAGCCTGGAGTGTCAGGTAACCTTGTGTCTATACTCTGTGCTTGTAATCGATGCCATATGTATATAATTGCCACATATATTGATCTGCTGTTGAGTGCAGTGAAGGGACTGTAAGAGTATCATTCGCTGCCGTGAGTGTTTGCGAAGCCTCAGTTCATGGAATCAGTTGTTACATCTGTTGAAGTTCCTCCTTTATCTTCGAGCTGATAGGATGTGTTAATATACATGATGTGATATCGTATAATGACGGCATAGGATAGCAGTAGAGTACAATATTAGTGTAGAATAGAGTACTCATATGAGATGTAGTATAGCATAGTATTCTTTATACTAGTGCTGCATTTCTCAACTATAATTAATCTCGATTAATCCTCTGATTAATATTTTTGATCTTGAATTAATCTTGCCTCCAAAAACTAGTTCCTGAGCTATAGAATTCTCAACAGTATCATTGCTACCAGCTGCAGCAGCTGACATTGACATCACTGTAACGTCTTTGGTAGGTCATTAGTGGTATTCCACTGCACTGGTGTTGAGTTTGCTTAGATAAATATGCTATCATACTTGTTCACAGA
>ERZ1740065.2560-NODE-2560-length-11315-cov-12.028153_pt1 | contig 11315 bp, 6 predicted proteins | sample MGYA00581738_ERZ1740065 | MGnify/ENA primary metagenome ERZ1740065 (study PRJEB43018, sample SAMN04849749) | marine metagenome | isolation source: floating plastic debris | place: Pacific Ocean | collected 2008-09-01 | study: EMG produced TPA metagenomics...
GAAGGTGAAGGAGGATGAGGAGGGAAGGCCAAGGAGGATAAGGAGGGAAGGTGAAGGAGGATGAGGAGGGAAGGCCAAGGAGGATAAGGAGGGAAGGTGAATGGATCCTAGGAAAATCTAGCTCCCCAGAGTTTATGTTACACCAGCATACAAACCAGTTCAATGACCTCTGATGTGACCCGGTTGATAGAATGTTTAGTACGTAATTTCATAGGTGGACTTACGCTAGGGCAACTGATGCCTTTGCATCAGTCAAACGACCTGCCTCAAATATTCTTCTCTCAGCTAGTAAATTGATGAAGAAACAATAACTGCACTCATTGCACAGTCTCACAGGCCACACAGACTGCAGTCATCACCATCACCGCTAAAAAAAAGTTGACCTTGCAGTCACCAGATGCAGGCTCTCCTTCGGCAGCTATGAGTTGATCACCTCTGCCTCAGTCGAATATATTCCTGGGTCGGTCCCTGAGCATGGTCTCCAAATTTAAGTAATGCTGTTCCAAATATACATGTTGTAGTAGTATGTTTTATTGAGAGGTCTGATTGAGATGTAGATAATCTGTTGACCTCAGAAAAAAAGGAAGGTAATGATCAGCATTGATAAAAATGAAAGGGAATAGCAATAAAAGGTAAATGAACAGTAGAGAGATAAGAACTAAGCGATCATTGACTGGATAGCTCAAATGCCTGTTATAGACTGACTGACAGGCGCGTTGTATTTGGGTGGATTTCCACTTTCCAATGACCGGTCATCATTCGAAAATATTCAATATCAGAGTTGTCCTTCCTTGGCTATGGTTTCCCTAGCACTTCAGAGATTCACTACGATATCAACTATTTTGTACCCAATATTCTCTAATATTACTACAACAAATTACGAACTGCAAATATTATTAAACTAAAAGCCGAAATATTAACCACTTCCTACTAAATTTAAGAATTATACCAATAAATCATAATAGATCTTGCTTTGCGGAGCACATAGACTGTGGAATATTTTCCGGTAGGTTTGTTTGGCAGCAACATATAGATTAATTTTTGGCAACACTTATCTTCGGTAGCCAGTCTGTAGGGATTTGCCTATATGCCGCGGATGTTGTTTCTGATAGCGCTTCTCCCATTGGTTCATGTCAAAAGAGTTTTGGCAATACCTATTGTTCGCAGTGAACACGTGCTTGTGCCGTTCGATAACCGAAGCTGGGCTAATTAATTCCCTAACTCATTTTTACTTTGCTCCTTTCTAGGATATTCTATGTACCCCACAACTAGATAGACTATGAACTATATACGCCCAACTGACTATTACCATATAGCCGCTATCGGGCCAATGAGAGAAGCGCTAACAGAAACTACATCCGCGATGTATAGGCGAATCCAGTCTGCAGTGCAGTGAGCAGAGGTAAATTAACTCATGGACCAGATACGATGCCAAATCCGAAGGAACATCAATCACAGAAAACAGGCTGTCATTCTTTCAGTCATTGTTATTTTGCTCATAACCTGCGACATTGTAGGTGAGTTTTTGCAACTATCCAATGGTATACGAATGAATGACACTCTTTCAGAATGCTCGTATGCGACCCGCTGAATGTGGTTGGGCCCATTAGTTGTTTGATCATACTCTTTAGTAAGAAGTCAGTTTGATGGCTTCAGTTTCATACTTTCAATTATTCCACGTTGCCAACTACGTTTTTACTCGTAGATATGCCACTTTTTCGTTTTCTAACGCCGGCAGCCAATTGACCACCACAGGTCATTTAATCCTTTCTTTGTGTGCGCAACCACCGGCCCAAAGTTGATTACTCGTATTTGGTCAGCAGTTATAACGTGATTTTTAAACCGTCATGCAGTATCGTTGTTTTTACTTCAACCTATCTAGGATTTTTTGTCATTGGCGTTTGCAGCACTAAATTGGTCTTCTCTTATTTGTGTGTACGATCCTGACTGGTAAGGTACCAACTCTGATTAGCAAGAGGGATAGTTTTCCATGTGCGTACACTGGTAGTAGCTGATGAGCACATGCTTCATTCAAACTAGCTCGGCAGTTTGGAAGTCGCACTCTTGAGGAGACATCCTAGTAGTAAGAATGGGTGTAGTTCCAGGTGCTACTATCTTTTATTTCTTGTATTATTCATCTATACATTGAATAATACTGAAGTAAATCAGCGTGAAGAAGGAGATAGATAGCTCAGTGGTAGAGCCTGCACCTCTAGACACGCAGGTGTTGAGAGGTTGTGGGTTCGAATCCCACTGAGTCCTCTTGCTAGGCCCTCGTGCCACAGGTGTGTTCCGACCTGCCTAGAAACCAAGAGCAACCTGGCGCTGTATATAATAGCCTTGCCCTCAAGGCACTCTAATTTCTCAGTGTAAAAGCATGTGAGATAACCTGTGATTTAACAAAGTATGAAGTATAATGAGATCCATAGTCAGGAAGGCGAGTAAACAAGCAGTTCACTAAGCCATGATCAGGGTGATAGACAGATCTTGTTATCTGCTCATTCTGTTATCCTGTTTGTTAGCCAACTACCATGTCAATATCCAGCATGATAGTAATGGCTACTTGTATGCAGTGTGAAAACGGTCTGATTCCTGAGAAGGAAAACTGTACAGCGTGTGTATTGAGGAGCACAATACATGGGGGAGGGGGGGGCAGGTGATGATTATGCCACACTATTGCAAGGGTACACGCACACAATATAACAAAATGGTCTAATTGTGGGGGAGGTGCCTGACCCTCCCTCTTGGAGTGTCTATGCAAATAAACAATTACTCTGGCAGCCTCGGATACGAACCTTAGATCAGCAGCTCGAATTATCATGTCTTCTGTCACCTCCTCAACCTCCACATTGACATTGTCACTCCTTTATGATTCAGGTATCTATGAGATGATAATGTCAAGGCCATACTCCGAGTTCAAATGGCCGCTGGATATCAAACCGAACATATTGATAGAAGATTTCCACTCCACTTATCCTCGGATCAGTAAAATCAACACTAACAACTTTTCCTTCCTGTTGTCACCACACAGGCACTGCCAAAGTAAGGTTTCCTCATGCTCTGGTGGGTTTCACGCAGTCAGACTTCTTTTCTGATGTCATATCCTTCCCTGCTCTCCTCAATTTACTGCTGTCTGTGAAACATATAAAACACTGGCATCTGAGAGCCAGGCTTTTGTTATCCTAGGCAGTGATCTACGATATGCCTTATTTACACCAATGTACTTACATAAATGAAAATCAACAGTTACTTGTGTACAGATGTGACGCACTGCATTGGTGTTTCTTATCGTCCATCCATTCCATAAATTAGGCAAACAGTCGTTAGTAGGGCTGTCACGATAGTTACGATAATCGTGACTATCGATAGTGATTTACTACCATGATAACGATAGTCACGTGACACTATCCGATAGTCACGTGACACTATCCGATAGTCACGTGACACTATCCGATAGCACAACTCCCATTAAAAAAAAACACAACCGGCTTCTAGAAAAACAACCAATTCTGCAATAATGATTCAACCGGACTAGTACAGCTGGTCTAAGGACATTGTAGTGTTCAATAGCATTGTTCATGATCACAAGGAGCTTGGATGAACTTGGTAAACTTGATAGAATGGTACTGGATTTCACTCAAGTTTTATATCTTGTAGCGTCTATCAACACCGATGAACCCAAGAAAGTTTTAAATGCTATAAAATCCTACATTAAAAATCGCTGGTTCATGTATGGCATCTTTTGTTCTATCGTGAAATTTCGTATATCGTGGACTTACTATCGTGACAGCCCTAGTCGTTAGTGTTAAGTCGTCTTATTTTAATACGTCACGCTTTGTGATGAAACATGTTGTGCGAGAAGTAAATGAGATTTACCATCGATATCTGATGCGACCCTCACACTCTCACTGCCTACATATTGTAGACCCAAGAGCTCATGAATCAGGCGTTTGTTCTGTTTCTCACAGACACTGTTCACTAAGCATTGCTTTGGTTTTAGACTAGAATAAATGTAGTTTTCATAACAAAATCAGGTGGCTAGACCCCAGACGAAGCAATTATCTATCAGAACGCTACTAGCTGAATCAACATGCCCATTACTGCCTTATAACTGCATCCGATCATCGGTGATTGTAGGCTACAAGCCATTTGTTACTGTGCTGATAAAGACAGCTGCGTATGACAAACACAACCGTGATGTCATACGAGGAACTTGGGTTAAGGACATCAAGCGGTACAACCTCCGGTACGCCTTCCTAGTGGGTAAGTTACAGTGACACGCTCACTAGTAGTTCTCTTACTATGATACGTCATGGTAAAACCCTCACGGGCCATGGAACACTACAGCTACTGTGGAACTGGATTTGATAGCGATAGAAATGTTTGCATTTCCTTCAAACTCATCAAGAGATCAAAATGGATAGTGATCCCAAAAAGGGAAGGCAATTCCTATATACATTATGATCGGCATAATTCCAATCTAATGATAGCGATGATTTTTTGGCGTTATCAAATCCGGCTCTACAGTACATGCCTATTGGCTGTTAGCTCCACATCTAGCAGGCTGTGCTGGTCAAGGAAATGATAGGGTTTTCCGTGCTTTGAGCCCTCACTCTATTTTTGATGTTCGATATGAAAACGCTATAGTTAGCTGTGGCACCAAAGCTTCAGTGTTATCTATGCTAGACAGCTTCTCTATGATTATAGATAGGACGCCGTATTATAGCAGTTATAAGACATGATCTCTGGTAATTAAATAGAGAAGACAACTCTAGTGTGCGAGATTAGTTGTTATAACTCAACGTTGCTGTGCCAAATCAGCAGATAAGATTTAGTGTGACGTGAATCAAAGAAATATAACTTGATGTCCTAGAATCCGATTCCGCATTTGAAATGATTATAAGGTAAGTCAGTGTTTAGAAACCAGCCAATGAAATTCGTCCCATGATGACAGGGTGAAGGGCAACAGCCGCTACAGGGATGTGTTATACTTATATATAAGGAAGTCAGTCTGTATACAAAGAAACTCGGAAGTTCAAATTTTCTTCAACCTTCCGCAGACATGTTAATCCTCAAAGGACCTGGTGACAATGCCATTGTATTTTGATAGCTCATATGAGAGCTATGTTTGTGTATATCAGAACTTAGTCGTGGTGACTGGATTGTACCACAGCACTTGTCATCTATCTATAATTTTTATGAAATTTTGAGCTCTGTAGGAGTGGATAGGAACACTATGAGGTAAGCTTCTTGTTATGCTGCATGTTTCCCAAATATGCTAGCTTTGCATCCTGCTACACCTTATCATCAGCTCAAAAATGTCAATATACCTGTACAGGGGTTCAGCTGTGGCCTGCTCAGTACTTGCAGGTAGATGTGTCTGTAGTTTTCTGTTCTCCATTATGATATTGTAGACAGAGACAATGTAGATTTGCTGCCGCACTATAATGGCCTTCGAATTCGCTGGTTTACAGTGATTCAACAGCCAGTTTTCTAACAGCATTTTCGTGCTTTGTCCCAAACCTACGTCATCCCTAACTGAACGTGTTTATTTGATTTGTCATCAATTACTGTGATGTTGGGACATTTCTAGTTCATTTACCTACTAACTAACACAAAACTGACACCATGCCTTCCTGTCTCATCAACTAATCCCACCAATGTATTGTCTGGTCTGCTCCTGGGTGTATTGTCTGGACTGCTCCTGGGTGTATTGTCTGGTCTGCTCCTGGGTGCATAGGGATCGTCATTGTCATTGTCATCAAGCTCATTCCTGGATGCCTGGATCATAGCGTGAATCAGCTAGATATGGTGATGGTTTCTGGTGTATCTGGAGTCGTGCTGAGGGTAGAGCTAGCCGGCTGGCAATGTTGGCCGTAGATGAGCAGTGCACATCTACAGCCAACATTTCCAGCAGCGGTTTCCTCACACTGACTGCGCTGATACAGACAGCCAGCTGTCCATGGCTTTTTGCATGGTTGGTGGCTTGGTGGTTTCTTGCATGCTTGTTATGCTTTGACTGTCCACAAGGAGTGAAGTTTGCTGTCCTAGAAGAACCATTTCACCAACAAGCCCTATTATTGAACTAGGTGTGTTCTGCATTGACACTGATAAATAACCTTCGACTATTGATGATTCCGCCTTGTTTTCCCTTCCCTGTATGGGTCACTGTTTCTTTCTTCTACCTATGGTTTTCCTTCATCAGCATCAGCCGACTCTGTTCCAAGATAATAACAATCATAATAACATCAGAAACTCTTTGTCACCGGCGTAACGCGAGCTGATTGCACTTTGCACAGGCAACATTTCTATTAGTATTAAGTTACTCATTTGTTTGTCTTCCATTAGTAACTCTGTTTGTGGCCATAGAGCCAGCTTTCCACCATAGCTTTGCTTCTAACTCCTATGTAACATTCCAACTCCTATGCGGCATTCTAACCCCTATGTGATAGCCAACACATGCTGAGCTTTGGCAGCTCTATCCTTCTGATTTGCTCAAACGCAAACTAAAAACTCTGGAAAGTTACTAAAATTGCTCTTCATGTACTAAAGCCGAACTGAGGTGAAGTTCACTTTTGACTAATTGTCTCTTGTGTGATAAACCGTTTGATTTATAAGTATGAACCTTTGTTTCAGTTTTCACTAGCTCACGGGTTCGCAGGTTTATGTTCAATAAACATCAAGACCTCAAACCCTAACTCTGTCGATGCTTGAAGCTGAGAGTTCATGAAGTAGTACAACTAGTATCAAGGAACAAACTGCTAAATCGTAGCTCTCTATATTGTGTCACACACACATGCATTGCCTGCCCATCTTCCTGGGCTGGCAATGTTGGCTGTAGATGAGCCGCCTGCCAGGGTCGCTACTAAGAGTTAACATAGAGGCTGACTGGCTGTAAGCGAGCCATGCATCTCAGCTTCAGCTGGACAGGCTTTTTTCTCCGGACTGGACAGGTATAGGATCATGGCACCAGTTGATTGATCCTTGGACTGTAGATATAACTCCCATCTCCTCCGGCTTCCCTCTCACTTTGTCACCTAGCGGTAAGGGATCTTGATTTGGTGTGTAGATACGCATTGGTTGAGGGTCATCCTTCAGCGTGATGTCATATGAGAAGTTCTTCAGGCATCCTAGTCATGTGAAGGTGCTGTGACGTAGTATGACCCCATCTTGATATTCTGTAGACGAGTTGAGACAGTCTCAGTTTTCTGCTATGAAGTGTAATCCTGTATTCTCTAATATCAGACAGAAATGTCTCCGATTTCTTAGATCCATCGGTTGAGAGCCTTGCTAAAATATGGGACTCTCAGGAAATACAGAGATTTGACACACATGTTGGTGGTGACAGAGATGAACTGAAAGAAAAAGTGCCGTCCTCTGTTAGTGAAAAATCACCACTGCTCCTGGAATTCGAACACAGATCGTCAACTTTGCCTCTCCGCTACCTCACCTCATGTAGCGCATGCAAGAGTTGTTACATTGATACATTGTCTTATAGACCACATGCTAGGGGTAATGGAATGAAATTTCAGTGCAAAGTGAAATTAGTGGTAAAAGCATTTTCAGTTCAGCCAGGGGTTCTTGAGAAGTCCCTTAGGAAGTCCCTCAGGGAGTTCCTCTTGGAGTTCCTGAGCACAAACAGATAGCCCTGAGAATTCCTGCCTAAATTCCTATTCGAAACTCTTTCAGGGGCTTAGGAGTGTCAAAAAGGGTTTCCCATGTTGTGTGCAGCTACTCATTATTAATATCATTAACTGATCTCCTGAGGAAAAATAATCTGCTCCCTCAAGCTTTCAAAAAGATTTTTCTCTTAACTTATCTCATATTTCATGCTCTTCATCTCGTGTGGATTCAATGCTGTGTATATTTTGATGATCATATTAATAAAACACTGTACAACTAGTACTACACTCGATCGTCTTCCAGACTGACCTTTTCAATTATTTTTATTCGTGAATAACTGGTCATGTCTGACTAAATAAATCATTCTCTTTCTTATTCTGAAATCAGATTTTTAAGCAGACTTCTAGATTCTGAGATAACAGTAGGAGAAGTTCTCTCTGCAAGAGTATTTTTCTTGTCTACACCAAAACAAAATTGTTACCAAAGCATCAGAAATTTTCATTCTAACGCTGAAAGAAGTTGATGCGTCCTATAGCATAATGTAGACTATATATATTATATATATGGGTTAATCTCTATATCTTGCGGAAAGAAAAATTTTTTTGCTGATTGGTAGCAGTTTTTTTTCTCCAAAGACAGGTCATGGTATGATTGTCTATATTATTTATTATCTATGTTGTTAATATTACTTACACTGTATATATTATATTACCATAAATGATCATCCATTACATCACCTATGAAATTGCACCCAGCTGAGATTTTCCAACTACACCATTGACTATAATTTTAGACGGATCTAAACTTGGATCCTTGAAAAATCCTTGCAGGAGCTCATTAAAAAAAAAAATTGATAGCGGGCAATATTATGGCGCCATAAATAGCTCAGAATCACCGTATTTTTCACATTTGTAGCATCAAAAACTGGTTTTCAGTTCATTAGGGTGATAGTTGGAGACAAATCGCTTACTTATGATATAATTTTACCGACGGGATGTGAGTGATAACATCCAAAATCCAAACTGAAAGGCAAAAATCCTAGTGAGTAAATGAAAATCTTCACGCTAAATGATATCCGTCCTTTCATCCTAAGCACAAGCTGAAAATCCAAACAGTAAGGATTAAATCTGAGTAGTTGAGATCCGTGTTTTAGAGCTGATTCTGTGTAACTTGACATAAACCGCAAAGGTAAATTTTTATAATGCTAATGAGGATAGTAATCGCATGATAATGATTCAATGCAATGTGAGATGGAAGATTTAATGACTCAACTCACTCCATTCTCCACCAATAAGTTAACAGCATTTCTCTCACTGCAGGACTGTGCGGTTATGGAGACGATGACTGTCAGTCATTACTGGAACAGGAGCAGACAACTCACAATGACCTGCTTCAGCAAGACTTTATTGACAGTTATCAGAACAACACCTACAAGATGACCATGGGTCTGCGCTACATGACCGAAATGTGTGACAGCGGATCAAACTTTACTTTTTTCATAGATGGAGACTATGCACTGAATATCGTCAACTTATTAACGTATCTACACAACCTGAGAAGTCATGAGAACTTCTATGGGGGTAAAATGTGGTTTACTAGGCCCCTCCGCCAGAAGTTTGATAAACACTACAGAAGTTTGGAACAATATCCCTACGCATATTATCCTCCGTTTATTGCCGCCGGTGCCATGCTACTCTCAGAAGACGTCGTGAAGCGTTTCTACATACTCTCACACTACACCAAATACTTTCCGTTTGATGATGTCTTCTTCGGGTTCATAGCGAAAAAACTCGACGTAACTGCAGTGCAGATGTCAGATCTGCTCCCCTCCTACTTCAACATCCCGCAGAAGGATGACATTCGTAACTTACACCTCATCGGCTCTCACCGGTTTGGTCATCTTGATGAAGTAGAGTTTATTTATAACAAGCTGCCATACTTGCAAGAAATAAATTGACGCTCATTCATACTTATTGCCTCATTAGCGCTATTTTCGTTAAACTTTATAAGCAGCCAAATTTTGAAATGATGAACTACAGCGATAGCCATATCTGTAGGTGTCGTATGGTGGCCTGGTGAAGTTTTAATGCACATGGAACAAGCAAATGAACCTGTTTCTAGTAATCATCGTTCATCAAGCAATATGAAACGCTGGGCCAGAAAGCCACATTCATATTATGATGTATGGAGTTCTTCATACTCTACAATGACCAATCAGAACAAAGCAAAACCAGGGATGGACAGAGAGGCGGAGGAGGGAGTGGAGAGGTGGAGGAGGGAGTGTAGAAATAGAAGAGAGAAGTTAGAAATGGAGGAGAGAGTTGTAATCTGGTGAAGGAAAAAAAGATGTCGTGCGTGATAATATAAGAGGGAGTGGAGAGGTGGAGGAGGGAGTGAAGAGGTGGAGGAGGGAGTGGAGAGGTGGAGGAGGGCAGTTCAGATGCTAAGCAATGCGTGATGAATCAGTCAACTAAAATTCATCAGGTGAAGACAACTCTTTATTACTTCGTACTACACTAGGCAGTAACTGCAAACTATTGAATCTCAAAAGTCTGAATAGTGCCAGTGTTTGCAGTGTTTGCTGAGTCAGTGATGATCCATGTTAGTGCGGTGGATGCATCTGATCTCACACCGGTGCACTTTACACCAGGGTCACAGGCTGAGTGTTTAGATATAAAGGAGGAGTTAAGTGGTAAGTCAGGCCTTGACAGCCTTTAAACTCCGCCCCTTCCGGCACACCAAATCTACTGGTATGGAAGAGATTGGCCAGGATAAGCTTCATCTCCAGCATAGCAAATTTGTGGCCAATGCACATGTCCGGGCCAGTCAAGAAAGGCAGAAAATTCTGCTGCTGGCTATCCGTCAGGAAACGCTCTGGGAGAAAGCTGTTGGGCTCAATGAAGCTGTCCTCATCTCGCATCATGGCTCCCAGCTGCACAAAGTAAATATGATGCAAATGAAAGATAATTGCTATCAAACAAGAAGTTCAATCTTCAAGAAACAAACTAATTTCATAAGCTGCTGGCATGACACGGCTGTTCTGCGGATCCTAAACTTTTCAACTAAGAACTCATTTCTTCGGAACAATGACTACCAGTGATCTACCAACGACCTACCATTGGGGAAGGATCTACCAACGACCTACCATTGGGGAAGGATCTACCAACGACCTACCATTGGGGAAGGGCTGAATCATAAATAGCACCACCATGTTTGAACATTCGGTAGTACTGAAGAAGCTGTACAATTATCACTGAATAGCTTCGGTGATAGTTGCAATACCATGAGTGAGTTACCTGTAGAGCGATAATTGTGCCAGCAGGGATGGTGTACCCGCCAATGATATCCTCCCGGATAGCTTGTCGACAGGTCAGAGGCACTGGCGGGTGCATACGAAGGGATTCCTTTATACAGCATTCTGTGTATGTCAGCCTGCGTGTACAGAAGTAAAAACCAACTATAACACAAGAACTGGCTTTTGAATTAGAGGGTTTATCTGATCATCCTTCTTCTAGAGGAACTTCTATTCGAAAGTACCCAACTGTGAACATTGTAGGTCTAGCAGAGATGTCAAACTACTCAACCAGCAGTAGTAGCAGTAGCAGCTGTAGTAGCAGTAGTAGTAGTACCAGTAGATGTAGTAGTGGTAGTAGTGGTAGTAGTGGTAGTAGTGGTAGTAGTGGTAGTAGTGG
>ERZ1740065.2562-NODE-2562-length-11312-cov-11.236120_pt1 | contig 11312 bp, 5 predicted proteins | sample MGYA00581738_ERZ1740065 | MGnify/ENA primary metagenome ERZ1740065 (study PRJEB43018, sample SAMN04849749) | marine metagenome | isolation source: floating plastic debris | place: Pacific Ocean | collected 2008-09-01 | study: EMG produced TPA metagenomics...
TGTTCCTGTCTCACAGTACCATGTTCCTGTCTCACAGTACCATGTTCCTGTCTCACAGTACCATGTTCCTGTCTCATAGTACCACATTTGTTACTAATACTACTACTCGTAATTTCATAATACTACGATGTTGCGCTTTTGTGCCACAAGTGACGGCGAATAACTTCATGATGTGTTTCGTCGCTGGTTTCACAGAATATGAACTCGTGTCCGAAGAGCATCAGTCTGTTATAATCAGTGTCATAGCCATGCGTCCAAGTAGCCCTGATGGTTACAATGAGGACATACCAGCAACTGCCCTACCTGCATGAATCTAAACTAGATGTTCATAGCAAGGTTAGATAAAGCATTAGCAGAGCATGTGTAAAATTGGTATTAGCAGTTTGACTCTGAGATCACAAGACCTCAGATGATGTTCTATGCCTGCTAGCCTCTAGTAAAACTTCAACTACAGCTTCAATCCTCTCCTTTCAGATGTGAGCAGAGACATAGTCATGACGCTGCGTAGATATCATATCTCCATCTGCGAAACAACAGCCATGAGGAATCTTTGGGATGTTGATAGCCATCTCCAAAGCTATTTAGTAATGATTCTTAGGTTGGTTTGGTCACCTATGAATACATAGGCTCATCTCAGGGCAGCATAGGGCAGTTCAGATGAACACCTATGAAATTCCAGGTGGTCCTAGATGAGCCCATTTGTTCTTGGAACCTATTCCTCAGTCAATCCTGTGTTCCTAGGATCGCATAAAGTGCAGACAGGATTCAATTCTAAGAATTTGCTCCTCCCTTTTCTAAGACTACTACGTGCCAATTCAGACATACCCAAGGCATCAGTGCACACTGCATACTCATATTACACCTATCCTAAGCATGACGATCCACAAGAGACCGTGGTGCTCTAGTTTTCTTCATTCACGCACAGCCTTTCGTCTTTCATATTCCTTCTTATAGACTCAAACTTCTAACAATTCAATTCATATCAACCATTGCTGTCACAACTCATTGTGCATGAGTTCTTTCGGTCTGGGTAGGTATGAGCATGATATTCTCCGAACAGAACACAAATTATATAGTAACTGTACGCATACTTCACACAAATCCTTGAAGGTCAAGGCTTTTGCTTTTGTGCCTAGGAGCAGATGATGTGACATCGATTGGGGTCCAGGCTTGTCTTAGTCTGTTGTTAGCTGGGTCTTAGGCATGTTCTGTCTTTCAGAATGAGAGATATATACCCTAGTGGAGTCTATAAGGCCTTTGTATGCAGACTCAGTGTATGGAGGTGGATATAGAGACATCGACAGCATTGCGTTTAGTTTGGGAAATGTTCAGAGGTTGTTACTGACCATGTGGCACCTAACAAGGTTGCGATGGGGTGATTTGACTTCGATAGAGATGGTCAAAGCTCAATTATCATTTCCGCCCATGTTGATGGCAATTTTACTCCTACAACCTGAAGTAGAAACTCCATGAACATCAGGAGACATGGGTAGAGCGTAACGCACATGTGAGAACAAAGTTAGCCTTGAGTATGTCAAGTTTTCCCAGCCAGACAGTGCCTGCGAGTATTTGCTACGCACTCAGATGTATTACCAGTATAAAGTGAAAGTGAAAGTGAAACTATCAGCAGACTTTGAGCTGTCTGAGTAAAGTTGTCGAATGTTACATTGAGCTTCTCACAAGAGAACAAAACGACAGTCATTCAGTGTCAAAGTGTCAAAGTGTTAAAGGCAGAGGCGGAGGAGGAGGCGGAGGCAGAGGCAGAGGCAGAGATTACGAAGATTACTGCCCTCTGCCTCTGCCACTGCCTCTGTTGTCTTATTTGGTGGTACCTCTCGATTAGGCTGATAGGAGAGAAGAGGAGACAACTCTCTAGTAAGGTGGTAAGGTTAACGCAGCAAAAACATGTACCCACATAGACGCAACAGTAAAGATAGATTGTTTATTTGGACTACGCAGGGAGGGTGCTGTGACTGCTGTAACTGCCCAGGAGTATTCAGGGGTGCTGTTTCACACAGGCTTAGTGGATCTCTGTGAAACAACACTCCTTTACTATAATCCAGGGCAGTCACAGTCACAGCTAATGCATCTCAAATACTCCTAACAGTGTTATTACGAATTCAGATACTATTGAACGAATAATCAAATTGATCGAATCATTAACAGTACAGAATGGTAGTAGCCTGAACCAGCGGAAGTACACAGCAAGCGCCCATAGCCAAAAGCAAGCAAAGATAGCTGGAAAAATGCACACAGCCAGCATGTCTCCAAGGCACCGCACAGCCCAGCAGGCAAAACTGCTGTTTCTTCATGTGAAATCTTACAAAATAGAAAAAGAGCTTTGACTCTTCCAAATTTCATAAAGCTCAACCAGTTGTGTCATGTGACCAACTACGCACTGCCCTAGTAATTTTGATAATGTCTGCTCTCATTCATTTCTCCCTCATATGTTACGTTAGACAGAGCGAAACCGTTGGGCTCTGCACAGCAATGCAGCAACACATAGTTGAGGTCGATGGACTTTGCATAGTTTAGCAAAGTAAAGAGATAACTTATGATGACTTGAAAGTTTATTTTCATCATGTTTTCATCTCAGGATGCTATTGTTCAAAGAGCGGTGGTAGCATCCATTGTGTTTCCCTCAATCTTCAAACAGACTGTTAGAGTACTGATGGGCATAGACAGATACTGATGGGCATAGACAGGTACTGATGGGCATAGACAGGTACTAAATAGGGATGGAGATATGCAGGTACTGATAGGCATAGAAATATCCAACATGCATTCATAGTAGTCATCAGGGCAATCAGCATCTGTCGTGCATGGTATCGGGGCTGAAAGGTAAGCACCGTGAGAGTTGAACGGAATTGATGGACTAGTTTAATCACAATCTGCTGAACGAGTTGTATACAGTAATACCAAAATCATATCTCTACGAAAATTGGTAAACTTTCTAAATATGAATTGATGATACGGATGATGATATGAACCCACCGTAAGTGCCAGCGGCTATGCAGCAAAGAGCAAGAACAGCGATGATAACTCTCATGATGATAGTGAGTCGGTTTACACAGCGAATGTGTTGATAATGCTTGTGCGTGACACTCTTTAAGACCAGTGAGCTTAGCCTGTGTGTCTCATGCATTTACTGCGGCGTGCATAGAAGGTATCGTATCTAATGCTTGTCATAATTTTGCTAGTAACGGTAGCAAGAGATAGAATGCTCTGGATTTATGTAACAGCTCCATCGGGTGAGATGGAAATGTAGAGACTTTTCTCTCATTCTTCAGTCTATGGCTAATTTATTCGTTACTAGAGAAAGCCTGATGACAGTAATAAATCATTAGTAGCCCTAACTCAGCCTGGCAATAACCTAGTCGCCATATGATTAACCCAGCCAGAACAAACTACTGCGAATGGAGAGATTCTGCTACAACAGTTGCTATGATACAGCCAGATGGCGGAGCATTGACGTCTCTCCCACTTATGTGACAGCAGTACCCTTCAGTCAGAATCACCCTGTAAAGAGCAATATCCTTATTGACAAGAGTACTTGGAAGATTGCGGAGTTCTAAAGCATTTTCACCGAGGACCCAAGTTGCTAGGTATGGTACAGACTCGAATATAGATTAATAGATCGAGGTTCTGGGTTCAGTTGACAATTGCTATTGGCACTTAACATACTGATATCAAGTTGTTAGGAAGAAGAAGGATTTCAAAAGGACTATGTTCAATTACTCAACAACATGGATGCTGTATCGTACTCTCTTTATCATGTCTATCACCGTGTTGTTTCATAGCTAGTGCGTGTTGAAGCTACTTCATCGCATTGTTTGCTGGATAAAAAGAGAGCATCCACACCCATGATATTGAAAAGATCAGATCAGTCTGTAAACCCGTTGCCAACATACTTTTTAATGAGGGAAGATGGCAGCCAAATGCTTGAGCGGCTACACTTTAATCACACTCATAAAGGAGACCCTTGTTGGGCGGATCATGATGCTGCTGTTCCCGCAATTGTTAAGATTTCAGCATTTCCACTGCCACATACATTTTGGGTGTATATGGTCTCTTGGTATCTTTTACTCTCCTATCGGCAGGCGCACGGGTTTCATGCGCCAGTTTGCTAAGCTGCTGCTACATGCAATTTAGGCAGCATTTAGCATGCTATCGACGCTTTTATTAATAGCATGGGGAGAAGTGTATATTATGAGAATTTTAGCAGCCTAATTTTCAGCAATTAAAGTTAGAAAGCTTTTAAAAATTGTCTGCACTCTTCTTTTGCACTGGGATTTAATAGCTATGGTTTTCGTATGCGTGGCATGACCATTCAATTACCGTTATTGGAACCGGTTGCAGTGAACTGAAGAACTGACGAACTTTTGACTGTCGGACATATAAATATGTGCCCCAGATCAGCAGGATACCAGCGTAGCAGCAACTCAATCCGGCGCTTATAAAACCTGCCCACCAGATGCCAATCTCTCCATGAAGTAAACCGTAGCTATATACCTAAATATTTCAGTATGGCATAAGAATCGAATGAAAACAAAGTTGGGCTTGAGCGAGTCAAGTTCTCTCAGCCACGCAGTGTCTGCGAGTGCTTGCTACGCACTCAGATGTATTACCAGCGAAAGTGAATGTTAAACTACTGGCAGACTTTAAGCTATCAAAGTTGTTGAATTGAGCCTCTCACAAGAGAACAAACCTAAAAAATTTCAGTATTAACCTCTTCTCGTGGGTTTTGCTGGCACAAACTTGGTTTGGCGTCAATTATTCGCATTCAAGAGCTCATCTCAGGAACCATGTCATAATCCCATGCCGCAATGTCAGTAGATCACACAAAGAGTGTGATTTGGGTTCTTCAAGAGAGAGTACAACATACTAAAACTTTTTCCGCTGCTTCCACTGGTATTAATTGTGAGCATCGACATCTGCATTACTTTCTTGACAGATCTGAAATAATTTAAAAGCTAGTTTAATGCTCCAACAGCTCAGACAGTTGTTCGTTACGTGTCCCATTTTCTCTGCTGAGACATTAATGGCTGAATGAATTAAGCTGAATGGCGACTGATGTCACTTGACTCTCTGCTGCTGCATCCTTAAAGGCCGTAAAACTTTCTCCCTCCACTCAAATTAAAATTGTCATGACAGCAGCCTGGTTGAAGGTAGCTAAATCAACCATATATATTTTTATGGTTAGAAGATGTGGAGACTCTGGCTCTGATACTAGCCCGGAGTTGTGTTTTAGACAATTTGATGCTGAAATTCAGATTTAAAACCCCCTCACTATTTTCAAGTGGTGGCTGACACTTACGAGCTGTGCAGTGGGGCCTAGAATGTCACCTCAGCCTGAGACACCAAAACTAGTGGTCTGAAATAGCTGTCGTGGGCTAAAAATCTAGCTTTCAACATGTTGAACTTTGACATGTGGTGGAGCTATACCGCTAGTTTCTGATAGGCTTTATTACTTTCCCGCCAGTAGAGCATCCAATAGAAGCAGAGCTGTACTACTCTGAATGGAACAAAATGTCCATAGTGGTGATGAGCAAATGCTTGTACTCCTTTAGGCACAACAGGCAAGAGTTTAGGTAGGTAGGCACCAGTATTCAAGAATTCACGAGCATACTCTAATGAAATGAACCTCTTCCGAATATGAACATAGTTGATAGCCAACAATATTCATATCTTCCATACTCATCTGATACTGATCACAATAAGCAACAAATGGAAGCTTCAGAGGTGCCAGCAGTCACGAACAAAGGTTGTGAAAGGGCCTTCTGTAACAGAAAGGACATGTTTACTATGGGTTATTGAGCTGGAGGTGTAGCGGTGATCCTTAACAAGTGTGTCCAGTAGACCGCTAATTGTGACGTCACAGGACCCCGTTGCACAACTCAAAACTCAAGCTCACCTCTGGAAGATAGTGATAGTCTGTACGGGGCGTAAGTCTATGCTCACACCGCACCAGCTGAGGGCAACTATTACCGGGGTTCCATTCATTGCCTCAGTGCGAAAGGGCTACTGGCCGATGGACATGGATTCACCCAATGCATTGCTATGCATCTATTTCAAGACATCAAAATTTCCGTTGTCTGAGAATCGGCTGATTGGATGTAGCCTCTGCAATGATCAACCAGCGATTGCCAACTTGTCTAACTAACTATTGTACAAATGAAGCCTGGAACTATTACACAGAGAGTAATATCGCTACAATGCAAAATGATCTTCATTGATTGTTGGCTCACCAGATGACACCTAGCCTTCATCAGAAGGTAGCGATTAACAAGGTCTGAACACAGCTTAACTGACGTATTTAAATAACGTTGACATCAATGATAGATGAGAGCATTACTACGCAATAATACCCTCACTAACAAGAGTACTTGTAGGATTGGACAGTTCAAAAATGTTTTCATTAGGATCCAGGTTGCTATGTACACTACTGGTTTGAATATACAATCATGGATCAGGGTTCCGAAAGCAGTTGACAGGTAAAATACTGGCACTTAGCCAACTTTGTCTCCCTGCGGACAAAACTGATCATCAAATTGTTCGGCAGGCGATGGGTTTCAAAAGGACTCGGTTCAATTATTCAACAACATGGAGGATGTACTGCAATCTCTGTACCATGGTGTAGTTTGATGGCTATTGGCTGTTGAAGCTAACTGAGCGCTTTTCTATGGATAAATGGAGTGTGTCTACGCACTTAGAATAGAGAGCCCAAAGCCAAAATTCTTTCAAATAAGGGAAGATGATAGCCAAATGTTGGATCAACCTCAGTATAATCGCATTAATGAAGTTTCCAGCGGGTGCTTGATGGATGGGTAATGATGCCAAGCTTTCAGAATTTTGAAATTCCCCCTTGAACTTAAAAAGTGTATAAACTAACACAGCATATAATATCAAGCAAGTACAGGATCTATCTGCGTCTTGTTTCTCGACTATCGGCAGGCGCACCAGTTTCGCATGCTGGCTCTAATCTGGTTCTGCACTACGTTCAGTGTGCAATTAGTATGCTAGCGGCTTAACAGCGTAACATTGCTAATCCCTTACATTCAAGCACTCGTTTTCCGGTACCATGATGACGTGCTATGATCTGATGAAAATTTATAGCGTCTCAGTGAGGGGGATGGGGAGGGGAGAGGGAAAAGGAGAGGGAGAGCGTGTAAAATGTACCAAAACTTTTCTGCTGCTGTCACTGGTGTTAGCCATGAACCATCCTCTTGCAGATTCCCCGATTTTAGGATTTAGTTAAGTTTCGATTCTCTCTCAGAAATGTAGATTCGGTTCAGTTCAGTTCAAATATCTCTCTCACAGATTTAAGTTCAGTTCAGTTCCCTAATGGATATAGTTCAATTCACAATTCTATATCAGTGGCAGCCTTTCAAAATAGACTCGGTCTCATATGACCAAAATCAGTTCAGTTCTAGCACTATTGATGACTCAGAGATATAGCTCATTAAAATTCCCCAGCCGATAGGTCAGTCCGTCCACGAGTTCTTTCCTTTGTTTTCATAGTGCAGTTCAGTTCACAGTTGACCAACTCTAAGTTCATTTCAGTTCAGTTACTATTCGTATAAATGTTTTGGGGGTTCATTCTGGAGTTCTCAAAAAATATTGAACTGAATCAGAATCGATTCAGTTCATGGAAACCGTTTCCAAGGGTCTGCCATGAAAAATAACATCTGCATTACTTTCTTGACAGATCTGAAAGAATTGAAAAGCTTGTTTAAAGATGGAACAGCTCATAAAGTTGTTTGCTAATCATGAATTTCCTCTGCAAAGACTTTCATGGCTGAATAAATGAAGCTGAACAGCCGATTATGTCACTTCGCCCTCTGCTGTAGCATCCTCATAGACATTAAAACTTTCTCCCTTCCCTCAAACTAAAATTGTCACGACAGCAGCATTACAATTCAGAGCTTCATTGAACGCAGCTAAATCAGCCATTTACATTTTTATGATCAGAAGATGTGGAGACTCTGGCTTTGATAATAAAAAGTAGCGGTCACCATTGGAAAATTTAGTGATAGTCTGTCGAGGGCTTAAGTTCACACCGCACCAGCTGAGGGCAGCCGATACCATGGTTCCACATTTGCCTCAGTGTGAAAGGGTTACTGACCGGTAGACATGGCTTTACCCAATGCATTGCCGGGCACATCTTTGAAGAGATAAAAATTCTTATCGTCTAAGCTTCGTTTATGTTTAAGTTTACGTTTACGTCTAAGTTTATGCAACGAACAATCAGTGATTGCCAACTTGTCAAATAAACTATAGTACGAATAAAGCCGGGAACTATTACACAGAGAGCAACATCGCTACAATGCAAATGATCTTCATCAATTGATGGATCACCAAGGTAGCCATTATCAAGGTGTGAATGCAGCTTAACTGACGTAGTGGAATAACGTTTGGCATTGTCAGTAGATGAGAGGATTACAACACAAGAATACCTAGAGTACTTGTACGATTGGACAGCTCCAAAATATTTCCATCGGGATCCAGGTTCTTAGGCCACTGGTTTGAATACATTATTGTGGATCTGGTTCTGGGTGTAGTTGACAAATACAATTGGCAATTAGCAAGCTTTATCTCTCTGCAGACAAAACTGATATCAAGTTGTTCAGCAGATGATGGGCTTCAAAAGTACTCTGTTCAATTATTCAACAGCATGGAGGTTGTACTGCAATCTCATTAGCACGGTGTTTTTAATGGCTGGTGGGTTCTGAAGCTGATTTAGCGAATTTTTTACTGGGTAAATGGAGTATGTCTGTACTATTGCAATAGAGAACCCAATGCCAATATTCTTTCAAATAAGGGAAGATGATAGCCTAATGTTGGATCAACCTCAGTATAATTGCATTAATGAAGCTAGCAGCAGGTGCTTTTTGAATCGATATTGATGCCAAGGCTTAGCATTTGTTGAAATTGCCCCTTTTGCTTAAAAATTGTATAAACCAATACAGTATATAATATGAAGCACGTATGCGATCTCTCCGAATCTTTTGTCTTTTCTATCGGCAGGCGCACTGGTTTCAAATGCCGGTGCTAATCTGGTACTACACTGCGTTTAGTTCGCAATTAGTATGCCATCGGCTTAACAGCTTAAAATTGCGCCAAATAAACCTCCATGCCTGCTAATTGGAGAGTAGACGATGTCAGTATCTCGGTAAAGTACAAATTCGGTTGTATGCAGACACATTTCGTTGTAGATAACAGAACAGTTGCAACCCTGAGAATATGTTAGAGACTTGGAAAAATTTTCCCATCTCAGCACCTATAAGATAGCTAACTGGATAAGATACTGGCAAGACAACTTTTACTTTTGATAACGGTTCATCTAACGTGGTCCTATAGCAGACATTTTGTGGCCGCCTAGGTTTCTATGCACTGAATCATTCATTGAATTATATATAGAAGGGTCGAAAAATCAATAGTGACACTTGATCGCTTGGCGGTTCTATGAGTAGGTGTCAGCTGTTGATGGTGATTCGACAAGGTGAGTTTTTAAAATCATTAGTCTTCACGAAGATACCTAGCGATGTAGTAAAGAGACATTGAGTTTTTCATCCAATTTTTCAACAATTGAAATATCTATTAGTAGTAGTAGCTTCTTTTCATTTAGTATGGTCAACTGTTTTTAATACTGTGAAAGGAAAGGAAATGAAATTAATAAAGAGCTAAACTAACCAGCAGAAATAAAAACTTACTGTGTCTAGTTGAGGGTGTTGTCAGCTGCCCTGAGTAATAGCTGAGTACGCTTCATACATCTTAAAGAGTTTTTACCAATTAATTCAGTTTTTTTCCTGTAGTTTGGATTTAAGCTTTGCCCAGATAAACAATGAGTAAAGCGATGATGTCATCTACCAGAATATCTGCCTGCTGTATCTGAGCTCCAGTTCATGGATTCAGAGGTACATGAAAGCGTATTTGTCCTTTTTACGGCAGTCTCGCCACGTCTCATGTAATCTCACCTAATCCTATGGCAGCATATTAGATCAACATTCTTTCCCTGTTGAAGAGTGTTGATGTTATCTCAGCACTGATATGAGGAGGTAAAGTATGTGTACAGAAAAACTAAGTGTGTTCGGTGAACTTTACAGAAATGGAGCCATCTATCTGGCTGCTATGTCTTGCAATGTTCAGCTCTGGTTGTCACGGCAACAGAAAATTTAGATATGACACCATAAGAACTACAGTGACTGCTGACTCGTACTGCAAGCCTTCCATTGACGAATACGCTAGGAACGCCATTGAGTGCGCCACTCTCTGCACAGCCAGTGATACTGACTGTGTGGGATTCACGCTTTACAAAAAGGTCAGACGGTGCAGTCTGTTCACTTGCTGTCCCGATGCCGGCATCGGATTCACTGCTGTTGACCGTGGGGAAACAGGGTTCTATCTCAAACCTGACCCCTTTCTGGCACGAAGTAAGTACATCATAAGAAAATGAATACTTTAAAGTCTCATGGAACCGGCTGATAAGCAGCAAACAGATTAAAACTTACTCAGAGAAAATATGATTACTTCCCTCAGCGTGGGTACCTGCCTCTACTTGTTAGAAAGTACCCAACAGCTTCCTTTATCTGCATTCACATATTAGAGACTGTAATTCACCTGTTGGGGAATCATTTGCACATGTTCACAGTTGCAAAAACATAATAGCAACATGATTCAATCGCTAAAATGCATTATTGCAATCGTAATTAATTAGTAATATTTTATCATTATTACCACTAGATAAAGTGAGTTGCTGACCTTACTATTTTCAGTCGGACAAAACTCTGTCTGGAGGTAGCGAGTACGACTGTCGCAAATCTAGTACAAATATTTTTTCCCGTCGGTGCGGCTTAATTCTTTCCCCGCCTATTCAGGATGTGTAGTCACCGTGACGAATGACAGAACAATTGGTTCTCAAAAGAAAGCGAGTCTCTAAAACTAGAACTTATGACTAGCTGTGTTACCAATAATTCATTGACGAAATAAAGAAGCTTACCTGCTGATCGTATTTCTCAGCACACCCCACACACATGAGCTAATCCGCTTCAATCTAGACAATCATCCATGTCAAATGCAGAATTTAGATGTCACTAAACATGAGAGCTGTGTTTGTACTCGAAGTTTAGTAGAATTACATTGTAAAATTTAGAACACAATGGATATAGTGTATTATTAGTGTATGACCAGTAAGTAAAAACTAAGTAGCTTGGTCGTAGCTGCAGATTAGCTTGTCCAAAGATGAGTTTCAAGTCGGGAGCTAGCTGTTGAAAGCAATGAATAGGATGACGTGAATTTCAATCTGCTATTAC
>ERZ1740065.2563-NODE-2563-length-11311-cov-12.240405_pt1 | contig 11311 bp, 11 predicted proteins | sample MGYA00581738_ERZ1740065 | MGnify/ENA primary metagenome ERZ1740065 (study PRJEB43018, sample SAMN04849749) | marine metagenome | isolation source: floating plastic debris | place: Pacific Ocean | collected 2008-09-01 | study: EMG produced TPA metagenomics...
CCCCCCCCCCCCCCTCTTTCCCTCCCTCCCTCCCTCTCTTTCCCTCTCTCTCTCCATCTCTATCCACCTCGATCCGCCTCTCTCCACCTCTATCCGCCTCTATCTGCCTCAGATCATCAGATTCCTTACTGATTTCTAGCCGAGCCGTCTAGAGACAAGGGAACTAAAGTATTCACTTCGTACCGAGAGCTGGCAAAAAGTGTTGCCGACTTCAGCGAGCGCTATAGCCAGGAGACAAGTGCGGACGACTCGCCGGCGAGCCTGCTGCAGCAGATGTGAGTCCCCAGTCCAGATATTGAGGTGGCGCTCTATCTCCGGACGTTGTCAGCCACCGGCAGCATGAATTCTAAGCACTGCTAGGGAGTAATCACATGCACATATCGCAGCATTGATTTATGCCAAACGCTTCTGCCATGTGTTGTTTATGGTCAAATCGAGCCATAGTCGGCTGTGAGTCTGAGATGGCGGAGGGTTGAGTAACGGGATGCCTGTGGTCATTGTAATATGCGTAGAGGCCTAAAAAATGGCCAGCCAGTCTGCTCAACCATCATTACGCCTGCGATAGCATTCCTATCTGAGGACTAGAGAGGTCAGGAAGGAAAGGAACATCACACAGACAGACAAGCAGGGAGGGAAGGAGAGGGTGAAAGGGGCTGGAAATGTGTCTACTATGTGTAGAGGAAGGTGTGAGATAGGAGGACAGGTGGAGTACAGGAAGTAGAGGAGCGATGGAGCTGGGCGATGGAGTCGCCGACAACGAAGCTGAGCCGGTGTGTGAAGGGTGATGGTGACACCATAACGATCTATCAATAGATCATTCGATGGAAATAAATCAATGCTATGCCTACTCACTTCTGGGAGCATTCGAAATCAGTTAACTCGCATCAACAGTTTTCACCATGTCACAAGTGACTGCTCACTGGACGTCGGACTCCAGTGCCAGCATATTTCTGTGTTATGAAATTCTGATTCACCTGAGTTCATGACGGCAAGCATTCCTTTCCTACCTCCCATTCTAGAAACCTATGGTATATCCTCCTTCTGTGCCCCCCTTCTCCCTCCCCCCTCCCCACCTTCTCTCCCTCTCCTTCTCTCTCTCCCCCTCCCTCTCTCTCACCCTCTCTCTCTCTTCCCCTTCTCTCTCATCCCTTCTCCCCCCCCCCTCCCGTCCATCGTGATCTATCTGTCCTCTCTTATCCCCATCCCAGTGTCTAATTCGATATGAATGTTTTCGTCGCCATCTATTCCGCCCTATCTGTCTTGCCGTTACATCTGTTGATATTTTCAGCTGTGATAGATTGTGTTTCCATTCTGCTGATACCATCCAGTTTGATTAGCGACCCAATCAGATGCTGCGTTTACTACCTATCTATTGCCGTCTGAACTAGGAAGGAATGCAGCCTAAAGTCTCTGGCTGAGCTGGGCCCTGCCGCGACCGCTGGTGACGACAGATCGACTGCACTCACACCTCCCGAAATCCGAGAGAGCATCGGTCAACTCAAGTCACAGCTCTCACTTCTCGAGTCTAACATCAAAACCATCATGTCAACTGTGGCACAAAAAAAGAAGGTATGTCAGTTGTTTTTCTTTCAGACTACAGAAGGCTGCCTGGATCCAGGGTCTGGCTGGTGTCTCATCACCTGCTCTCACTTGTCAGCCACTCTCTAGTCAGCAATCTCTGACTCTAGTCCGTTCTTTCACTCCAATTAGCCTGAGGTTAGGCTGTATTCGTTATAACTGCAACTACCAAACATGTATGGATAGATAAATGTGGAGGAGACATACACGTGGCCCCACCTCTAGGTTTGTGTTCTCTTGGTCTGCTGCCTCTAGCCAGGCCACAGCATTACAAGATGTCTTTAGCAGCCATTCCATCGACTGTTCATTGGCTCATCAAAAATAGATTACAACATCAGAGAGGTCGCCTGCTCTCTGGAACCCGATCCCTCGGCACACCAGCTGATGTCAGCTATGATAACTCACTCGTGTCACGGCAGATTTATTCCTTCACTTGTAGCTGCTGGCTGTCAAGGCTGAAGTGGAGAGGGGTAATGGCCTATGAACTGTAATTACTGTCTTCTAAAGAGAACCAATTGACCAACTGCCGAAGTGTATAATGTTATCAATAATAACGCGTTTCCCTTTCAAAACGATTTATTGTGCCTTAGCTAACTGTGGAACGAAAAAATGTACAAATATAGCAGTAAGTAACAACAAAGTACAAGTTATCATGTCATCGAGTGCATTCTTTACAATGTATAATAAGTCATTGTATTAATAATAACAACAACAATAATAATAATAATAATAATAATAGACATGTTGCGTATAAAGTTTGTATTGAGTCTAGAGGGAAGCTCTTTGAGCAGAATGATCGTGATGGAATCCTCAAGATGGAGGCAGGCTCTGCTGAGCGTCTGCTGCGACGACTAGCTACTACCACTACTACTGGTACCAGTGCTGCATAGGTGTCACCATCGGCGCACGTATTCAATCGAACAGTCGCAAACACCAGCATAAACTATTGTGGACAAATCTTTGGAATCGGGGCGCTTGGCATTCGGTAAATATATTATCGTCACTCCCACTAGGAGCGCCAGTGAGAGAGAACGCTGCTCCATCACAAATTCCAGGGAAACCTTCCCATCAATCATCTAATCATCCAGTGCGGCAAACCGCTGGGAAAACTTAATTTAAGAGAATTAGGTCACAAGTCGTGCTCGATGTGTTTAGGTGTGACCATCATGGGGTCGGTCTCTTTCGTCTGTCTGTAGTCGATGGTATCAGCCTTAGAGCTGCCGTTCGAGTCGGGGGTGCTATCGTGAGCAGTCTCCACATGGTGGTTCTCCTGACGTCTCGGAGGCATGATGTGTCTGTAGAATGTAAAACATGCTGTCTGATAGACTGAAGCATGCAGCGCTGACACACACTGTGATTTACACAACTCAATGTTTGTACATCAAGTCACTTAGTGTTTCTTTTGGACTCGATGACTGCCACATGTCAACTGATGTCTCAACCAATGAGAGCTGGTTGCAAGCAGAAACCAAGATGCTCAAACGTGTGAGAGTGGCTGGACTAAAGAGGCAACAATCATACTTAGAAATACCCGATCTAGTCTACTATATACACACATCACACAATCATATACAATCGCAGTTACCAATAGCTGAAATAAATCCATCCAAACTGCTTACAGATCAGCAAACTTTCACGGCAGATTTTCATCCACAACACAACAGTGAGTACTTACTTGTACTTCTTCGTCTTGTATAGGTAGACACCAAACAGAACGCAGACAATGATAATGATGATGAGGATAACGGCGAGAGCAATGGCCGCCTGTCCACCGGGATGTAACCCCTCGCCGCCGGTAGATGCACTCGCTGTCGGAGGCTGGGTGGTCGGTTTCTTGATCATGCTCGGCCAGATGGCGCAGTCTTTCTGTCTCATACCGTCTGTCAGTAACACAGTCGTACATACCTGCAATAGTACATGTAGACGAGGTGACATTAGCACATTTTGTATTAGATCAAGTACATCTGTCCTCTTACTAGCTGTTTACGTTAGCACAGAACTATGACCTATGGCGGGAGGTAGTACAGCTTACCTTGTAGATCTCTTTCTCGTTTAGCTGGAGCGTAGCCTCATTTCCTACACCGTAAAGTGACTCGTTGAAGTCCATGCTGCCGGTCTCCACGTTGTGTAGCGAGACGAATATGTCTTTAGCCGCAGCCTTGTCGGCGGTCATGGGCCAGTTCCATGTGGCGTTGGCGAGATAATCCTGATTGCGTTCACCTACGGTTGTCTTGAGGCCAAAGCACGCGTTTCCGGGGTGTTCTGTGCACTTCTCCGACACCTCGTTCTGCATGTAGTTGCCTCGCGCGGACACCGGGTAGTAGCAGAAGTCTTCCAGTACTGGTTCCTTGATGTCTTCCTCAGGCATGCCACGGCTGTTCACTGCCGATATGAACTGCAGCAGCCAGAGGAGATCGCAGTCACAGAACAGCAGATTGTCGTCAAAGTGAAACTGCAGCAGGTTCGTCAGCCTAGCGAACGTGCAGTTCTTGAGCGTGATGAGGGCGTTGCCCGATATCTTCAGCCTCTGCAGACCCTGCAAGCCTTGCAGCGCCTCGTCATCCATGTTAGTCAGCAGATTGTCCCTGAGTGACAGGTCGCGCAGTGCCAACATACCGCGGAACGTGCCGGAATCTATGGCGAGCAGACGGTTGCCATCCAGGTCCAGTTTTACCATGCTCTTCATCTTGGTGAACGTATCCTTGGACAGCCGCTCAATGTTGTTGTTTGCCACCAGAAGCTCTGTCAGCGCGTTGTCATCCCACTGCTGCAGGAAGTCTAGTCTGTCCAGCTTATTGTTGTCCAGGTTCAAGTATTCCAGCTTACGAAGTTCCGCGAACGTACGGATATTCACTGATGAGATCTGGTTGTTGTTCAGGTGCAGCCGATGCACACGGTTCTTGAGGCCAGCGAAGACAGATGCCGCGAGAGCCGTGATGCTGTTGTGTTCGAAATTGAGCTCAAGTGAGGCGTCACCATCCAGGAAAGAATATGATTCAAAACAGTACTTTTGAATGTCAGCTAGCTTGTTGTGGCCAAAATCCATGTACTGCATTCGTTTGAACCGGTATTTACACACTGAGGACATGTACTCGAGCTTGTTGTGACGTAAAGACAGGTAGGTGAAGTCGTTGTGCTCTACGAGCGCGTTCAGGCCACTACCGATGTCTGAGAGGTCGTTCTCTGACAAGTCGAGGTGCTGGAGAGATTCGAGACCCGCAAAAGCTTCATCTTCGATAAAAGATATCTTGTTCTTTGACAAATCCAACTTGCTGACTTTCGTCGAGTCGGCGAAGCACTGATCTTTCAGCCTTTGTATACCATTGCCAGCAAGAGAGAACTGAACGACGTCTGCCGTGTGGAGGAAACACGGATCCTTCAAGTAATTTCGGCTAAGGTCAAGGTCTTTTAGCCTGATGTACTCGCGGAACGTCTGCGGCGATATGGAGTTGATCCTGTTGTCGCTGAGATTCAGGCTGCTCAGTCTCGTCTCCAGGCCACGGAATGTGAGGTCGCTGATTTCTCTCAGCCTGTTGCCAGTGAAGTCCAAGATGTCGAAATGCCTCATCGAGTAGAAGTAAAAGTCGGGTATCGACTTGATTTGATTCAGGGAGAAGTTGCCCTCGGCGAATCCGTCAGTGAGGGTGTAGTTGACTTTGGGCGGCATGGTTGTCAGTCCCAAGCTTTCACAGCCGAGCTCGAACCGCTTGGAGCGGGGATATCTGCAGTCGCATTTCGCCAGCGCTATGATGTCACAGCTCGAACTGGCAAAATCTATGGCCACTAGTAGGCTGAGGAGCAGTACTATCGTCTGTCGTGTCATCTTGAACTGAGAAGCAGACGGACGTTCAGATACCTAGCGAGAGAGATAAGAGGGATTAGTGTTGCAGAACTAACGCTCAGTCTGTCCTCCTTGTATCAACACTTAGTGAAATAGAGGGTGAGAGAGTGATCTGGTCAAAAAGTAACATGCTTGTCGTACATATAGTTCACTTCAAATCAGATAACCCGCTATCTACAATCCAATCTGCCCTGCGAGGCAGCGTCATTGTGGCAATGAGACCTGCGGCATAGCTGCTGCTCAACTTTCATGTCTGGTTCGCTACATGCTGAGAGAAAGTCCGGGTATAGTAGGCACGCGACAAAGCTCATCTCCCCTCAAGTCACACAACAAGATCTCCAGTCAGTCTAATTTCAATTATGGTCCCGCCCAGCCAGCAGTACAATAGAGCAATTGTCAACGGTGTGGATCATGATAGGCCCGGGTGAGCAAACAAAACTCAAGTTTGTTTCAACTGCGACACGGACACCTATCTCGCTGTGTAGTCAAGCGGGTGAACTAGGTTACACACCGCAGCAGACATCCATCACACAGATGCGACAGAAAAATCTCGGGATGTAAGCATTAATCATAGTGGGTTAATTATACAGACCGGCCATTCGCTGGCTAGAAAGTCTCACTATTTATTCATTCTAGCCGGCAGGAAAGCTCTACTGGTAGGGAAGTCCTTCTCACAAGGTGTGTGAACGGTCAGAATACTAACTAGTTAACTATCAACAGGTGACACACATTAGTTCGAGGGCAAAGACACACTCCCAAAGCCGCATGACAATGTGCAAATGTATACCGAATTAGTGACTTGAAGTAGGCATGGCTTGAGCAAAGTATCCACTGTTGTTGGGCTGTAATTTAGGCCCAGGCGCATGCTGATGGAAACCCAAAATATTCTACGTATGTATAATTTATTTCACCTGCAGTGACTAGGGATGGAGTTTTTGGTCAAGTATGACACATGCGGTATTTTGAGGCGCTTCAAATGCTCAGAATGTGATGATGGTAGGCCCAGCTCAACATAATCTGCATTTCAAAGGTCCATCATCATAGGGTCGGATCAGTAGCAGGGTTTGATTGATGATCAATGCTACTGACTATGAATTACTGTCACGATCTGAACCATGGTCAAGTTTTGAAACTGAAGAAGCGTATTCTAAACATTCCTCAGGGTTAATTCAGTCAGTCTCTCTGACCACAGCACTATAATAACCTAAAGAGCCTTACAAACCCATAGTTCTATGAGGTGCATACTATAATAACTTCTTGTACCACTGTTCTAAATTATATAGGCTAGACATATTTCTCAACCATACATTGCGCATACTTATTTATAATTATGGTAAATCTCTCACTCCAACATGTGTCCATATATATTTTCACAATATCTTACCGGATTTATTGCAGGGTATGATATTCCAGGTGTCTTCTTGTTCTCTTACTACCAGTTTCCCAAGAGTCTTGCACGATTACCATTCATACTGCTTGAGCGCTCGTGACAGATATACATGTAGTAGTTTGAAAAGGACTGGGCAAACCTCTTGGATCTGCAATATGATTGGTCAACCTATGCGTTAGCTCCGCCTGCCTTTTTAAAAGTGAACACAACTCTGCGTAATGTTGACAAGTTGCCGTAAAAGAGTTGTCTTCTCTTTTAAGTTATACGTAGAGCGAAAACTTTCATGACGGACAGAACTTCAATGAAATATTATTTGACCGATAAAAAATTTACCCAAATCCATGATTCGTTATAAGAAATAGATTTATCTGCTGAGATAAAAATATAATATTATATGAAGGCTATAAACAGCTATGTCACGGTCACATCGTCGCGAGCTGTCAACGAAAAGGAAAACCCTGCCATTAGTTGCGAGCAGTTGCCACTAACGTGTGTGAATTTTTCTTTTACACCATCTATGTCGTTGTTGTTTAGCTCTCTCTCGGAACTGGTATGTCTGATTCGGCTGAGAGTTTTGAGAGTGAGCCTCTCATAGTTACTTCTAGCTCTCACAGTGCAAGACACTTTGCAAAGCATCCAAAGAAGTTTGAAAGAGCTCAAAACCACCTGCAAGTTCAGTCGGTGTTTGTCGTTGCTTTTGACACATCAAGAGGTATTAATTACATGGTTAGAACCTATGAAAGGTATGCATTTCCTATACTGTTACTAACTGCTCTCTGTCCATAGGAAACGTTGTGGAATGGTTGAGGCCTGAATACATGAAGGAACAAATATCTGGTATCGAATTCAAAGCTTTGCCAAGTGGAGCCCATACTCTAGAGAATGACTTTGTGTAAGTGCCGCCACGTCAACCTGTTATACTTTTAATCTGTACCTGCAATTATTGTGTAAAACCACGAATACATAATGACAGGTACTTTTACGAGGCTGAGCTATACGGTGTCGCTTCCTATGCCAAACTGTTGGTGGATAACGCGGAAGAAAGAGGAGCACGGATGAAATCAGTCGGTGTGCTTCTGCAGTCATACTCTTCTATGCACTACCATCAAGCTGAACTAACCAAACTAACACGGTGCGTCATACCTCTCCATTTCATACACCTCGAGGTCATATTATTAGTCACTATTTCCTACACCGTACAGATACCACTTACTGAGCTGCTGAAAATCAATATTTGAATTAGTCTCCAAAATGATTTTCACGCGTAAGTATGTAGGTCAATTGGTGCAGCTAACTGCTGCAAAGGACTTACATTTTTTAACCTACGGAAGCACTTTGGTGGTAGAATGTTTCATACTTCGTATCACAGATAGCTGTTCTCAACCTTTCAACAGACAGAGATTGATTGCCAGTGATTTTCTATTTTCCATACAGCAATTTTGCATCCACCCACTTGTTGTTATTGCGGAGTGTGAATTATCACATAGACATAGATACATAGACCTCTAGACTGGTGATGCTGCTGTTATCTTTTCATATTTAATCAGATACCAGTGTCACGTCTCGAACTGATTGGTTTACTCTCGTCTCAGACGTGTCACTAACTTACAGTTGCTCAGCTGTTACTCATATGTCTTGTTATCTGATGGTACCCAGTTATCAGCTCCATTCTTTATAGGCGTTTGCTGCAGCATCCCAATGACTACGAGCATATCGAGCAATACTTTCATAAGTGGAGGGGCGATGTGACAGCCATAGACACTCTTCCTGCATCTTGTGATGTATGTCTCATCGGCATCTCTATGATTCAAGTCTAAGATATCGCTGTATAATGGCGCACGCTTTATGCCGCAGCTCTCCTACCCATCCAGCTACTTTGATGACTTCCTGTCGTATTTTGGTGTGAATCTATTCGCGATATGGAAGGCCATGCTGCTACAGAAGAGAGTGCTGATTTACGCTCATCCGCCAGCCGGCCACATCTGTCAACTAGGTCAGCTAGCTAATTAGGTCAATGTAGCCTATTGTTGTTATTGATGTCATAGCAACGCGTGATATCACTGTCTCTCCTTCCTCCTCACCAGTGTGACTAACTAAGCAGGAGAGGAGGGGGGGTTTGAGTCCGTCTAAGATTTGAATTCTTCACTTAGCTTAGCCTCAGTGCAAATCTATTACATGCAATGACCATGTTAGACGCTGTGATAACCTTGGAGCCAGATACAAATCTCTGTACCTGTTTAGCTGCGTGGTTCACCGACCTGGCAAGATGCCGGTCAATGGTAGTGTTCGTATTCTTTAGCAAACAATAATATATTCGTAGGCGATTCTATCACATCACAGCAATGATGCGTCGATGAGTGTCGTCTTCTGCTCATGTCACGCAATCAATTTATTATCTAGTTTACTGCGCCACCTACTTGATAAGTCAGGCTAACAGGATCCGGACCAACCTGTGCACGCCGTACTTTTACGTGAATGTCGCTGACTGCGCCAACCTCTCCACACAGATGTCGTACGTGGCATGTAAGTATGTAGCATATATGTATAGTGTAAGTACATGGCGCATAAGTACGTTTTTTATATGATGCATATTGTTGAAATATTTTGTACTGTAAAACAGAATTTCTTTGTGAATAGAGAATTCTTGTGATCAAACTATGAGATTATTATTACTATTATTATTACTATTATTATTACTTTTATTATTACTATTATTCGCCGACGCATTTATTCTCTATTCGATTGTATCAGACAGAGGTTGATGTACGATTGTAAAAATTGTAAGGATCGCAGATATTTTATAACATGCCTGATCGCAAAAACTTTTTTGCGCCTCAAAATTCTGTTTTACGGCAGATTGTTGCGCTGAGAGTGAGGCTATGATGTAAATAGTAATGGTGAGAATTTTCTTCATTCCCATGTGTACTTGTTATTATAATTTTTTTGACTGGAGCTCAAGTTATCAGCTAGTGGCTGTCTGACTGTCTGCTGACTCCATAGCTGTCTGTTGACTGTATAACCGATTGTTTAGTGATGCCGACTGGGGTTTGTGTGGCTGTGCGATGAGTGCACTCGTGGTTTCTTTATCTAGTAACTACTAAATGACAAAAAATAGTTGAGGCAGAACTTTTTGACTGATGCTTGAGCGTCAGTCGTGTTAGCCTGAATCCACCTTCGATCATAGTATCATTGTTATTCTATCATTGTTATTGTATAATTGTTATTCTATCATCATTATTGTATCATCATTATTGTATTATGCTGTCCAGGATTTAAAACTTTCTGTTTTCGTTAATGTCATTATTATAATTTGCACTGCTAGGCACAACTGAGAAAGTGTTTGAAACCAAGCAGCAGCTTTACGATATCTACATGGATAACTCAGATCTCCGCATACACAATAAACGACTGAAGGAGATGTTCAAACCAACCAAGGGTGACAGAGATCGGCTGGCCCAGCTGCATGCATACCTTCGGTCAGTCTGTCAGTCTGTCTTTCATACTGCACACTCAGTGACCCTCAATGGCGTAGGTTCCACTGTCAATAGAAGGCTTGGAAGACTCTGAGTGACAATAAGCAAAATTGTAAAATTGGAAGATGAAAATTCTAGTTTAAATTGTGTTGCATATAACAGTTTCAAGTCTCTCCTCACTGTGTCTGCTCACTTTGTGCTCGCACATCAACGCAGACAATGGAAAGTGAGAGAGAGATTTACTTCTTGAGCTGAAAGATTTCTGGCTATTTGAGGGATGTACTGAGGCATGGAAAGGTGAACCCATCATAACAGAAACCAATGGTCTGCTCTAGTTCCTGTATGCTGTAGAACTGAGTTACTGTAGAACCAGATTTGATAACGACAGAAATGTTAGTGTTTCCTTCAAAATCATCAAGAAATAAAAATGATAGCTATCTAACAATAGCGATGCCATAAATGGTAAGACAACTCCTTGATTAGGTATAGTGACTATAATTTCTATGGTAAATAGCGATCATTTTTCATCGCTATTTTTGCGGCCGTTAGACTGTCGCTATCAAATCCGGTTCTACAGTAACCCAGTTTTCATCATCATCAGGTTGTAGAAGCAAGGAGCAGGAATCTTAGTTCTCTGACCAACGGCTGATGTACAGAAGTTTATAGTACAGATCAGCATGATTTAGCTTCGTTACTGAAAGGCTGATGGATGTGTGACTTTTCTTCAGATAGTCAAACTAGTCTTGCTGTACGGCTCTGTACTTGTCTGTATTTGTGAGAGGACCTTAGAACAAGAGAACTAATAAGTGGGTATAGAAGGGATGGGGATGAGATAGAGAGATATGGGAGAGTGGGAGAGGGCGAAAGGGATGGATAGAAGGGGGGATAGAGAGAGATGTGGAGGGTGGGAAGGGAGGAAGAGATGGGTAGAAGGGGGAGAGGGGGAAGGGGAGGGGGAGGGGAGGGGGGGAGGGGAAGGGGGAGGAGAGGGAGAGATGGGAGTGGGGAAGTCGAGGATGATGTAAGGTG
>ERZ1740065.2564-NODE-2564-length-11310-cov-11.682985_pt1 | contig 11310 bp, 4 predicted proteins | sample MGYA00581738_ERZ1740065 | MGnify/ENA primary metagenome ERZ1740065 (study PRJEB43018, sample SAMN04849749) | marine metagenome | isolation source: floating plastic debris | place: Pacific Ocean | collected 2008-09-01 | study: EMG produced TPA metagenomics...
TGGATAAATGCTTATCATCTGTATATCCATCACCTAACCTAACATTTTCACACAAAACAAAAACAGAGCAGTATTCTTGTAAGAAAGATTCATGACCACATATAGATGGTAGCATCACAGCAATGAGGAAGCATGGTGAGATTCACATCAGGAGTAGTAAAATATTGATCAAAATTCATTGGTGCAGCCAACTATATGATATCACAGATCAATCCAATACAATTAAAATGATAGTTCAATAGCTTCTTTCTTACAGCTGAATTTTTTTATGAGCTCCGCTTTGAACCATGGAATGACACTATCAGGCAGTGTGCTAGAATGCAGGAAGTTAATTGACAACTCAGCTGGCCTGTGAAAACTATCGTAAACAATGGGAACACTATATAGTGTCCGAGAGAGAAGCCGATATCAGCAATCGTATAGCTACGAATGCTACTAGAAAACTGGAGAGAACTTGAGATGAGCGTAGAATCTTAGTTCTTTACGTTAGTTACTCGATAAAATACTCGATAAAATACTCGATGAAATACTCGATGAAATACTGAAATATTCCTTCTCATCTCTATTTACCAATAATTTAATTTACCTATAATTTACATCATGGGAAGCTGATTTGCATCTCCAAGCCTGGTTTCCATATAGCATCGCAAGCCGTCGCACGATAGCGCACGATTAAACCTGCGATGTGGAAACACTTGCCTCGTTGCGCTGGAGCAGTATGGATGTAGATTGCATAAAACTCCTCAAGTTTAAGAAATGAGAATCGTTTCTTATCAAACCCAGTTTTGCTTCCTGTAGACAGCTGTCTATCATAGCTGTCTATCATAGCTGTCTATCATTATCAATCATTTGCTTGAACTGAACTGAACTGTTCTATGCAATGCGAACCGATATTAGGCCATCTCATCAATTAACCGTAGGGGGCTGCCATCACGAAGGCATGGGCTGTCATTGGTCAGTTCTCAGTCAGCGGCCTCTCCATTTCGGCGTAAACGAACATACGCACAGGGAAAGCCAGCAGCCTAGATAGCTGCAGTTACAGGAACGTAAGTTTCGGCACTGTTTGCTAGACATCTATCTGCGGAGTCAATACTGTTCTCACTCATACATACGGTTTGTATACCAACCGCCATAGCAGCTGACTATTGGTTGACTGACAGAGATCCAGCATTTGAACTGCTGCTATTGGACGTTCTACAGCAATGAGGAAGTCACGCCTGATTGTCTCATGCGCAGAGAGCGTCAGTTGACTTGAGAACAGCCTATGGTATGGATGGGCTCACAGAGTTGATGAAATGGACCACTATCTTCATCTGCACCTCCCACTCCTGCATCTGAGCGAGAGGCTTATAGTTGCAACTCATTGCTTCTTCTGGAAACTAGCGCACTTGAAGTGCAGAAATTCAAAGGGAAAACATTTTCTAGTTTTTGTTTACAACTGAGAATCGTAAGGTTATGATGAAATATCATGATTTTTTGTGATCATGTAACTCGCAAAAAATTGCACTACGAAACTGTCCCAGTTGGCAGTACTCACATCTCTACGCTCTTGCTCGAACTCAAATTGACCTTGACCTCATACTACTGGAAGATGTGAACAAGAGAAGCAGGATAATAGGTCATGATAGCTGAAACTCTCCCGCTGATTTCATCCGCAATGTTCTAAATTCCATAAGAAGTAAGGAATTGTATCGACGGTCTGGAGAGATCGACTGCCTACAGGGAATGGAACTTATTTAACACATAAAAGTCCTGTTGTAACTAGATTTGACCTGATAGATGCAGCAATGGCTGTCTTCACAGTAAAGGTGTTCACTTGGGTCCAAGAGGAACATGGGATGAAAAACAGCTGAAGAACACAAGCTTCAATTCAATATCACCATGTCACTAAGTCACCATGACCGTGTATCCCTACATCTGAATGTCAGAACTGGGTGATTTTCCATTTCAAGCTCTAAAGGTATTCGTCGAAGATAAACCTACTAGAAATGCATAGAATTACAGATTTTCTCAATTCCATTAGGAATACGGCATTCCACAGAAACAAGGCTGACTCGACGGACGATACCTAAATAGACGGTGATGATTTTATATAGGAGGGCTGACATCAGAATTCACAGTTGGAATTTCTCTGCAGTCATTCAGAACTCCCAATAGATGGGCTGTTGTAAGCGCCATCAAAGCTCCAATGAAACGTCAGATCATAGCGATATTGTGAGCGTGTCTGTCAAACACCTACCCGCAGCCAATCAGCAGCAGTCAGTAGAGGCTGACATAGTGGGGTTTTAACCAGTCATTCTATTGGAGAAGCGTGTCTCGCATTGGATACTGGAGGAAGGCTACTCCGTGTTAAGCTGAGTCAGTATATTGGGCTAGAGGCTAGCAACTGGTGATGCTGGCCGGATTGCTGACAGTGTCCATTGGTCTAACACGCTGCGGCTGTCTTCCTTATTCACCCCGACCTACTGATGGCTTCTAGCGGCCACACTACAGCGTATCAGCAAACAGTGGACACCCTACAGCGTATCAGCAAACAGTAGAGAGTTGTGACTCTTCAACTCCGATGGTAGCCGTCTATCTTCTGCATCCCGACTAATCTATGGACATGAAATAGCCAGTGTTACAGCAGCCTTACTACATTGAAGGAAACTTTTATTGAATCTGATAGATGTTGGACAGCATCCCACTTGTCTTCAAATTATTGAAGATCTTCTGTCCTCCTGCCCGAGCAACGATCTGAATAAGAAAAAGTAATGTAATTCACACAATACTGAAGTGAAACTACCTGCCAGCTACTTTCTACACGGCGTGTTTCATACTGCATGTATAATGAAGTGAAACTACCCGACTACTTCTTAGTCTGCTTTTGTCCTGAGTTAATTCAGAGCCATTTGAACTCAGAGCTAATTCATACAGTCATCTTGTCTCAGTCACGCCCCATTTACATGTACTTGAAGTAATCATATATGGACCTAAAGCTAGTTCCGAAGAACTTTCAGGCACATGGAAAACCTGAATGTGTGACAGAGTGTTGTGATATCACTAAAGAAAGTTATGTGACTGTAGAACCGGATTTGATAGCAACAGAAATTTTGGCGTTTCCTTAAGAGTCATCAGGAAATTAAAAAAATGATAGCTATCTAACGGTAGCGATCCCATAAATGGGAAGACAACTCCGATATTAGGTATAATGGGTATAATTTCTGTAGCGAATTCAAATGATATATATCATTTTTCGTCCCTATTTTCACCGCCATTAGACTGTCAAATCCGGTTCTACGGCAACATGGATAAAGTTATGAGAATGTGAGAGAAAGTTACGGGACTACGGAATGACGGCACCAACTCAAAATAAGACTCTCTACAGATCCAGGAATCGACCTTCTAATCCATCTCAAAGAGTGATCAGTTGAGATGTGGCGTTGTTCATTGGGTGGGTTGGTATGCGTCTGCTACTCAATGCTCACTGACTGATACAGGAAGTGAGAAGAGATTGAAGTAACCAGCCATATGTAATAAGTATAGCGTATATGACAATCTCCAAACTCAAAATTCCAACAGGATTGTCCTGCAGTGTTTCCTCCAAGATTTCAGTCACTCATCTACTACAGTGGACAATTATAGCCTGCCCAGGTCTATGTCATGGCTATTTCAATTCATATAGTTGGCATACAAAGATATAAAATAATTTCTGGCTATAACTTCAAAGGATAGCCTGGCTGCAAAATAAAAAAATTCTGTTGGCGCTCTGACTTTTCATAACATCGCGCTCAAACTCTGGGCCTTAAATACAGACGAACTCACCAGTGCCAGTGTACCGTTTCCTTCACATATGCCGGGGTCATCCATGGCTGTGCGAGGAATGTTACCTCGCAGGTTCGTTTCTGGAAAGAAATCCATCAAATCAACTTCTAGATGAGTGAGTATTTGATCGCACACCTTCCTATCTCAACTAGAACATCTGATTACCGTCACGTCGTGTATCTGGCATGTAACGTACGTATCCCATGTAACGTACGTATCCCATGTAACGTACGTATCCCATGTAACGTACGTATCCCATGAATCCTCACTGCTTAGTCTCTTTATAACTCAACCCACCATTACAGGAATACAGCGGTAACCTGAGGCGGTTATTCACACAATCAGTACAGTGTAAGTCTGACGCCTGTCATGTAATGAGACAGAGAGCTGCCAGGTGAAGTTACCATGATATTCACTGTCACATCCGCAAGCCATAGGAATATCAGTACAACATAAGACTTATGCTCACGCTGAGCATTCCCTGAGTATCACCCTGAGTATCACCCTGAGTATTTCTTGAGTATTCCCTGAGTATTCCCTGAATATTCCCCGAGTATCATTCTGAGTATTTCCTGAGTATTCCCTGAGTATCGCCCTGAGTATTTCCTGAGTATCACCTTGAGTATTCCCTGAGTATCGCTCTGAGTAATTCCTGAGTATTCCCTCAGTGTTTCCTGAGTATCACCTCGAGCATTCCCTGGGTATCACCTGAGTATTCCCTGAGTATTTCCTGGGTATCACCCTGAGTATTCCCTGAGCATTCCCTGGGTATCACCCTGAGTATTCCCTGAGTATTTCCTGTGAGTATCACCTTGAGCATTCCCTGGGTATCACCCTGAGTATTTCCTGAGTGTGTTTTAGGCTCAGTCAGTCTTATTTTGACAACGTCTGAACTCACCTAATTGGACGTACAGGCTATAGGTAGTTGATATGATGAAGTAGAAAGGTGACCGGTGCTAAAAACTAGATTTCATGGACGGAGGATTTCCAAACTCTTTAAACACAAACAAAATCCAGTTTCATTTTAATACATATACTGTGATATACCTCAAAGTTTATCACTGCACAGTCTTGATTGAACAAATGATTGAATGAAGATATAACTGCTAGTGGATTTAGTGTCGAGACAAGCATACATATTTATATACATGTTTGTCTGATAGTAAATACTTGGTGCCTCAGCTGTTACCATGAAAACCGTTTATCATCCATAAGAGGCCAGCAGGCTGGTGTAGAGGGAATCCAGTCCTCAATGTAAGCTGACTAAACCCTCCCCAATCACTGGCCTCAGTAATGATAGTCCTCACTTCTATTCCAATGATCAGATAAGCCAGGGATCTCAACTACTTGGATTTAATCCTAACTGTTTGGATTTTCAGCTTGCGTAAGGATGAAAGGACGGATTTCATTTAGCATAAGGATTTTCTGTGACTCACTCAGATTTTTGCCTTCTAGTTCGGATTTTGGATGATATCACTCACCTGCCTTGGGAACTACATGATATGATAAGTAAGCAATGCGCCTCAGACTATCACCCAATAAAATAAAAACCAGTTTTTGATGCTGTAAATGTAAAAAATCCAATAATAATATGACGATTCTCAGCTATTTATGATGTCATAGTACTGCCCAATATCAATCTAGATTTCAGTTCCAAAGTACTGTAGAACAGGATTTCATAGCAATGGTCTGATAACAACAAAAAATAGGGACGAAAAATTGTTGCTGATCATTGGATTGTGGCTATATAAATTACACCCACTATAACTTATAAGGAGTTGTCTTCTCATTTACGGCATCTATCAGGAAATAGCTATAATTTTTATTTCTTGATGATTGTAAAGAAGTTCTAACATTTCTGTTGTTATCAAATCTGGCTCTACAGTACTATTGACAACATAGCAGTACAAAAATAGACAAATCGAGGTCACAGTACTAAGAGAGCTCAAGGGATTGGAGGTCATAGTACTAAGAGAGCCCAATGGATGGGAGATATTATTCTCAATACAGCTTCGTATAAATAGATATGATTTTATAATATACGAATTTCAATCCACGAGTCTCACATCCGCTCAGCCAGATCACAACACTAACCTTCCCATTGGTTCCTGCAATTTCCACTCTAGCGCTGTATCTGGTGCCTGCAACCATTTGGGTTGTGGCTGCAGTTACTGTCACATCCTGGGAGGTAAATCGTCATAACTCTTCGATTCAGTTGATCAATGTGGAACGTCAAATCAGGGGAAACTACAGCCACTAACCTTTTCTTTGACATCAGCAAATTCTGCTGATCCGAGAGAGTTTAGGAAGGCAATGAACTTCATGAGGACTGCCTTAACGTCATTGGGATTGTCGACCTTTCTTATACATCCAAAGCACGTTGGTTTCTTCTCCTCACTAAAGATTGAAGCCATAGACATAGACATAGACATAGACATAGACATAGACATAGTGCTTGTGATAAGGGATACGACTATGAGATGAATTTAGCATAGGTTTAGCCCATGCGAAGTCAGTACAAGCTGCGAGACTGAAGTTCTTACTCTTTTACGCAGGAAAACTTCCACACGAGCAGTTCATACTTAGCCAGCCACGGTCTGCTCCAAAGTTGGACGTCACAAATCTTAACCTACAGTTTACAGATAATGTTGGAGTAACATGAACATCGATCGGCAGGAAAGAGGATAGAGGCGTCGTCTCACCTCCCCGCTCTGCATGCCCTTGACTTTCAGGTAGTACATAGTGCCCGATACTATCTGTGTCTTGCACTCAATGACGTCGTAGTTCTGTAAAAGGACCGGTGATGGCGTCAACATGACCGCGACACTAGCTGAGAGACTGTGAGTCATCGCACGCCTATTTATGATCGCTATAGAAGACACTAGCAGATCAAGTACTCTCTGTCTCTCTACCAGGCGACCATTGCAGCAATTGCTTCTGATTGTAGATCATAAATGAGTTTTTAGAGGAATCATTGAACAAGTAGACAACCCCAAGAATATCACCGGACCGCGCCAGTAAGTGAGCTGCATCCCATGCAGAACAGGGTGAACAAAGTAGAGCTTCATTTTAAAGTCCCACAACTTCCTCCATGAGAATTCACCATGGAACACCATATGACTTGACCGTACAGAGCAGAGACGATTGATACATTGAAACTCGCTCCTGATTGATATGTTTTTTCTCAAAATATGAGAATACCCAAATTGCCGGTTTTTTATGCACTATTTAGGTTGTTCCTTAATTTCCGTTGCCAAATAATTCCTGCAATACATTGATGCCTCTAGGTGGATAACACATCTATGCATATCACAACCAAGTATCAAATTCAACATGGGTAATCTTTCACTCAACTGTCACTAACTCACGGTGAGATTATATTGGCCATTCGACGAATCTATTGCCCTGTGCAGCAGTGCCTTGCCCATAGCGAAATCAAGCTCGGATTTTGAAACGCCTCCAGCGATTTGTCTCCTCTGGCGAAAGCTGCAAGGAAAGGTTTTCCAACATAGAGCCCTAGTACAAGCACCTTCAATTGCGGTTAGTTGGTGGGTGGGGTAGCCTTACCTCCCGCATTTATAACTTGATAGTGAAAACTTAGGATCATGTCCAATAGGTGTGAGTGGAGTGTAGACTGTGGCGCTGCAGTACTGCTTCTATAAAATAGTAAATAAATAATACGTCATAGAGAGACTGACTGCCAAGCCCTGCCTGTAGCTATACATGTGCATAAATCAGGTCATAGGTCATAGGTCATAGGTCAGCCATGTCAGCCGGGCTGAATGCTAGATTTAGATGGTACTGTAAAAGCAGATTTGATAGCGATGTTCTAACGCCGTGAAAATAGCAACGAAAAAGTATCATCATTGTTGGAATTTGCTATAGAAATTATACCTGTTATATAGTAGTTGTCTTCCCTTTTATGGGATCGCTATCATTAGATTGCTATTATTCTGATTTCTCAATGATTTTGAAGGAAACACTAACATTTTTGTTATCATGGAACCCGGTTTTACGGCGTTGGGGTAGCTAGCTCATGAGGAGTTATCTACACCACTCACCTGACCCTTCAGATCACAGTGGTACAGCTTTTTGGTGCTGCTCTTCTTGCATTTAGTCTGGGAGAATTCAAATTCCGTCTGAAATTTCAAGAAATTATTATAATTCCAGCCAACGAAAAAATGAGATAGGAACACGGACTATGGCAATGATGAGAGCCAGCAGCACGAATGGTACACATGAACTGAGATTATCGCCACAGATAGCAGCGAAACATCAGGTCAGTAAACCAAATGTGTTGGACATTCAATCACTTCCCTTGGCATGACTTACAAGCCAAAGGCCAGACCTATTTTTGTCACAGCAGCTATTCCCAGTTGCTGGCAATCTTTCCTAAAATGACTGCCAGCGTTGGTCAGCCAGTATGTTACGCTGGAAAACTCTATTATTCCTAACATATAAAACCACAGGCTGGCTATTCTATGCCAGTAATATAAAAATGCATCAGCACACAGTCGCGCGTCTAGTTCTATTGAGAACCGAGAATACTATCAATGATCCAGCTGCTTGGGCTCCTCTATTCATATGATTCCACAATGCCACCGAGTCGTCTCCCCTGTCGTCGGAGCGTGGTAGGTATAGCAGCATTGCTCCCTCAAATGCCATTGATATTCATAATTAAATTTGCACCAAAGCCACTCATGAGTATTCAAAATTCATAGGAGAAGTGAAATGTTAGCCTTGACATTTCCATTTAGGGTTGTCTAGGGTTTGCTACATAAACGTATCACATGACCTGATCAGCTGATGAAAGATCTCACCACACGGAAGGAGTGTGGTGAGTGTACGAGTGAGCAAATATAAGAATGAGCGAATGCTGATTGCCACACTGCCGTAGTCAGAAAGCGGGAATAGCGTGACCTAGTTAGCATTCACCAATAGCAATAATCTTTTCCTTCGAGGCAATCTAGTTGTGATGAAGCATTGAAACATCGATAGTTGTTGCTGCTGAGGAGAAGACTGCTACTTTTATGCCTCCTGTACATGTCTGGCAGATTCTTCTACTCCTGTTTACCAAATCCACTAATAAAAGTGGTAACAATACTCTTTACAACATGGCCGCCGCTAATCTGCTACTCAGTGCATGTTGACAGGTTTAATGCTACCTGAATGCTCCACTCTAGTAGTCAAGTAACATCTGCTGTCCTTATAGTCATTGTGCAGTTCATCACACAAACAGCACCTATTTCTAATCAACTCGATGAACATCTCCGACAGGACAGACAGGACAGGCTCTGCTGCGTTGGATAGTCCTGCTGTTACTTACTCTGTAGTTGACTCCATTGACCAGCTGTTTCTGGAAAGTCGTGACATTAGAAACTCGACTCTTGTACAGCGAGTTACTGAGGGCGTTTAAACTCCACTCCGCAAATGAAAGTACATTCTTGGCCTGAAACACAGGATATCTGAGGCTGAGAGCAGCTCGGTTGGAAATTACATATGAAACGGGATGCGTAGAGAGATCATCGACAATGATGATCTATGGATGAGTACCAGTCTAATTGATGCAGAGGATTGTTAACCCGGATGAAGGGTGATCACACAGCAGGCGAGACAATGGATGTGGTAAATGATCAGCTATACAGGACTGTTGGGCAGTAGCACACATGATGCATCACTACGAACGCCTGGAATATAACTGGTGAGCCTCCAGTCAGTACATCTGAGTCATGTGATCTCTCGTTTGATAGCGTAGCCTCTCCACTTATTTCAATCTACTCTCCTCTCTGGCACTGCTTCACTTTGTCTTAGTAACCCATTACATGAGGCACACGGCCATTCTGATGAGGGTGAACAACACCTATCCAGTCGAAATTTGACCTGCTACAGCTGAGGAGACCTAGGATGGATCAACGGGATGTGGTATACTGCACTAGAACTTTTCCTTTCCTGGAACTTCCATAGGTCTGTCGTTGTCATAGGCTGTGGTGACATGGGCTGGTTGTTGTTGTCATAGGCTGTGGTGACATAGGCTGGTTGTTGTTGCTAGATTTGAATTAGATTGAATATTGTGCTAGCATAGCGTAGGATCTAATGCATGAGCTACATTATGCACTGGTGCGTATAAACGTTCCAAAAAGTGCGAAAAAGTTCCAAACTCAGCTGTTCGAAGGGCGGCTTGCCGCTGTTCACTAGTTGTGTAGCTGCCCCGCAGTGTAGCCGTGGTTTCTCTATTTACCAACTAACTGACGAAAAATAACAGCTTGATTTGTGACTGCCGCTAAGGTGGCAGTAGGGATAAGGGTTTCAGTGTTTCAGGATATCATGTCAGCTAGGAAAGAATCCCTGGAAGTGTGATACCGCTGCGCAGATCTCTGCCGACTCTGATAGCGTATAGGGGGATGGAATGCCGAAAGCTCAGAACAAAGAGGATGACGTCAGATACACCATACTTTAGCATGAGGGAACTGCGAGTTACCGACCTCTTTGGTTTTGGTGTCGAGATCGGCGTAACTACCCAAAGGGGCAGCATGACATAACGTCGCCACAGTTAGACACACGGTTATCAATGAGTTCCACATCATTCTGAAGGTGAGAGTAAAGCAACACTAGGAAATAGTAATGCGTCAATGGAGAGATCATTGTACGGCTGAACTCACCTCACTACACTCCGTATCCCTCTGGCTCACTCTGCACTGAAAGGACGACTAGACTGATTGAACCCCAGATGCCTCCTTTATGAACAAATGTGTTGCTAGGCAACTTCTTGGGAACCACAGTTCATATTATGGTTACATGATGACAATCCCTGCTGCATGGGTAGGCTCTAATTCAATAGTGGCCTGGATTTGTCTCACGACTCGCACTGGCTGCTAGCATTCAGCTGTTGAGTTCGTAACCAGACTGTTGTTTACTGGACTATAATCTATAAGCTACTTATACAGAGACCTTATAAGTAGCATTACAATAACTACAATAAACTCACTATGTTATGGTGTACTCATAGAGTATGCTAGAGTGAGATGTGTGACCTCACGACCCCAGTTTTACAGAGTGTACAGAGTGCAATCCAGCAAGTCGTCTGCAGGTTTCCATCCACTAAATATAGACTCAACCAGAGCATACGGAGTCAGCAGTTCTACAATCGCCGAATACATTAGAGTCACTAATGATGTTTCCCAGAATGCACGAGTAGAGTAGAGTGTCTCCAATTCAATAAATAATTGATGAATCGCTAAGATCAGCCGTGCTCTGGCTCACTTGTCTAGTAGAGTGATCACCAACCTGTTCATCTCTGACATTTTGAACAGAGCTATCTCCCATGTCATGTCATACCTTCATCTACTTACAGATTTGGTGGTAGGAGCAATAAGCTTTTCTTTGAATACATTATTATCTATGGTATAGACTCGCTACTCTTCCTGTTATATGAAATATGGAATCCCTTCTCGGGGGGAGCGGAGGAAGAGAAACAAGAAGAACGGGAGCAGGAAAGAGAGAAGAGGA
>ERZ1740065.2565-NODE-2565-length-11310-cov-3.451355_pt1 | contig 11310 bp, 6 predicted proteins | sample MGYA00581738_ERZ1740065 | MGnify/ENA primary metagenome ERZ1740065 (study PRJEB43018, sample SAMN04849749) | marine metagenome | isolation source: floating plastic debris | place: Pacific Ocean | collected 2008-09-01 | study: EMG produced TPA metagenomics...
GCAGTATAGCATCGGTTTCGGTGTCACTCTCCTAAAGGTCAAAGTAATAGTTGACACGGTCATCTCGAATATCCTCAAAAGTAATATCACTACTGGTAGTATTATCCCTGGTAAACCTGGTGTTGACAATCTCCCAACCTGAAGGGAAAAACGCACTAAGTGCGACGTCCTTCACTTTTGAAGCGGTATTGTTTTCCAATCTAATATTGGCCACAAAATTGGTCCCTTGTTGGATTTTGCTCACGTCAATAACATTTCCAGCCTTATCTGTAAAAGTTATGGTTGAAGATAAGCCCCTGTTCATACTTTTTTCACTTCCTATGGGTAGTATGCCATTGTTTAAAAGGCGAACATAAACCGTACTGTTTTTATTGTTTTTGATTTTTACCGAGTTGCTGCCCGTTCGCACCTTGAAATCATCCAAAACCACAGCTTTTTTGGTATTAACGGTGTTTTGTTTTTGATTGTTGAAAGTATAATTAAGGTTAATGCCTTTATTCCCAATCATAGTGGCATACTTCGACATCGCTAAAAGGCAATACGATGTGGTTTGCGTACTCATATACGTTTCGCTCGTCAAGGCTTTTGTAATGGTATCGGCAATTTGTTTTGCTTTGGATTCTTTTTTCAGAACGACATAGGTCTCCAAAACCATGGCTAAATTTCTCATTTTTGAGCCATAATTGGCGCGGTTGCCGCCAACGCTCGCCAAATCATTCAAGTCAATTCCTCGCAAGAGTTCCTCTGCCGCAGCATCTTTACCGGTAATACCATAGGTTGCCGCCAGTCTTAATTTTGGTAGTAGCTTCAAATTTTCAAGCTCTCTTAACCGGTTCATGGCCGACCTATTGGGTTGCCCTGCTAAAGCCAAAGTATAAAGGCGATACGCCTGGGCCAATTGGTTGCCAGTGGAGTTCCATCTTTCTGAGGTCTTCCTTTGGTATTGTACCCAGTTGTTTTTGAAATTGATGGGCAGCACGAAACCTTTTTTCTCTGCTTCTAGCATAAAGTGCCCAACATAGCTGGTAGTCCAATCATTGCTATTGTTTTGGTTTTGCCAATATGAGAAGCCACCGTTGTTCTTTTGGAATTTTGAAAGCTTATTGATTCCGGCTTGAATGTTTTTCTGCGTTTTTTTCTTTTTGTCTTCGGATATTTTAAAGATATCGTTCAAATACAGCTGCGGAAAAGCACCTGAAGTAGTTTGTTCTGCACAACCATGAGGGTATTTGATAAGATATTGCAGCCTAGCGGTAAAATCCATCGATGGAAAAGCGGATAACTCCAATAAGGCATAATTGCTTCCTGCTACACCAAAGGTGTTGAAGGTTAAGGTGTTTGTGGTGTTCGGTTGTAGAACCAAATCCGTAATTTCAAGACTTTCGGGATTCGGATTATAGGCATCCAACTCTAAACGATACGATGCCTTTTCACCATGACCGCTGGCCAATACTTCTATTTTACCAATGCCATTTTTTAGTACTTCCACGTCAAAATAAGCCATCTTCTCATCTGGATTTTGAAAAGAAACCGTTTTTGAAGATTTTCCGATTACCTTGAATATCTCATTTGATTTCAAGGATAGCTTCACCGTTTTCATTTTCTTTTCCATGGCAAAAACCGTCACTGGAATTCTCACTTTTTCACCCGGCGCCACTTTTCGTGCCATCGCAGCCAAAACCATAAAAGGTTTGCGAACGGGAGTAGCCTTATCCGCCTTTCCGTAGGCTTCCATTTCTGGATTGTGGGCCACCACCATAGTTCTAACAGAGCCAATGTATTTGGGTATCTTGACTTTGTGCGTTTTACTAGAGTTTTCTGCTAATGCAAAAGGCCCTTCATAGATGACCACGGGTTTAAATCGATTCGCTTTTTTGTTCTTACCCCCTTCAAGCATGCCATCACCTCCAATACTAAACACCTGGTTGATATTGCCACCAAACGCACCGATGATATCATCATAAATATCCCAGGTTTTTACTCCCAAAGCTTCTTTTTGGTACATAATCGACCAGGGGTTTGGCGTTTTAAATCGAGTGAGGTCCAACAAGCCTTCGTCAACGATAGCCAGCGAATAGGTCATGGCTTTTCCATTGGTTTCACTCACTTTGATGCTAACGGTTTCTTCAGGGGCCAGCACATTTGGCATGGAAATTTTTGGCTCGAGTTTGGTTTCAGGATTTTCCACCGTAATTCCAGTAACGCCGTACATGCGTATGGGCAAATCATTTTTGGTATTGTTGTGATTTTGCAGCAAGCTGATGCTGATGTATACGTTCGGGGTCATTTCCTCTGTGATGGGTAATTCAAACTTGGTATCACCTTTACTTGCTTTGACCCAAAAACCATCAAGAACATTCGTTCCGTTTTCCACAGTGACCAAAGCCCGCCCCGAACCGGAAGAAGGAAATGTAACAAGTGCTTTTTCGCCTACATTGTATTGGGTTTTGTCTGTTGAAAAGGACAGCATGGTCGCTGCAGAAGGGTCTCCTTTTCTAGCTTTTCCAGCCCATCCTGGCCAGTCGATAAAGACCATTTTTCCTGTAGCGTGACCGGAATCTTCATTCGTTACATACACCAAAAAGCGACCCCAATCCGGATATTTTAATTCGAATTCGAAAACACCCTTACCATTGCTAGCCGTTGAAATTTTCTTTGTGAATACTTCATTTCGGTTTGAACTGGTATCGAATGATGATAGATTGTCCTCATTTTCATTCCACCACCAATTGCTGTTGATTTTATAGATAGCAACTTTAAGGTTTTTTACAGCCTTTGGTTTTCCGTATGCGTCAACGGTCGCTACTTCAAATTTATGTTTCGTGTCGGTAAGTAGCATGTCTCGGGCAGCATCCCCTTTAGGGGCTAGTAGTCCTACATAGGAATCGTATGAGGCATAATCAACAGCAAAAGCATCTGTGCTGAAATCGCCTCCATCTTCGTACACCTTGGACACAAAAGTGGCGCGTAACATTCCCGCAGGATTGTTTTCCGTATTGGGTTTGAATGAGAATTGCGCTTTGCCTTGGTCATTTACTTCCCCATCAAATAGCGTCATTTCCTCTGTGGAGAACGACTTGGTGGGGTCATCGAATTCATAACTGGGAAAGGCTTTAAAACTGGTTTTCACCGGGTTAAAACTCACGTTGATATCTGCACCTAGGTTTTTGGCGATTGCGCCGTGCAACCAAACGGCTTCAATATCTCCTTTGACTAGGGTGTTGGATGTGATACGTTCTTTTTCAATACGCGTTTTGATTTTGAGTCGATTGGGTTTTATCGTTTCAATTTTCAATCTTTTGGTAAAGTGGGCACCGCCAACACTCACTTTTGCCATCCAATCCCCAGTGTAGTCGCTGGATACGGTGGGAACGGTAAATCGATAAAAGTTGTTGAGGCCATCCATTTGGATTTTGGAATACCTTACCTCACCGTAGGGGTCAAAAACTTGCATTTTGACCGGATGACCCTGAGGGAGTTTATTGTTTTTATCGTTCAGCATAAAAGAAAGATGAAGCGTATCTCCAGGTCGCCAAACGCCTCGTTCACCATAGATGTATCCCTTTAAGCCACGTTTTAATTCTGCACCAGAAACATCGATTTTGCTAACGGACAGCGTGTTTCCATCATTTAATTTGACGTAAGAGCTGATGTCGTTTTTGGTGACGATTACGAAGTACGGTTTTGCGCTTAAAGCAACCCTTGATTTACCATCATTGTCTGTGTTGTCGGTGCTAATCAATTGTTGCTGGTAGTTATAGAACTTTACTTCTGCATTCGCAATGGGATTCGTTGTGATGATATCACTTACCCCGATGAAATAACTGTTCTTCTTCCCTTGTTTTACGGTTACACCAATGTTGGAAGCAAGGATGTTGGTGCTAATTCTTTTGTTTCTGTAATAGGAATTGTCACATGGATTTTCAGATTCGCTCCAATCATAATCTTGACTATAATAAGGGGAATAACAGTAGCTGGTTTCTGCTTCTTATGCGTCGTAGATGAAGGTCTCTTCGGCTAAAGACTCTTCATCACTTTGCGAAGCGCAGCTATAGTTCGAGTAGGACTTTCTAAAATTGAGCTCCACTCTATAAATCGCCCCTGGGTCAGGATTGATGATTTCTTTTAGGTCGATGGAATACGCTCTCCAATTGGAAACATCAGCTCCAAATTCCTTCAGATTAATCGTCTTTTTGGCGATAGGTCTGGCTACCCTCAATAATTCAGCATTTCCATCGAGGTTATTGTTTTGCAAAAACTGAAGCACATTGTCTTCAAAAATTTTGATGATGGTAACATCGACTGCTTTCAGATTTACTGCCTCAAAATTGAATCTTAAGTTTTCTGAGGTAGGCAGAATGGTGCCATTTTGCAACAGTTTTATATTGGGCTTTAATGCTTCAAAGGTGATTTGTTGCGTGAAGTCACTTTTTAAAGAAAATCCGTGTATGTTCTTTAAGCCTTTGCGGATGACCAGTTTTTTCTGACCACGAACCGTGTTGGGCATATACACTTTAACCAGATTGTTTTCAACGGAAAACGATAAGTTATTGGTTCGTTCTAGACTTATCAGACCATTTAGATTTTTGGTTTTTTCAATAGGGTCTGAAAAATTGATTTCGATATACTTATTGGGTTCGTTGTATACATTGACCCCTATGACCTTAAAAGTATTTTTACCGGGGATGTCGAAATCAAAATCTCCTTTGGTTTCAATGTCAAATGGGGTGCCGTCCCATTTTAAGTTTAGTTTGGAATCCTCGTCAAACCGTTGGATACTATCCACTTGAAACTTAAAGTACTTTCCTTCGGTAAGGGAGCTGTCCATTTTTACCGACAGGGCTTTCCCCTTCTGTGATGCGGTTATCAACTTTTTTGCGGTCGATACAGAAAGTACATCGCTGGAAGTCAATACCCCATTTAAATATTGCCAGTCTTTTGAATAACTTTCCAAGTTCCGAATGTCTACGTGAAACTCTTGCTTGACGGTACGGACGTCGAAAACGAAAGTTTCGTATTCCTTATCCACATCTTGCAAGGCGCCCAAGTCCAATTCGAAGGTATAGCGGGTATCTGATTTAAAATTCTGGCTAGGAATGAATGCCACGGTTCTATTGTTGAGCGCCATGACCTTTCCGGGAACCTCTGGAGAAACCTCTAAAATACTAGCGTCCAACTCCACTGCTGAGGAAATATCCTTCATCGGCTTGGTCAAAACCACCTTAATATGTTCTTTGACCGAAACGATACCTGAAGAGACCTCGAAAATGTGGTCCCTGAACTTTTCAATATCATCCAAGGCCACTTGCGGCTTTTCTTTACAACCTACAAATAGGATGAGGCCGACAAGAAGGAGATAGGCAGTTTTTTTGGTTTTCATACGTCAGGTTTTAAGTATTGACCCAATAAGATTGGTATTTGGTTGCTAAGGCCTTGGTTTCAATTGATAAAATGCTTCTTTCAATTGACCTATGGTCGTACAAGCAACAAACACTGATTGGGAATTTTAAAGCTAGGGTTTTTGTAGATAGGATGTTGTGAATCGCTGTGCGGTTAACCAACAAAGAAGTTAACATATTCCAAATACGTTGTCTGACTTCTATGGTATTGGTTAGACATAAAAAAAGAGCGTACTGTTTACGCTCTTTTTTACTGTTTATTTCTATCAAATCTTATTCTTCTTCGGAACTACTTGGGGCTTCTATAATGCCTTTTGCCCGATTGTTCTGAAGAATGTTCAGTTTTTTCAACTTGGCCTGCCAAGTTTCTAAAGTAGCTTTGTGCTTGTCAATTTTGCTTACTACTTCTTTTACCAAAGGATTGTCGCCAGAGGCGTTGGAAAAGAACTGAAGGTTATTTTCAAGTTGTCGAATTTCAGACTGCGCCTCGGAAATCTTTCGTCTGATGAAAACCCGCTCGTTACGAATGGCTTGATCATCATCTCCCTTGGCTAGTTGCTGCATTTTGTCTCCATACTTTATCAACTCGGACTGCTGATGGTCCACACCCAACTTTCGGAATAGGGCATCAATGATTTTATGGAACTTCCCATTAATGTGCTTCTTGTTATGTGGAATTCTGCCGTAACCTTTCCATTCTTTGATGAACTCCTTTACGGTCTCTAAGTCTTTATTCTTATCGCCGCTTAGCTGGAATCCTTTTAAACGCTCCAAGCAAGCATTCTTTAAATCAAGGTTTTTGAACTCCTCCTTTTGGGATTGATTTCGTTCGGCGTGCAATCGGTTAAAATAATGGTTGCAGGCTTGTTTGAATTCAGCCCAAATTTTATCCGAGTATTTTCGAGGTACATGGCCTATTTTTTTCCAATCACTTTGGATTTTTTTCATCTGGGGCGTTACGCTTTCCCAGTCATCACTATCCTTGAGTGAAATGGCCAATTGCAATAACTCACGCTTTTTTTCCAGATTGACATGCTGTTCCTTCTTCTGGTTTTTATAGAAAGCGTTTTTCCCTCGATTGAACTTGCGAACAGTTTCTTTAAATGTTGCCCAGGTTTCTTCGTTGTTCTTTTGCGGTACTTTACCTGCCTTGAAAAAGCTTTCCCGTAAGGCTTCAATTTGTTTGATTTGCTCCTGTAGTCCCTTGTGGTTCGTTTTTACATTATCTGCAATTTCCGCAATGGAATTGATGATGCCGTGTTTGACGACCAGGTTCTCCTCGTAAACTTTTTCGAGTTCCTTGAAGTGCTCTTGTCTTCGTTCGTGAAGTGCTTTTGTAGCATTGCTAAACCGCTCCCAGATTTGCTCTCGCTCGTCTTTGGCAACAGGACCAATATCTTCTTTCCAAATTTTATGAAGTGTCTGCAATTCGCGGAAAGCTTTACCCAAATCACCTTCATCTGCCAAGGCTTCAGCCTTTTCCGCCAACTTTAGTTTTTCTTCAAGATTATGCTTGAAGTCCAGGTCACGGAGCTCACGGTTTAGGTGTAGAAAATCATAAAAGATTTCCATATGATGGTGGTAGGTACGCCACACATCGTTGTATTGGTTACGAGGTACAGCACCTGCTACTTTCCAGCGGGCTTGAATGTCCTTGAAGTTTTTATACGTGGTGTTGATGTCTTCTTCAACATTGACCAAACCCTTCAGTTCTTCAATAATGTCCAATCGCTTTTGCAGATTGATTTTCAGGTTTTGCTCAAGTTGTTTGTAGTAGGAATCTCGTTTTTCGCGATACTCTGCGAATACTTCGTTGAATTGACGTTTCGCTACGGAATTGTAACGAAAGTCGATTTCATTTCCGCCTTGCGTTACAAAATCCTCCTTCTTTTGCTCTAAGAATTCTTGGAACTTTTGGTCGAATTCATGTTTTATCGAGGCCACATGGCGATTGATGGCTTGAATCTTTTCATTTTTGACCAAGCGCTGCAATTCGCCTACCAGATTTTCCATGGGCATGGCATGGTAGTCCAAAAATGGGATGTGGTGCCTTTCCTTGTTTTCCTCGTCCTCTGCATCTTCAGCGTTGGACTGCTCAATTTCGTCCAAGACCTCGTCGGATTCTTCGGGAGGTGGCTCAGGGCTAGGGTCAGCAGCCGGATTGGCTTCTAGGGTATTGGGGTCTGATGTACTTTCGGGTGAGTCTGGTTCAGAAATGGGGCTTTCCTCCACGGACGATTGTGTACTCTCCGAAAGTTGTGGCGCATCAGCTTCAGTTTCCTGAAGTTTTCGTTCATTTTCCTGCATCAGTAGTGTTTTTCCTTTGGAGTAACGATAATTATAGCCAAGTTAACAACTTAATCATCCAATAACAAAAGTACCCATACATCTTTTGTTTAAGTTTTAAAATGTATAGATGACACCAAAAGCTGTACTCTTGGAATATAAATTTAAGAATTCCAGATTTCCCACGCTTTTTCAGCTTGTAACTCCAACATTTTCAGGCCATTAAGTATTTTGGCTCCACGAAGTGCTCCTTCGGTTAAAAATGCAGTTTTTTCAGGATTATAGACAAGATCAAACAAAATGTGCTTTTCTGTGACATTTTCGTACGATAACTGGGGTTTTTCCACAATGTTGGGAAAGGTGCCCAAAGGGGTGCAATTGACCACTACGGTATACGCTTTCAGTACGGTTTGGTCAAGGTCTTCGTAACTGTAGTTTGCCTTGGAACGGTCACGGGATACGGATGCTACTTCCAACTGCAGTTGTTGCAGGGCGTAAATCACGGCTTTGGATGCTCCACCCGTGCCAAGTACCAATGCTTTGGTATGATGTGCTTCGAGATGTGGTTCTATTGCCTTTTGAAATCCATAGGCGTCTGTGTTGTACCCTTTAAAGCCATTAGATGTAGGTTTAATGGTATTCACCGCGCCGATATGTGAGGCGGTTGCATCCAATTCATTCAAATAGGGGATGACATCTTCTTTGTAGGGGATGGTTACATTCATCCCTTTGAGGTTTGGTTTTTCAAATACCTCGTTCAATGAGCTTAAATCGGGAAGGTCAAAATTGACGTAGGCGCAATCCTGTAAACCCAATTGCTCGAATTTGTTCGCAAAATAGCCTCTTGAGAAAGAGTACGAGATATTTTTACCCAATAGCCCGAACAGCCTTTCGGTCTTTTCTGTTTTTTCCATACCAGTCCAACAACAATAAAATAGCAATTCCCAGAACGATGAAAATCAAAGCAATCCAGGTTTCTGTCTCCAAAAAACTGGGAAAGAAACGTTGATAGTTCTGAATAATGAGGTCTCCGTTACTATCTAACAACACTTGTCCTTGGGCATCGGTTTGAAAGATGGTTTTCTTCCAAGGCCAAAGCACTCCCAGCGAACCGGTGATAAAACCAATGATAACCGCGGTTGAAATTTCTTTGAAATGTTTCAGCACATAGCTCAACAAATGGGAAAAGGTGACCAAACCCGTTAAAGAGCCTAGCGTAAAGACCGCCAGAATTTTGAGGATGTTCATGCGCTCAGGGTCTTTCCAAAAACCAAAGTCCCCTGAAATCACTTCTGAAAATGTAAAATACAGGGCGTTGACGGAGTCAACCAACAGTAGCACATAGTTTCCCAAAAGAATGAGTATGAACGAGCCCGATAGGCCTGGGAGTGTCATCCCTGAAACACTGATTATTCCACAAAAAAAGATAAAAAAAAGATTGTCATTAGCAGTAGCCGGATTCAGGAAACTAATAGAAATACCAATACATAAACCAATGATTCCTGCGGTAATGGTCTTTCTATTCCAATGGTCAAAATCTTTTGAAATGTAGTAGATAGAGCCTAAAATCATTCCAAAAAAGGTAGCCCAGACAAAGAGCTCCTTTTTTTCCAAGAAGTAATCCAACAAGCGGGAAATACTAAAGTAGCTAATCAACATTCCCAAGAACAATAGTGTAAGAACTTGCGAGTAGGTATACTGGAAAAAGCTCTTGAACCGTCCTGCGATAAGCAGCTTGAATGCCTTGGAATTGATTTTTTGAAGGGAATAAATAAACTCTTCGTAAAATCCACCCACAAACGCCACGATGCCCCCCGACACCCCGGGTACCATGTTGGCTGCACCCATACAAAGGCCTTTGATGACCAAAAACAATTTATCCAAGAAGGTTCTGGTTTGATACATGTGTGTTGATAGGCTCCCTATTTTTTGGAAGCTGCCCTTTCAAGGATAAAAATAAGCGAAAAACCTAGGATTGCTAGTAGAATCGCTGGAAGCAGTTGTGAGTCGCCTTCAAAGGCTGTGGGCCAGACATTTGCTTCGGCGACTACCTTGGTCTTATCTCCAAAAGTTTTGGTTTCAAGTACTTTTTTCCAAGGCCAGATTTTGTTCAAAGACCCTAAAATAAAACCAGTAAGCAAGGCTAAGGTGAGATTGCGATAACGTTGGAACATCCATTTGAGCAAACGGGCAAAACTCAACAAACCAAATACAGCTCCAAGCCCAACGGTAATCACAACTATAAGGACTTTTTCATGTACCGCATCAAGAATATCTTTGTACGAGCCGAGCAGCACCAGAATAAACGCTCCTGAAATTCCGGGTAGAATCATGGCGCAAACCGCTAAGGCTCCAGATAAGAAAAGGTAGGGTAGGGAGTCAATATTGTCATTTACCGGTAATTGGGTGATGAAATAGGCAACCAGACAACCCCCGAGAAGCACCAAAATGGTGCTGACACTCCACTTTTTGATTTCTTTTCCCACCAAAAAGATACTGGCCAAAACCAATCCGAAGAAAAAGGACCAAAGCAAAATGGGTTGATTCTCCAAGAGCCAGCTCAAGACCTTTGCCAAGGAAAGCACACTCAAGAAGCTACCTGAGAAGAGGGCCAGTAAGAAGTTCCCGTTAATATGGTTCCAAAGCGCCTTAAAGCCATCATTTTTCCAGATTTTGATAAGGCTGAAGTCAATTTTGTTGATTGAGGCGATCAATTCCTCATAAATGCCAGAAATAAAGGCGATGGTACCTCCGGAAACACCTGGAACCACATCCGCTGCGCCCATAGCCATTCCCTTCAAGGTCACCAGAACGTAGTCCAGTGTTTTGCGTTGTTTCATGCGGGCAAAATTACGTAGAAGCTTTCTTGCTTTCGGAAATTAATGCACCTACCCATGCGATTTTTGATAATTCAGGGAATTGTTGTTCAAAGAATTGCAGTCCATCTACCTCGCATTCAAGGGCCTTAGCCATAAAATCCTTGGAAGATTTGTGACTTTTAAGAATGAGTTGCAATCCGGACATCATTAAATACAATTTCGCTGCTTCGGGATAAAATTCCAAGCCTTGTTGTACCACTTGGGTTGCGGAAACATATTCTTTCGTGCGTTTCAAGGTTTGGGCCCACATCAGCCAAGTATCCAGCTCGTAATTCCCTAAATCAACGGATTGTTTGAAAGCAAAATCCGCTTCATCCCAATTGCTTAGACTGAAATATAGGTTTGCTGCTCTTTTCCAATACAATGGATTTTCACCATCAATGTTTATCGCCTTGTTGATGTAAAACAATGCCTTTTCATAGTTGCCTTTTTGGTTATAAAAGTCCGTAATAGCCAACCAACCTTTATCGAGCAATGGGTCTTCATGAACGGTGTTGTAATAGTAGTATTTTGCGAGGTCGTCATTTCCTAACTTTTCATGGCAACGTCCAAGTCGCAGATACGCGTGGGAGGTAGGGTCCTCGATGGTAATGGTGATTTCGTAATTTTCAATGGCTTCATTATAACGCCCTAGTTTTTCCAGTACTTTGCCTTTTTCGAAGTATGCCCCGATAAAGGTGTCGTCCGATATGATGGCAAAATCAAAGGCGGTCAATGCCTCTAGGTACATATCTTGTAAATAGTAC
>ERZ1740065.2566-NODE-2566-length-11305-cov-12.314667_pt1 | contig 11305 bp, 8 predicted proteins | sample MGYA00581738_ERZ1740065 | MGnify/ENA primary metagenome ERZ1740065 (study PRJEB43018, sample SAMN04849749) | marine metagenome | isolation source: floating plastic debris | place: Pacific Ocean | collected 2008-09-01 | study: EMG produced TPA metagenomics...
TCTCCACCCTCTACTCTCTCTGCCCTCTCCATTCTCTCCACCCTCTACTCTCTCTGCCCTCTCCATTCTCTCCACCCTCTACTCTCTCTCAGGTCAATATCAAAGATTTGTGGTTTGTTCATTGTTACATATTTTTAGCCATTATGCTCGAGGATCAGGTAGAGAAACAGCTGGCTGACTGGGAGAGAATGAACTACGACGAATTTTCTCGCAAGCAGAAAGAGATCGAGGAATCCACAGTCGAGCACAAGGTATCATGACAACAGAGCCCTCAGAAGAATGGTTTCCGTCATGATGTCAGAGTTGGAAGTTGTCTGTTGTGGGTTGTGATTGGTTTAATGATTATTTAGGTCACGAAAAGCAAGCAGGACCTGGACACATTGATGGCTCACATCGATGGAATGCGAAACCTGCCTCAGATGCACGATAGAATAACCATGATGGAGAAGAGGGTAGGAATAGTGAATGACGCTGAAGCAACTATTTCAGCGTTGACGTATCGTCTGAGAATGCTAACTCTTCTTGCAATCCTCAGTTAAATGACACAAGTGAAGCCTTGAATTGGATGATGACAGCGATGTCAAATAACAAGATGGGTAGCGGCAAGCCGCCCCTTCTGAAGATAGAAGACGATGAAACGGAGCGTCAGAAGGTAGTGGACACCGAGGAGAAGCACTTCAATGAGCTGAAGGAGAAGAAGGGTGGAATCGTACACATGAAGAGTAGAGCTTCGCCGTACATGAAGGCGAGCAGGATCAACCGTTTCCCAGTGCCCAACATCAAGCTGTACTGGGAGGTGAGGGTTTTTCTTTCCCACATACATGTATAGCATGCATAGTTCCACCTGTAGCCACTGTTTCTACTGATTTCATTGTCAGGTGGACTGGTCCGACTACCACCCAGCAGCCTACACGGCTGATGAAGTCTTTGAGAACGAGGGTGACTGGGCAGATAGCGATATGCTGAAAATGTAAGTGAGATTAACTTATGACACAAAATTTAGTTGATTTAAATACAATGAAACTAATTAATTGATAATAATGATTAATATAATGTAATTAGATACAGTTTTCTACATCATCTACAAATTATTGTAGGAAAAAGGAGGAGCGTGAGAAGAGATTTAGGTTCAGCATTCAAGATGGTGCCGTGAACAGACGTAGCCACCATGGACAGTACACGATTGGTTAGCTTCTCCTGAAATTGAATCACATACTACTATGTATGTCAGGCAGTGGATTCAAAGTGCAAAGTTTCACTTGGTAGATGCCAATGGTCTGCCGCTGAACCCATTCGGACGGACTGGTCTAATCGGAAGAGGCTTGCTCGGACGCTGGGGACCAAATCACGCTCTCGACGCCGTTGTCACCCGCTGGAAGCGACTCTTCTCCGGCGACATTGAGATGAAGAAAGGAAAGAAGGTGATGGAGTTCTTGGCTGTTAAGAGGAAGGACGTCGATGAATGGGCCATACCCGGGGTAAGTCCACATTCCCCTCTGCTCCAATTCTATTGCTATCAGACGCAAGATGTACATATGTTTGCTCTCTCAAACAGTCCTGGATAAGTGATGAGCAGGTAAGCGTTAGATGCGTCAAACTAAACTCTCAGCAGCTACATGTAATTTTGATGCTAAATGTTTGCATGGTGTGGCTATCTACTCAACAACAGACTAATTAATCAGGCGGAGAAGTACATTGGGACAGTGTGGTGGGGATAGGATGCTGTGACGTGTCCTGACAGCACGTTAAAACTATGTTTACGGCTAGATAAAACAATCAAGTAAAAACTTTATAGCATAGAATTGCCCCTGAGTAAGAGAGAGACCAGTTTTGATATTTATCGTACAGAGAAGTGCCTGCATTTTGCATTGATTTATCGTGGCTATAGGCATTTCCACTCGCTACACTGTCCTAGTATACCACGATGTTAGTAATATTTTCAGAGTTGCCTTCCCAGGTATCAGGCTGAAAGCATGAGTATATATCGCATGAGCTAGCAAGTTTAGATGATTGGTAGGATCTGCTTGCTATTGGATGAGCCAATCATGTGGTAGTAGCCCAGTAACTCTTCTATCATGTGGTACGCGCAGGGAGGTCCAGACCTCTCCACAGTGACTACCAAATATCGCATAGCCTCATCTATCGCTGATCGACCCCATTATACTGTAGTTTTATTCTCAGAAACTTTCCTAAACAACTTATCTGCATACCTGCTCTATTTGATTGTATAAATTTTTTCACTGTTTTCCCCATCTGTAAAAGTAAAGTTCAAAGCAGCCATTACTATTGGGTAGTTTGAGGATGCTAGTCCTTTCTGATTGGAGCCAAGAAAGCCTTGACCTCTGAATAGCTTATGCTAGCAATAAATAAGTGTAGTAAACAACACTAGCTGCCTGCCCATCTCATATCGAGGCCATCAACGGCTGCTAACGGTTTATACCCTCTCATGAATAGCACCTTAATCATGCAGTTAGGACCCACTCTTAGCAAGAGCAACAGGCCTTTAGTACATGGTTCTTACAATAAAATAGAATCCAGTGTACATTGCGAAAAACAGACCTAGCATGCTGAGAATAGAATGTTTGCTTGTAACAACGTGCTTGTTTTGATTGGAATCTAACATTACAACATGTATACGGATATAATGCACTGGATATGTTCATCTGTGTGCTACACGGGTTTCATACGAGTTGTATGCTTTCAGCTGATGGGTTCAGCCCCCAGCATTACCAGACATCAGCTGGTGGTGCAGGCGGTGAAGGAAAAGGCTTTGAAGTCTGTCACTCCCGATGACTTAGACAAGCTCGGTGTACTATTTGATCAAGACCGGATCGTAAGAGTTTTATTAAACTATCAATATTGAACTTAACTGTGCAGTTATTGACATCTCTATTGCTACGTTAGATATACGAGGGGTATGTTGATGACCCCCGCAATACGGACAACGCATGGATTGAGACTGCAGGATACAACTTCCATGACGAGAAAGGTATCACAGGCGATGTTGATTTGAAGGTAAGTGACCGCGCCAAAGATCCTTCATCCTAAGATGGCAAAGCCTAGCAATTTCATTGGAGTTTTCCCCTTCCCTATCTAGTTTCACTAATGATGTGGAGGCCTAGGGCAAAAACTAGCACAGGCATAGCAGTAATACTAGATTTAAGTTACTTCAACTGCACTCTTGCCATCCTATGAGGATCTTTGTTTGAGAAGTCATGATTATCATTATCGCAGTAATTAATCTGACTAATAAATTGAATCTCTTTGCAGCCTGGGAACCAAGTGAGCAATGTCGGTTGGGTGGACCTATCAGCGGACCTCATTCTGTTTGCTGGTCACAGCGCAATCATCGAAAAAGTGGCGCTGCACTATGATTGCTTCTACTGATTGCCACGATCTCAACCACATTAGCCATTCATCTCTTCACATTTGTCTTCAACAAATCCGGTTTAATATTATTTTAATTTATTTTATGTATTTTGTTCAGACCATTTTTACCAGAAGGATATTTCTTGAAATCAAAACACTACAAGCATATCACAGCAATCGTGCAGTTTGACCTCAAGACTTCTGCGCTTGCTGCTGTTGCTGCTGTACAGCTGCTTGTATTTTAAGCTGCAGGATCTCTGCTGCGGCTAAAAATTGGAAAAAAATTCCAAATGTTAAAATAGAGGGAAGAGAGACTAGTCACTGTATTCTCTTGGGACGAAGATGTGAGTTTATCTAAAGCTTCGTTTCTACATGTGTATAACTGACTGTCATCAGTGGCACAAAGTAGACATGACACGTTGCGACCTGTGGCAGCATCGGTTTCCATATCATCAACACATCCTGCGGCGTTATCAGTGGACCTGCAGGGCTATGTGGATACCAGGTGAGGTCAGGCACGCCCAAAATAAAATTCCTTGCCTGTGCTCAATGCAAATTGGAACATATCTGTCACGTAAAATGGTGACTGCAGCTGAAGCTCATTAGTTGAGCAGGAGGAATGGGTCGTATACCTTGTTTCATGTTAAACTTCTCCTGCAAGTCAGGCTGGACTTTTTCTATCTGTTGAGTGATGAAGTCTATCTTGCGTTTGAAATACAGACTCGCTTCATTGATAGTCTGAAAGCGAAACAATTCGGAAGTCTATGATCACTACGTTATTGCAGAAAAATTCAAACTGCAAAAATCCGTCGTATCATACATAAGCAATTTCAGGATGTGAAGATTCAGCGTAGCAGACAAGTACTGTAGAATGGAATCTTTATGTGTGGACAACGTTCGTGTTTTAACGCGTAGCAAAATATTTTTGATCTTACAATTTTGCATTCGTGGTTCAGCTTTAGTTATGTATAATTACATAAAAAAATAAACGAGCATTAACAATATTTGTGAACGGCTCGATCGCGAAAATTATCAATTCGCAAAATGATTCCATTCTACATATTTATTGAATCACAGCTCAGATGTCTATGATGGGCAAGTAGGGAACCTTGATGATACACATATACAGACTACAAGTATATCATTGACATTGACTTACCTTTTCTACATAGTACCCAGTTCCAACATCTATCAGTACTTTGTTATCATCTGATAGCTGTCCACGGGTGTATAGCTAACAATCCAAGTTAAGTTAACAACGACTTAGGTTGAGAATTCCAGAGTGTATAATGACACACCATACATAGGTCATAGGGAGAGACAATAACTGCTGGACATGCAACACAACGCAAAAGGGCCTATTGAATACTGCGTAGACCTAAGATCTGTGGTTAAACAAGCCCAAATTGAGGAGCTGAACAGAAAGGATACAGATGACGTAAGAGGAACTAGTATCTCTTTTCCAGCATTCTGAGAGCTGACAGATCTTAACGTCTCTTGAGATGTCACGAATCTAGTTTGCACCTCCTTCAGCTGTTGCATAGATTGCTGAAGGTACTCGAGTTCCTGAAACACACATTATAAAGCGTATGTCATTAGTTTTAAAGTCACACACAATGAGGTACATGTACAATTGAGAGAAAAATGAAGTAAAACTAGCATAGCAACACTATTCCCCCAATGAAGCTGACCGAGACAGTACTAAAAATATGAAACAAAATAATAGTAAAAGGATTAAGGAATGCCATAATAACAACAATTATCTCTTATATTGTATAAAACATTACTATCAGACCTTTTCCAATGACTGATTTATTTGGTTCAGCTGTGGTATGGGCAGTTGATTCAAATCAATGACTTGTTTCTCCAGCGCTCCTTGACTTTTACTCACGGACGCCATCTTGAATAATAACAAAATGAGAAAATCTACCGTCAATTTTACCGATCTATGAGACCAGTTTCATCAGTTATTATATTTTATAAGTACTTACGATTGATGAATAATTATGTAAATAATACTTTTTGGAAACTTTGCGGAGAAAAGCCTTGAAACTTACAACAACATTGGCATGGGAAGATGACTCTGAATGATAATCAGACAGAGTAGTTCTGCTCCTTTGCAAGTACTAGTAACAAGACAACAGCGTGTGGTATGGTGCTCAGAAAAATGACTTGAACTCATGAAATATAGACTGAATATGCATACATTTTATTTACCTAGTATGAACAGTACAAGAAATAAGTATGCCTAGCTCTACATTCAGGGTAAAGGGAGAATCGTGGGCTAATCTGATATGAAGACGATATGGAAACGTATGTGTACATACGTACATACGTACATACGTACATACACGACTATTGAGCAGTTTGTGGTAAAAAACAATCAAGCAAATGACCAGCATTAGGTCAGCAGACGCTGGAAGTAAAGAGATTAAAAGAAGGAAATTAGTATGAAAAACTATCTGTCAATATCATAGGATTGCACAAGCTACGCTTCGATTGCAGTGTCCGGTCCTTGCTCTTTGAGCTGCTCGAAATGCTCGTCGGCGTCGTTGACTTTGTGTTTGATGAGGTAGAGGGTGACGACTAGGAGGACTATCGTCAGACCAACCATCACACCTATGATGATCCAGTTACTTGGGACATCAGCAGGCTTCGTGTACTCTCTCTCACCGACACCAAGGACGGTATAACCCGCAATATCCAGAAGGTCAAATCCTCCAGGCCGGTCAGTTCCTTCGGACTCCAATATTTCTGAATAAGTAAGCAACATCATCTAGCCGACTAGCTGAATCAAAACTCAGTTGTACTGTCCCACTGTCTTCGCCTGCCAACAAACTGCATATGCTGTAGCGAATCATACACTTCCTGCATAGCCATGACTACATTATAGCTCAGGAATCTACCATAGCTCCAAAATTATTGCACCCTGCTTACAAAGCCAGTCAGTGAGGGATTACGGTACGTCACACATCCGTTCATAATTCAATTTCCTTGTTACTCGTTGCCCGACACATCAGCTCATGTAGATTGTAAATCAGTACAAGCAGGAGTCAGCATGAGCTTATTGACTATCGTTTGTTCTACCCATGTCTAGCGCAGTGGTCACAGCATAAAATAGCAATAACAATAAATACTATTATCGTTCTTCAAAATAATTAATCTTGATTAATCTTCCGATCAATATTTTTAATTTTGAGTTAATCTTATTTTAATCTCGCCACTACAAACTAGTTCCTGAGCTGTAGAATTCACAACAGTATAGGTGCTACCAGCTGCAGCAGCTGACCTTGACATTACTGTAATGTTTTTGGTGGGTCATTAGTGTTATTCAACGGCATTGGTGTTGAGTTTGCTTACATAATTATGCTATTGCACTTGTTCACAGATCTTTGTGGCATATTACTCTCTGTTTATAATTGAAATTTACCCTCAAGTAGCAACAAGATTAATCTTGTGGCATAAAATTAATCTTCTGAGCAATTGATCTTAGTTAATCTTAGAATAACTCGATTAAAATGCATCACTAATCACTATCATTACTGTTATCATCATGAGATACTGCATCCAGCCCAACGTCTGGCTCATATATAGTACTGTAACAACGGTCATGCTCAGTGAGCTCTAGTCATCCGTGGCCTTCGCCGAGAAGTTAGATTGAGTGCAACTTCTACTAGCACCGAAACGGTGGCAACAGCCATGATGCTACTGTCATGAAATAGACAGAGTACCATCACACCCTTATGATAGATAAATATGTAGTAGTTGTATTACCTGAGGTCACGCGAGCGGGTAGGATATAAGATCCATCGAGATTTGATATAGTCAGATCAAATTTTACATCATTGCCATACTTCTCAACCTCCGATATGGACGTAGTCATATTAACACTGCAAAAAGAAAAACACATGCGTCTATATTTCATTCCAGCAATAATTTGAGACAGCAATATAAACTTTCATTTGTAATCCAGGGACATCTATCTCCATGGATAAGCAATCTAGCACGACCGCGTTGTACCCGGATTCCAATCAAATAGCTTGGCTTGCAAATATTCACTCAGCCAATCAGACACCTGATAGGTCTACTGAGAGATTTATGACTACAACAGTTCTTTCAACTTAATGCATTCATAATGATGTGGGCAAAGCTGCACTACAAACTCACATGACTGTCAAATACACATGTCGGTCTCCGCATAGCCGGCCACCCACTCACCCTTCCATAACTAAATTATGCTAATTATACTTCCGCTGGTAGTAGAGATCAGAAGTCGCCGACTAGTGTCGCTGACTCACCCTGTGGCAGGACTGCAGTCAGTGTTTTCTCGGCAGTATTTAGTCGCTATAGCTGAAACAGCATCGGTGAACTTGGACTTCCCCTCCTGAAACTGTAGAGAGGTTCCATCATGAATTATTTTCATATTAAGAAAGAATCATCAGCACATAGGAGCTGGGGCTACAGCTCTATGCTATACAGTATAGTATAGATAGATAGGTAGTACTAGTAGTTGATTACCTGCGCCACTGACATCCAGTACACTTTCACATCTACAGACTCCTCCGAAGCACTAGCACTCACTACCATCCACGACAAGCCTGAAAATACCAACAGACATTAGCATCTGAAACCTGCAGTTTCCAAGATGTTGTCCAAAAAGCAGGGATACTGCACTGACACAAATATCCATCCATCAGAATGGATACAGTTTTATGTGATCGAATGAAAGCAAAATGAATAATTTACATTGTGACATTGTGTGTGCATCTGTCCCTTCATAAAGGAAACATCTGAGTGGTGAAGGAAGAGACAATGAATCAGCCACAAATATTTCGAGGTGAGATTGCAAACGGCTGTCGTGCGTGTCATGGCTATCCAAACTGATTAACTTACCCAACAAGAGCAGGAGACTAGTGATACGTTTATCAACCATGTCGCCGTCTTGTCAGTGTTTGTTTGAGTGAGTGAAGAAGACTCTTGTCACTTGTGTCGCCAATGCGGTCAATGCTCGACCTAGTTATACGCTGTGTAACGAGAAAGTTACAACGCTATGGTAAGTGGGCGGGTCTAGGGCATTGCGTGAGGTGCTGGAAGCGCAACGAAGATGCTGGTCCTACATTCTTGTTCGCTCCTCTCTCAGCCAGAGATGAGCATTTGAAATGCCAACACAAACACATTATCACCAGTCTCGACTATACCTAAACGAGACTTAGACAGTTCTGCTAGCTAGCCAAGACATCCCCACTTTGGTTATTCTGACAACAACCATCTGTGTTGTGATAAAGATTTTGTGTGATCATCATGCTTGTGACTTGCAGATTTTTTATGGAATGAATGAATACATGGATCAACAGTTACCTGTGCAATTACATTGACCTCGGGTACCTACCTTCTTTCTCTGCATTTGCCCAAGAGGTTATTCATAGGCACAAAAAGGTTAGGGATACGAGGGAATAACAGACCCTTGCAGATTCCCTGATTTTAGGGTTCAGTTCCGATTCTCTCTCAGAATTATAGATTCAGTTCGGTTAAAAATTCTCTTCCAGATATTTAAGTTCAGTTCTCTGATGGATATAGTTCAGTTCACGATTCTGCATCAGTGACAGCCTTTCCGAATAGACTCGGTCAGATATGGTCAAAATCAGTTCAGTTCTAGCACTACCGATGACCCAGAGATATAGCTTCATTAAAATTCTCCAGCAGATAGCTTAGTTTGTCCACCAGTTTGTTCTATTGTGTGTAGAGTTCAGTTCAGTATAGTTGACCAACTCTGAGTTCAGTTCAGTTCCTATTCGCTTCAACGCTATGGGGAATTCGTTCTGGAGTTCTCAAAAAATAGCGAATTGAATCGGAATCGATTCAGTTCATGGGAATCGATTCCAAGGGTCTGGAGAATAATAAGGGAGACGGTAATGCATGTATGAGCCAGATTTTTCTAATGCACCTCTTCATTGCAAATGGGTTTTGAAATTGCACATATTTTGGGCTTAGAAAGCAAATTTATAATTGTTGCTTTAAAATACAAAAGATGCAAAATAGCACCATATGCAATAGGTGTCCATAGGACAAGAGCAAAAATTAAAAAGACTGAGCGGTCGCAGGTATTAAAGCTCCAAAGGGTGAAAATTCAGGACATAACTGATAAAAACCATACAAGATTGACATCATTTCTTGATGCATAGAAAAATAAATACGTAATAAATACAAAAAACTTTCTGTAGGGTATGCTGTGAATACCTGCATACCGTGATACCAGGCTTTAGTGCCGGAAAGTAAAATAGAATTGATAAGTCAGGAAGACAGTAGACAATCAGATAACGATACTATATCAGCCGTTACCTCCATACTGGTAGGAAACCCTGATTGCAGTCCGAATCATAGCAAACTTCTGATCATAGCATCACGGATTGAATGGCCGTGGTTCAGGCCTCAGATTCTTCTTGCACATGGGACAAGTACTGTGCTGCCGCAACCACGGCACTAAACACGGGCTATGAAACGAGTGTCCACAATGGCACTTGGCGATTTTTTCCCGGAGCTGGAAATCTTCCAGACAAATCGGACAGACTGCTTGGGAGGAGAAGAGTGCGAATGCTCCATACCGCACCTGGGAGAGTATATAAGTATAAATATAAAGCACATGCACCCAGAAAGTCAATGCACAACTATACTCAGAGCAGGGGGAGACAATCCCCAGGGTTGATACATCAGAGGATACAATTATGTGGCTAGAATGGGAAAGGGCAGGCAAACTGGCGAGACAGTTTCTGCGTAGCCAATGATCAGATAATGGACATCCTGTGTTGGCTATTCGTCTATTCCATTGTGCCCATGCTTCCTATTCACAGCTGACAGTGAGATATCAGCGCATTTCTGTGTCACAGACGCAACCAATCAGCATGATTAAACATCAATTCTAAGATAGCCCGATTTCTGCAGGCTAATTTGGTGAGATGACCATCACAGCCAGCACCAGCGTTTACTTGAGATCGATCATCGGTACACAGGATGCAATATAGGAGAAACAGCATCCGCACCCTTTCTTTGACTCATAGACATTTTCTACCTCCATTTACCAGCACCATTGCCGACTGCTATGAACTGACACGTCACACAAAGACATGCTAGTGCCTGTATACTGAACACCCAGTATACCGATCCCCACCTCTTCTAGTTGAATAATTGAACTCATTGCAGCTTCGTTCACCCAACCAGCAACCACAAGCTAAAGAGAGTAATTGGAAACAAAACTACCAAGATCTAGAAAATACCTTATGGTGGCTGATTCCGAATAGCCTCAAGTTTGTTGCTAATACATGTAGATAGAGGGGTGGTGGGAGGGGAAAAGAGGGGAGGTAAGAGAGGGGAAGGAGGAAAATATGGGTGGAGAGAGGGAGAGCAAGAGGAGGTGAGGGGAGTGAAGGGAACAGCAAGGGAAGGGGCAGGGAATATGGGGAAGAGCGAGAGGAGGAGAGAGAGAAGAAGAGCAAGAGGAGAGGTGTAGAGAGGGAGGGGGAGAGCAAGGAAGAGATATAGAGGGGCAGGGAGAGGAGGAGAGTGAGGGGAGCAGAGAGGAAGAACAAGGAAAGAGAGGTTGAAGAGAGTGGAAGAGAGTGGAAGAGAGTGGAAGGATGGGGAGGGAAGGAACGAGAAAAAGACACGGGAAAAGATGGAAAGATAGAGAAGAGAGAGATTTAGCAGGGAGGGAATGAGAAGGGAAGAGAAATAGGGAGCAATAGGGGAGGGGGGCAGGAAGAGGAGGAGAGAAGGAGAGAGGAGAAGAGAAAGAGATAGGCAGATAGGGGGAAAAGGGTAAGAGAGGGGCCAGGAGTGGCAAAAGAGAGGCAAGAAGAGAGGCAGGAAGAGGGAGAGTCAGAAAAAGATGGAGAGAGAGCTGAAGGAAGGGAGGGAAGGGACGAGGGGGAGAGTGGAGGGG
>ERZ1740065.2567-NODE-2567-length-11304-cov-14.601653_pt1 | contig 11304 bp, 5 predicted proteins | sample MGYA00581738_ERZ1740065 | MGnify/ENA primary metagenome ERZ1740065 (study PRJEB43018, sample SAMN04849749) | marine metagenome | isolation source: floating plastic debris | place: Pacific Ocean | collected 2008-09-01 | study: EMG produced TPA metagenomics...
GTGTACGGCTCTGACTACGATCGGCATACCACGATCGGCATGTGGCATTGCGTCTGGGCTTTCCATACGTATGCCTTATCACAATAGCAGAACTCATCAGGTCAAGCTGTGATGTTTGGTAGCTGCTGGCGATCACAACAGCTACAGATGTCATGACCAGATCGTGATGATCTCAGTGAGTGGGGCTATTGGAGGTCTATAGTGATTCATACCTGCTGACAGGATGACCATAACATAACAAGTTGTGATACCAGGAAGTTTGGTGACGATATGTCACCCTGACATGGATAGGGAGGCGATGCACTGAAATCTGTAATACTAGAGTTGACCGTCCTGTTGGCTGTACTGTGGAGCGGACTTATTTTGCAATTTGGTAATTTTCGCGATCGAGCTGTCGATCGCTAATTCTCAAATATTTTCAAGAGGCATTTATTTTCAAGAATATTTCACGAAATCCTTATAGCAGCTTCACAGCGAATCCTTCACTTGTTTTTTTTCGAAATATTTACATAGTGCTCGTGGTCAGTGTATCAAAGCTTACATACAGAATTATTTTTGCACCAATTTTGTGACCCTTTCGTACGTTATCATAATGAGCAACTATAAAATCTGCGTCTTATATTCATGATATTCTGTTCATCCTTTCCATGAAAGGTTTGTGAAAAATTGGTCATCAATTGTGGTTACAGTAGATCTCTTGGGCTCGGAAGCCGTAGCCACAGTAGTAGCTGATATACTGAGAAGTAGCGTATTTTGTAATATAAGCGAAAATACGACCGACTTCATTATTCTCTGAAAGTTGACAATGGGATTGTCTAGTACATGACATTGAAAGTTAAACCTTCTACTGTAAATCTAAATAGTAGATCACTCAAAGTTGTGGAATTGAAGGACTTCAATCCTAATCTTCAATTAATTGAAGGTTGTATGTAGGTTTTCACCTCATGTGGAAGAGTGTCTAGTACACAGGAAATAAGGCAATCAAATGCCTTTCGGTCCGCTTTCTTCAACATCCAAAAGAAATCATGATACTGTCTAAGAAAATCTAGTACAATTGGCAAGTATGGTTGTCTCCGAGCCAATTCCTTCACGAACATTGTAAGATCGCAAATATTTTACAACATACCCAATTGCAAAAATATTCAAGTGCTGTTTGATTCGCAAAGATTGCAAGATCGCTAATGTTTTACTATACGTTAAAACACAAATATTTTCCACGCAAAATAATTCCGTTCTACAGTGCATGCATATCTCACATCAGCGTTTCTCTGACTTCATCTTTTCCTGCCACCAAAGCACTAAAACTGCTAAATGTATCTTCACACCCTGTTCCAGTACATGCTGGTGTTCATCGTTTGTTGTTCACCAGTTCATTGAACAGAGATAAAAAGTGAACAACTGCTCATCACGTACTTTTGTGTTTCTATTCTCCCTGTTTCAGGTACGTGTGAAGGATTTATTCATCTGTGGGTTTAACACTCGGCTGCAGGATGATGTTTGTGATTTCAGTTTTGTGGAATTCGGTAGTCTGGAGGCCAGAGATTATCTACTCAATATTTCCTATTATGGCTGGATAGGATTAGACACACTGAGAGAGGACAACCTCAACCCAGGAAGCCTTTTATACTCACAGAGCACAGCCATATTGAGATACACGCCAGGTATGCCGACGACAGTGATTGCGGGCAGTGTCAACGACTTGGGTCTAGTCAACGGCCCCGCCAGCATTGCTCGATTTAGCTGGATCCGTGACTTTGTGTTCTACAGACCAGATCGTATTGCCATCGCTGACTTTAATAATCACTGTATCAGAGACCTTGACCTGACGTATCTTTATGTATCTAGCATCGCAGGCATTTGTAACAGGGATTATGCTATGCTCCATGACTTCAGAGATCCCACAAGCATAGTGTACCTGAGACATCAATCCTATTTCATTGTCAGTGCAGTCCATCATAAGACTTTTGAATCTGGACTGGTAACAATAGACTTACCCTCTGGGCTTGTGTCCTCTTTTAATGTATGGTCCATAGAAGGCATGAATCGTTTACTACTGGATGAGTCAGAGACAGTGCTCTATGTCGGCCATTGGGATGGACTGGCCAAGGTAGATCTGACTTCTCACCAACCTGCTCATCTGAGTAATCTCATGAGTTTTAATTTTACAAACTTTCCTTATATTCACTATATGGTATGGTTGGCGGATGGTGAGATCATAGCCGCTGTAACAAATCACAGAGTAACAGTGATTGACCTGCAGTTGGAAGAGATTTACTTCCTGTGCTCTGGTGAGTATCCCTTTTCCTCTCCCCTCCCACCATCTCTACCTGTCTCGGTATTGAAGCGGATGGCGCTTTATGTAATGGACTCCTTCCCTCAGGAGTTCGCCATGCCACATTGGAAACAAATGGATATTTCATGATACGTATGTTATGTTATGATTGGTAACTGGGTTCCAACTGTTCCTTCTGGACGCACCTCCATATATGGCTTTCTGTCACCATAGCTTACTGATCAACATACGAATGTAGTAGATGAGCAGTAAACAACTAGTAGTCAGGGAAGATGTAAACGCCTGCGCAGGCACGATCTGCGAGCGTCGTCTGTATGCACCTGCATTGCTGCATAAAGCGTACCTCAACGCCCACTTGAAGGGACTGGTCTAAGCTAACCAATTGCGATAGACCAATGAGTGAGCGCGCTAGCTGACGTATGAGGTAAATTACCTCTCAGTAGCTAATAGTGTGGAACCCTGCGTTCAAACATGCTACCAATCAACACCATCGATCACCAACACGCCAATGTAGTGGATGAGCAGTAAACAACTAGTAGTCAGCGTAACGTAATAATGTAATAGTAATGTAATAGCTTCACCTGAACTAAGATAGAGGTATTAGTATGCTTGCTGATGATTATGAATGATATAATGCATTGCCATTGTGCCAAAAAATTTTGCCTCTATTCTTTACACGCTGCTACGCCGTGTCCAGCAACGGGTGGCTGTGAAGATCAGCATGACTTTGATTAAGGTGAAGCATCTCTAGAATTTTGAATTACATTATATGTAACGGTAGTATTGAGATTGATCTATCTCACTTTCCATTGCCATCCTCGTATCAACTTGGGTGGGGTCCCACTACCGTGTTCCCCGTAATTAAGACGTGCGTCCAAGTATGCAGGGAAAGCAACTGGAATATAAGAAAAACCCCGCAATGTTTAGGCAGTGGACCCAAACCACATCCGTTGCTGTACATGACACAACGCCGGAACTATATTTCTACCCTGCTCTTCGTGGCATGCATGTGTATCTAATCATGCCTTTGCCGAATGAAAGAAATAACACTCGGAGCGAATGATATCGATTGCTAACAAACAACTCGACCATATTTCACTTCACATCTGATATATGGAACCAGAACCGTTGTTGAGTGGGTTCCGTTTTAAAATGGAGCACATGTCGCGAACCCACCTAATGATGATGCAGCTATCCAAGGGTGCTAGCTTTTATTACATTGAGCTTTGAGCTAAAAAGAATAATGATTGTTTACTGTTAATTGCACTCGAAAGCGTGACATACTGAGAGATTCGAAACACTGAAACCTAGAATATGTTACGTTTACAGATATGTTTGGTATTATTCCGTATCTGTGGTTTCTCGCAATCATGTCATATCCCACTATGATTCTTATTTGATATGCACCGATCCGGAACATTCATTCATCTTTGATGTCTGTCAGATTTAGGCACTCGAAAATTGTTGAAACATTTGTTCAGTTCTATCAGGCATGCTGTGAGTTGTCTGGAAAAAAAACCAGCTTGGGTCCCAGAAAAAGACCAGCAAAATCCCAGACAAACTTCAATCAAACGCCAGATAAAGACCGGACAAATCCTCAGCATTTTGCAGGACCTCAGCACCGGTAAACCCTCAGGCACTCAGGAATACCTTCTGTTATTCTCCCGTCGATATGTGAGTGGAAGTGCGCGGTAATGAGCGCGCACATGTGCGGGAGTGTCTGTGAAAAGCAACAGGAGAATGACAAAAACCCCAAAGTTGATGCTACGATAATGTTTTCTTTTCTCCTTGTGATTGAGAAGACAACTCTATTAGTTTAGTTCTATTGTATTATTATTGCAACCAATCTGTTCGCTAATTTCAAAGGCCAGAATTAAGGTGGTAAAGCTATCTGCTTTGCTTAAGACAACTTTGAAAGGGTGTGGAATATTTTATTCTCTGTATTTGGTGCAAAAAAGCATAACCTATGGGGCTCCAACAGTGAATTTGCATCTACCAGGAGAAAAGAAAAGATTCTTGCAGCATCAAATTTTCTTCCACATATCTCAGGATCTAGATGTCTGTTTCACAATCTGATTTCAGAATCTGAAAGAGAATAATATAATCGTTTACTGAACAACAAGAAAGCATTAAAATATCTAATGTCAACAAATGATCGATAGTCATGCAATTTCTATGACTGTTTATTGATGGCAACTGATTCCAGTTGATAGATAAATATGGCAGTAATGGTGGATAAAAGATACTACCACTATGAAATACAGGCATTGAATAAGGGTGTAACGATTCTTAATTTTTGATCTGATTCGATTATGATTATTTTCCAAAAATGATCCCCGATTCAGGAACTCGATTATCTAATTAGTGATTTCAATTTATGTACATGAGACTGGGAGACTCCCTTACTTTAGCTGTCAGAATCTAGGGTCTAAATTGTAATTATTGGTTTCCTATTGTTCTCCTGTGGCTCATTAGATAGATCCTGCTGAAATGAGCTCAAATATCCCACAACCTTAGCTGTAGGGGGCAGGGGGTTTGAGCAATGGCTTCTCAAAGTTCCAAAAAACTAAATCTCCAGTATTTTCAGCCTAACAGGTTGACAAGTAGGCCAATGGATGTTGCTTGTGCACTCAGTAGGGCCAGACCTAATATGGCACACGGTGTTTACAGCCAGTGGCCTCCACCAATATAGTCCTATAGTGATATCATCACGCATCGCTCTCTGTAGTTGTCTAGTGGTCATAGTGTGTGCCCACTGAGTAGAGTTTTAGGGATTTGAGACCTGCTAAGGACCTAAGTTTCTCATTGGTGATAATCATTTTAGCAGACAAAAGTAGTCGACGGTGCATTGGCAGTGCATCGGCAGTGCATCGGCGCATCGGTGCATCGTGACACCCCTATCATTGAATACATAAAATAGAGAAACGCATCTGTGTGCAGTGTATTGGAAGCTGAATCTGGTTTATCATGAGACATTCGGCATATACTCGACTAGAAGTAAACGCTAAGAAAACTGCTACAGTAAAACCCTCACGACACTTAACACTCCGGTACTCCTGAGTGCCAGTCACAGTGCCTGAGGAATTACTGATGCTGAGACTCTGAAAAATGCCCGGATTTGTCCGTTCTTTATCCGGTAGTTGTCTGGTCTTTGTCCGAGATTCTTCGAGTATTTTACCGGTCCTTGTCCGTGACCCTGTGCCGAGATATTACCGGACAAGTCCCGGCACGGCTGATAAAACTACAAATACCTTTTACCCAAAATTCTGAGTTTTATCTTGGCCAAGTTTGACAGCACATTAGCGGATAATTCATGGCATGATAGCAATCGATATCGTAGTACTCGACTGTGATTGGATTATCATGAGCCACATGCCGCTCATGAAATGTCATGAAATAGCACAAATTTTTTTCTGAGTTTTCTGACAATTTTAAAACTCTTCAAGAACTTTCCCAAGAGGAGAAAACTCCCGAAGGTACCGCCAAGCTGTGGCTGCTGTACTGCCTGGCACTTCCATGTCTAGTGACATGACATCATTGATCTGAGTTCAAGCTAAGATTGTCTGACCTCGTAAGTCGAAATAGCGGAGGAGCCGGCTATTCCCTACCAGCTAAAGTAATTCACTGAACATCTCGTTGTTCACAAGCAGATTTTTTGTTCACTTGCTCGGTTGACTTTCGAACTGAAAGAAGCTGCAGAAGTGCGAATTCATATTTACTATCTGTCTGCTATGGATTGCACTACTTTTTCTCCTTGATTGGTAGACTCTCAACTCTTGAATCAGAGCGTGGTTGGTGATACTGCCCAGTGTAGGTTCAACGGCACAATACTGTGGTCAGTCCTGGTCACCAATAACTCATTATGGATATATGGGCATAACAAAGTGCAGGAGGTCAGCTTCACAGGTCTGCTCCTTCAACTCTCCTGGGGTCTCTTTAGAATACATTCTGACAAGATCTCCGTGACCAACAGCAGCCATGACACTGTGAATCACTGCTTCATGCGCTGCAAACTACTTCATGTGTTACTAGTGCAACTATTTATTGCCCGAGGTGTTTTCCTTTCTGAATTTGAGTGGTCAAGTTCTTGCACCTACTGTTGGTTTCAGCAAAATGGTGAAGACGAATCCAACTATCTTTCTACCAATTTCATCATCTAAGGTTCGGTCTTGCAGTGCCAAAATGTGCGGCTGCCAGCAGCTCAGAGTTAGACGTTCTCACCCGTAACAGACCAGTCTATGACCTGCGGTCAGAAGTACAGCTGACGTGCAAGCCCGGCTCTGCTCTGGCCAGTCTGTACAACTCTTCTGCCAAGGCTACTTGTGTTAGAGCAAAGAGGGAAGCTGATCAGCTGGTAATCTGGGAGCCACAACTTCCCAGATGTTCCGTAGGTGTATAACACCCAGCCTTCCTTACCCATAGAGTCAGATGTAGGAACAAGTGTTGTGCTGAATCACTCCTATATGCCCATGTATAATATTGCAATGCTAGAGTTCTGATTATGACTACCATTTGGTTTTCACTAGTGCTGCATAGAGATTTTGAAAACCTGTTGTTTTGTTTTCTAGCTAGCTTGATTTTTTGTTACGGTAGACTGATTTATGGGTGGGCAGTCTAATACCTGCGTCAGGACAGATGTCCGGAGGAACTGAGGTTACGATATCCAGAGAGCTGCCCAATGAGGGATTGTCTATCAGTATGAGAGGCGTGGACAATAGCCTTAGTCTCCTTAACTTTACCAGGTATGTACTCAGTTCCTTGTTACTTTTGAGCTCTCCTAGCTTCTTTGTCAGGTAAGATGATGAGGCACCGTGTTTGTGATATGATCATGACTGGCTATGTAATACAGAGCTTATCATTCTGCTGTATGAGAAATAACATGGTATCCATCATCCCTGAAACTTGCTAAGTCTCAAGATTCCCATAATTCCCATAACACTTCATCAAAGGAGCTGTGACTGACTGTAGACATGGTTCGTCAGTAAAGTTGGTGATGCCTACAAGTAGGACCACAGGAAATGCGACTGTTGTGGTGACGATGGGCAACGTATCTCACAGCTTTTTGTACGAATATGTTCCTGACTTGGCTGTTGTATCCCACTCCACTATCAATATAGAGAGGTTCGTTTGCTGCTGCTAGTACTACTGGGAAATGTGTATCAGCAATGTACATGACATAGTAGTCTGTTATTGTGTGCCATGCAGCACATACACATCTGTACAACACCCGGCCAGCCTAAATACCTGCTGATTTTCCTGTTCGACAGCGGAGGAGTTCCAGCAGTGTTCGTGGTCAGAGATTCAAGCTTGTTTGATGAGTACTCTCTGCTGATTGGAGATAAGAAGAATCAGTCTGTGAGTCGAGGGATCCTCTCAGTAACTAGATCAATCGGTAAAATTAGTAAACATGGTTATCGGTCAGGTTTCATATGAAAGTTGTCGCAAAGGTCCAGATATTTTCCTAGAACTTTCACGTAGACCTTTTCCACAACTCTCATCCTACTGTCGCAAAGCTTTCCAAACTATAATCATTTTTACTGGTGAAATTTGTTGGTGCCCAGCGACAGAACAATTGGTTTGTTACATTGGATAGCTCGGTAATCGTGAAACTATGTCAGCTCTTCACTAGACCAAATCTATTGATCACTGGGTTCCTGTATCCTGTGCTGTGAAAATATGACTTACAGGTAGATTTTAGCAGTGGCTAGACTTATCGTTTGAATGATGTTCACTTGAGGTAATCTACTTCAATCTAGACAATCTTCCATGTCAACTGCGGAATTTAGATCACACTAAATATGAAAGCTGTGTTTGTACTCAAAGTTCATTAGAATTACATCGTAAAAGTTAGATCCCAGTGGTTCTAGTGTATTATGACTAGTACTCACAATCAGTGTGATCCTTATGCACCACTTTAGGAGGCATTAGGACGGTGTAAGGTATTTCTTGCAATACATAGTAGCAGTAGCAATTGTTCTCGTAAGAAAAGGCATTCAAATATCAGCACATATTCACCCCTTTTTAGCAAACCTGTGTCAGAAATGGAGAGTGATGAACAACAGCAATTTTATTAGTTGTGGTAGCTAGAGAATAAGCGTAAGTAGCTGGTCTTAAGGTGCGTGTACACTGGCTCTCAATCCGCGAAAAAGCAGCGAACCGGCCGCAAAAAAAATTTGGTGCCTGGACAGCACAACGTCAGAGTCCACGGACTGAGTCACAAGCAAGATTTGAAGTTTGATCACGATCAAACTTGTCTGCGGAGTTGCCGCCTATTGACCAATCACATACCAGTATTTTACCGAAGACGAAATGACAACAACTGCCCGAAGAAACTGCTACAAAAGATAAATTGCTGATTACATCAGCTGTTGATGAATCACAACTTCTATTCCACAAGCATACCATGGCTCATATTTTTTATCTACGAATGGCTGTGTGAGCCAGTATACAGCGGTTACAGTTGCCTGTACGAACCCAAGTGATTTGTTCTACAGAGATAGATCAACTATCGTGGTATTTTACTCACTCCGGAAAATTGCTCGCTTCCTAGTATTTGGGCTCTCATCTAACCCAAAAAAAGATAGCTAGCTATCACTCTCAGCTGTCATTCTCAGCAACAACGATCTTTTTATTCATTAATGGTCAAGCTGCATGTGCAATTTTCGAGTAGAAAACGAGGGACATGGTAGAGAGAGGAAGTCACTCGATTATAATTGACCAATCACTGAGAGCGTGGCGTATGTAGCGCGAAGAATGTATCGGTTGACTTTGTCCACGGAGTGGTCCTGTGTTTGACGCTACGTTGCGCAAGCCTACGCTCTGCGGATATTTGGGAACGTAGCTTAAGCGTAGCTAAAGTTGCAGATTAGCTTGTCCAATGATGAGTTTCAAGCCAGGAGCTAGCTGTAGGAAGCAATGAATAGGATGACGTGTATTTCAATCTGCTTTTACGTATTCCTATGATGCGAGCTGAGGAATGAAAATATTCACTCAAATATTTTTCAAGTAGGGTCCGCTTGTCTCACCTCTTTGTCACTGATTTATTATTAAAATATTCGGATCGGAATATTTTCGAATATTTCATTCGACAAACTAGACGTGTCACAAGGTCGCGAACTCGCTTGTTATCGAAAGCAGCTAGTATTTCTGTACTTTCGACTTTTGTAGTATCAGCCAAGCACTACTCATGACTACCTTAAAATACTCATAAGGGTGCTATAAGGAGAGGAGATGACAGTATGATACGATGTTACTGCTTTATGAGAGGGAGAAATGGCAACACGTTTTCCATAGAACTGTAACCCGCAACTTTACTTGCTTATAGATTGACTGCGATGTGATGAAAGGAAGTTTGTTTTGTCCTCTGCCTCCCGCAAGCGGTAAGTATGAACTATATTTCCATGAACTAAGTACGTCGCCATACCATTGGGTTCAGAACCGAAGAAGGAATGATGTATGAGGTAAGACGTTGTCACAGCCGGACGTCGTATTACTGCTACCTATTAACAGACAGTGAGAATATTTATTATGCAATTCAATCTATCTAGGCTAACTCAGATACGAAGGACTGTGGAACCGGAGGTGATAGCGACAGAAATTTTAGACTTTCCTTCAAAATCATCAGAAAACAAAACTGATAGCGACCTAGCTATAGCGACTCGGCGATAGCGACCCGGCGATAGCGACCCGGCGATAGCGACCCGGCATTTTTTACTCTTCTATCGGTAGGCGCGCTGGTTTTGTAAACGCCGATGTTAAGCTTAGACTAAAGCCGGCTTAAGTGCAGCGAAAGCATCATAAGTGCGGACAAAAGCCGGCGTAGCATCGGCGTAACACCGGCGTAACGCCAGTGTATGATTGCGGCGCGCCTACCGATAGAAGAGTAAAAAATGCCGATAGAAGTACCTGGTTAGAGATATTGATAGATAAGGGGCTGTACAGAAACAAGCTGTGTCTCCCTATGCACTGGCGGATAACTCTGATCCTGCAGACATACTGCAACTCCTTATATCTATCAGGGTTGACTCATATTTTTGGCTCACTCCGCCAGGAGTTGCCTGTTCATTTCCAAAAGAGTTTTAGTGATGATTGACCAATGAAACCCATGCCGGCTGTTTTCTGAAATCACCCATAACAATTCATATAGTGACAGTGAAATTCAAGCTCCAACCAATGCATTTTGTGCATGGTGTTGATAGAATCCCACCCAAATTAAAGAAAGGGGTTCACCAACAACTTTCAGCACCTTCAGTAGGTAAATCAGACCCGTAGATCACAAATTTGCACTCAGAATAAAGATTCTTCTACTCCTTCTAGTAGTGACATGGAGTTGTCTTCTATTTTTGATGACGTTCCTGCGGAAACTTGCTTAGAATTGGCAATAAATAGGACGCCGTTATCTAGCCAATAAAATTGCATAGCCTGAGCTACTGCTCCGAACTAGTCATACATAGTCCGAGTACTATTCGCTATAGTAAGCACGTTTGAAGACGAAAAGATTATTATCCAAGAATGAAATAGGAATCACAATAGAGGAAAAAGAGACCAAGGATGAATGTATGGATGAAATATGGATGGAATATATGGATGATATTTAAACCTAGCAATGCATCGTAAGTTTCAGCCAAGCCACCAATTCACGATCTACTTCTGCCTGAACCTGTGGTACAACGACTTTCGTTCTTACCATCATTGGCTCAGTTATGTAATTTCATCACTGCTATCTAGTCCGTAAAAGCTACGGTCATACAGATGTAATTTCTGCCAAGGTATGAAGATGCTGGACGGCTGATTGCGAACTCAAGATGATACAGAAAAAATGCCCCATACTCTGAGGAATGATGATTGCCTATCAACCTCATTTTCCGAACATATTTTGATATACGCAGGAAAAATAAGAAACCAATATATACCATCATGTGTACATGTATGCATATGTAAGAGTGACGTTTTCTACCCATGATCATTATGTATTTTTATAGGAAGAGAATGTGGTCTAAATATTTATTTCT
>ERZ1740065.2568-NODE-2568-length-11303-cov-12.904961_pt1 | contig 11303 bp, 12 predicted proteins | sample MGYA00581738_ERZ1740065 | MGnify/ENA primary metagenome ERZ1740065 (study PRJEB43018, sample SAMN04849749) | marine metagenome | isolation source: floating plastic debris | place: Pacific Ocean | collected 2008-09-01 | study: EMG produced TPA metagenomics...
CCCTCCCCTTCCCACTGTGTTAGGCTGAAGAAAACCGGCTTCAAAATTTTATTGTAAATGTGACTATCCTTATTCACGCTTTTTATAGATGGTATGTAATCTTCTGTTTTTTTTACGGCTGGTAAGAGACCATACGAAGACAAGGCCTTCTTTATCCACTAACTTAAGATCAAATTATGCTGGTCAGTACGTGACGCGGGGAGAAAACTCTATATTTTAGCGAGGTCCGTTGCTAGGTTTACTTTGAAATAATATTATATGATATCCTAAACCTTAATTGTCCCCATAAGTAAGCAAATGAGGTCAAGGTTGCAGTGGTTAATGGCTGCACGCTGAACAGACGTTGTAAGCCAGGCAGACGTTGTAAGCTAGGTAGACATTGTAAGCTGCTACTGCTACAGTGTGGCCAGTATTATGAATCAATTTGAATTGTTGGAGCAGGTTTAATTTATTGAACAAACATCGCTTTGTGATAGCAACGTATGGTTATCTGAAAGCGGTCACCAATCAGAATGGACCTATTGTGATTTGATTGGCCTGCCAAGGTTTAACATTACGAGAGCTGTAACAGCAATCAATGTGCAGTGAAATTGATGAAAGACTGCAATTATAATCCAGTGGCCAGCTGCTGATAAAGGTCGTCGTTAATGACAACTACGATTAGAAGGAAATACTCCCTAGTTACAGCCGAAGGCTTTCACTGCTATAACTTCGTTCATCTAGTAGCCTAGAAATACGGTGCTGATATCAGCATTACTCTAGGCATGGCTGCGACAGCGGCTGTTGATAACGTTGCGTCGCAGTACGCTGCTGCTGATGCTCCAACAAAAATTGCTACTCCACTAAAAACAGCCTCAAGGCCGGATGGACCAAGAACAGCCGGTGGTAAGTGCTACCATCTCATAAAGAGATCCAAAGCGGCATGAAAACTAGTTTGTCTTCATTTTAATGCAAATTGTTTTGCTAGGCTCGCTGATATCGACTCCTTGGAGAGCGAAGCAGCATGCAGAGATTCGGGCGTTACTCGCCTCTGTGCCAAACAACGTCCAGTGTATCTGTGAGATATGCGACTGCGGTCGGTGCGTCTGCAACCGCAAGTGTAAGAAACGCAAGGCCATCTCCAAGACTGCTGAACCGTTTCCCTCAACTCACACTCAGGACAACTTTAAGGGCGTTTTCCAGCCACCCCGCTCTAGTAAGAAGCCACCGCCGACCCCACGCGAGACCGATATACCGGCGATGGTGTTTGACACCAATCAGAGGGACGACTTCATTCCTCGACCGATCGAAATGAGGAAACCGCTGTCGCCGCCCAAAGCAAACTACGAGCGACCGACAGCACCTCTCGACGGCACCTCCTATTACATGCAAGAATTCCTTCCGAAAAAATTGGCCACGCCCATAAAAATGCCAAGACGCAAGGACAAGGTCGGAGCTCGGCACGACGCCAAGTTCTACGGCGATACGACGAACGTGGAGCATTACAAACAGTGGAAGCCTGTCAGTACGAAGAGAGTGGATGAGCCGCCATCGATCACTGGAGAGTTGTTATACCCTGACAAGGATAAGCTACCTCTGAGTACGACACAGCACTCTTTCCCAGGTAAGAACGCCAGAAACAGAGAATTTATGCTGCTAGTACTTCTATAAATCATAAATTCATTGGATTTAAACGTGTAAGTGTGTGTGTCGTCTTAGTGTCAGTATATGGCTGTCTTGATTTCGCTATCGACAGTGGCTTGATGAATGTCAATCAATATTCAAATTTCAAAGCAGCTATCGATTTCCGTGAACTTCTATTCAGAATTTACGATCATAGAAGTTCTTAATTACCCGCTCTGTAAATAATTCTTGTTTTGTTTAAAACCCCATTGATGTCGATTTCTTATGCCTCTCTAAGTTGTGTTCAGTGATCAGTATGCCGATGTCTCTAGGTGTCTATGCACCGCGACCTGAGCAGATGAAGGCCGCACCGGATAACTTGCATGTCGGCGGAGAGGGAGAGTTTGTCACCACCACTCAGGAAGTGTACAAGGGAACGTTCGGACGCAGGGCCGACAAGTTCATTCCCACGCATCAGCAAATGATCAAGAAAGGTCCACTGATGGCGGAGACTCACAACATGGCCGAATACAGGCGCAAAGTTATGGACAGGGTCAAACCGATCGACCCTCTGCAGCCGACCATTGACTTAAAGTTTGATGACAAGTAAGCTTATGACTCGTGCAATCTATCCTCAGCCAGCGTTGCTAGGATTCTTTACTGTGTTGGTTTTATGACACTGGTTTTTTTCTTCACGTGAGCGTTTTTAGAGAAGTGCTGCATATGTTCTATCTAATCTTTGTTTTTATCCCAGGGGGTTTTTTATCTTCAAATGAATATTGTTAGAGGAGTGCTGCACCATTTTTGTCACGCTGAATTTCCTAATTTCAGACGCAGCTTTCAGACGGAGCAGAGAGACATTTATCAAGGCCACGATGCACGGCAGCACCCGGTACCGAAATCCTTTAAGAAAATACCTCCCGTATACGAGAGGCCGACGGTACCAGTTGAAGGTCTCACCGTAACTCATGTGAGTATAGATCCTGGACAGAGCCTGCTCTACCCGCTACCATTGGATACTAACAATTATGTGATTTTCTAGGCCGTCTTTACCCCCAAAAATCTTTCGGATTCCTACGTACCTCTGAGGCCAGCCCCGGTCGGCCAGCTGACCAAAGACTTACCTAAGTTTGACGGTATGACAGCCAACAAAGAGTTTTTTAAGTAAGTTTTTTCAGTTCCCATTCATCACCTTTCACTGTCGCCGTTCAGTCGGTTTCATTCAGCGTTGTTTTACCAGGGACTGGGGTATGAGGGCGCCCAGGCGTTATCGACACTTGGATTTTGCCGAGGTCTACCATCCCCCTGAGGGTAAATTTCAAGGATCAACAACTACCAAAGACACGTTTTCCACTCCAGTGGCTGTGAGTTGAAACATCAGACTACATACATGATTTGTATGTCTATGGTTGCAATTACAACTAAGTCTATAATATTCTTTCTATGTATAACTGTATAGCACTATAGCCATAATGCTCCATCTATATCTTATTGAACGTTATAACCCGCTCTCTATGTCTATGGCTTTATATCTATATATCATTGAAGCCTTTAACTTGCTCTTTCTATGTCTATCACTTTATCATATTGAGGTTTATTGAATGCTCTCTGTGTCTATGGCTTTATAACTATATATCATTGAAGCTTATAGCCCACGGTCTCAATGTCTATGGCTGCAAGATTATATGTGTCTCGTTGTAGACTGGAATTCCGAAGAGTTTTAAGCCGGAGTCGAAGCCGGTGGCGCTGGAGGGCGTGCATGACTTCACTACCATGAACAGCCTCACTTACGACGGTCAGCCCATCAGGCCGTGTCGAGCCAAACTCTGGCTAATGCAGCAGAAACTGAAAGCTAACTTTGAACAATCTCGACATAACACACCAATGGTCAAGGCTAACTGAGGCGTCACACATTGCACTGTACAGTAATGTTTATTTTTGATTGGCTATAAGCTAGGCAGTATGGAGAGAAGACATATTTTCTATCTTATTTTTGTGACCAGATCATATAATAAAAATATCGCACAGCACCTGCGCACACTCTGTCGTTGAGAATGATTGACATGCGATGATTGCAATGAATCAATGTTTTACTCTCAGACGTTTATGTTTTGTGAATTGTGAGTTTCAGCGATTGAGCTCTCAGTCGCAAATTATCTCAGGAGCATTTATTTTCGATATGATTAAATCAGACAGAGGTTGAAGTACGACCGCAGAAACTGCTATATAGCAAATATTTTACAGCGTTGCCAGATTGCAAAAGTTTTCGATTCAACAGGATTTTACTTTACAGTATCTGTGATGATGTTTGTTTGAGACCACCGAATAGTCAGCCTGTGTGTGTGATGATCCATATCTTCTTGCACTCACTCTCTCTCACTTTCTCTCTCTCTCTCTCTAGAGACAATTTCAATACCTGGAAGGCATACTCCTATCGATCAGCAATATGGAGGACATTCTCGCTGCGTCCCAGCACGACAGCAACAGGTGGCCTTGACCCTTGTTTCCTAGGCAACCGTTTACTCTCGTGTGGCTGCTCTAGAGCGGGGTGTTGGTTGTTTTAGAGAGGATGTGTACCTGGAGTCACATCTAGTCGAACGAATCTCAATCGAGTTTAATCAGCTCCAGTTCTACGTTTCCAAGTCAAGGGGCCAGGCCTTGGTAGAACAAGTGAAACCAGTAGGTGATATGTGTGCTCATACAATCCAATCTATAATTGATATCGATCTCAGGCTGCGCTGACTCCGATTGTTATCTTAGCAATGGTGTCAACTATTGCTATCACCATGACAACAATGATCTGTTATTGTACTCAGGTTACTCAGTTATTGTTGCCGTGATGGTTTGCTTTTTTAGCTGCCGTAAGAGTCATAAAAACTGACTGCTAACTATTGAACCATAATTAATTGCTCCTCCACCACTATTCCGTGATCATGGAATGAAGTACATGCCACCATCTGTCAGGTGCTCATTGGCGGTGTATCTCTCCTGTAGAGAATCAACAGCATCACACAGATCCTACAGCAGAATCTGGAGAACATGTTTATGGAGGGCCTGCAGACGTCAGACGAGGAGACGCTGACTCGCTGTCTGCGCACGTACATCACCATTGACAAGGTATCATACATGATGATTTATAACATTAATTCATAACATTATGTCATAACATTATGTCATATACCTTGTCAAGAAAAATCATTGCAGCTTTTCTTATATCCTTTGTGTGAGGATATGCTATCATTTTGTGCTGTTTAATCTTCCATACTAGAGAGGTCACAGTATGATTATGTGGATATGTGATCACACGTGTATTTTCCGGTCTTCTGATTGGCGTTGATGCACAGTGTGAGGGCACATGACTCCGCATATGGGGAGACAGCCAGTTGGGGGTGTCACAATCTCACCAACGGAGGCCCGCAGGGCAAATGGACCTTGACCCCATCATATTGCCTCAATATGCAAGGGAAGACATTTTCGCATACAAGGGTTCAGTAACCCAAAACCCATTTATTGGATCGCTATCATTAGATTGCTAACATTTTTATTTCTTGATGATTTTGAAGGAAACGCTAACATTTCTGTCGCTATCAAATCCGGTTCTACAGTATGGACAGAGGTCCTTAAACAATAGCAATGGGCGTCACATGGTAATTAAGCATGACAGCCTAGGTTGTACAATATTGGACAACTTGACGCTAAGAAACTCAGAACACAATCAACAGCTTCATATCCAGGAGCTCAGGCTACCAAGAGCTCCAAGAGATCTTGGGCTCCCTGCTAGAAGCTGTACGACTGTCAGTAAAATAACTGTGCCCACTACCCGGCTTTGATGCTAGAGCAGACAGACCCGCGCAGCAGACAGACCCGCACAGCAGGTGGCTGGGCCAGTAAATTTAAATTGTGCAGAGAAAGAATAAAATACCATATTATCGGTTTGATGTTCTTTGTGACATCTCGTTGTGACATGCTGTTGTGACATGTCATTTCACATGCCACTGTGATGCACTCATATGATAGTACCATGAGACTGTCAGTGGAGTGCCTATGAGTATTATGCCCCGATGCTATGAAGACAGGAGGCTGTTTCTGATCGGGTAGGTGTCAGATGCCGAGGCTCTCTTCAGGAGGCGCCAGGTGGAGCCGTTCTTGTCGGAGTTTGTGAATGAAGGCTACATGAGACAGAAAGGAGGCTCTTTTGCGATGTATGCAAAAATACTCGAGTTTAAAGAGACCAAGTGTCGCCTGCTGCTCTCCATGCTCAAAGCTAAGAGGTAGAGAAATGTTTTTGTGTCTGGCCAGTGTAAAGACTGTGGAGTAGTTTGGTAGCATTCACTAACTAGATTATAATGTTTATTTATTCCTGCTCACTACCTATTGTTTAGCTAAGCTCGCCAGCCTTTTGTTCCGCTTGGGTGAACGAAAGCTATCGGTGCCCACTTGACCTAGATAGAGCTTTGCAGCAAAGTTGGTGTTATCTCCCTCTACATCAGGTCTTTCGGTAGATAACTTACAAATTCTTTGTTTATTTGAAGTCTTTTGTGGTATTGAAGACCTTAATATACTGTTTCCATCAGTTTTAAGTATGTATGACATGTTGTTAAGTGGTTCATTGTTAGAGATAACGGTAGATAGTAAAAATACACCAGCAATGAGTTTACATCTATCGGTTCTAATTAATCATTCTCACCATATAACAGTATCTTTGCGCAGCGGCGGTACCATAGCCAGTGACGTTTATCGGAGGCGTGGTTATTGCTAGTTGAAAACTTATACCAATACCCTGCACTGACGACGTGAAATACCGTCGGCACGTGCAATTTTTGGAGACCTCTCCGGAGGTCGATATAATCAAATGGAATTCCCAATTATTCTATAGTGGTCAGGAGCCGTTGAAGGGCTATGACTTCCTTGTGAACTCAGTATGGCCTGAAGCTGTGGAACTCTTGGAAACCAGAGCGCCGTCGATCTTTGCCGCTGGTGACCCTGACAAGTTTCACAAGGTTCGTTGTGATTTGTGTCTGCTATGATTTTTTATACTTGCTGATGACTTCTGCTCCTGACAAGACAGCCTGTTGTTTAGGAATACAATGATGCTATGGAATTTCTAACGTCCTTTGAGGAACAGTGTGAAAGTCGACAAAGTGTGGAGCGGTTGCGTTCCCACCCGATGTACGACCGATTCATAGCCAAGTGGAGTTTACCGGTCTACTTCCAAATAAGGCTTCAAGACATCGCCGGTCACATGGAGAAGTCTCTACAGCATCCTTGGGAGCTGTGCAAAAGGAAATCGCCTTACAAAACGACGCTAGTCGCAACCGTTGACCAGTGTGTGAGGAGGTGTTGGCAAGATGGCGTCTTCCTGACGAGCCTAACTCATCGATTCTGGAAGCTGACGTTGCAGCTGCTCTCGCGTTACAACACCTGGCTTACTGCTGTTGCAGGTGGACAGGTAACGGCTATCGAGTCGTCTGGATTGTTTCTCATATTCGACTATATTCTCACTATTTGTCTCTGGTTTTGTAGGTCACTATTGAGGTCGAGGCTGAGAGTAATGTATTGAAGCCGCCATCTCGGCTGGAGAGCTTGAAGTCAGACGGCAGGAACAGCCCGATGTCACGACCAGAGTCGCCTGTTACAGTGAGCGACAGCCGAGCGCCAAACGTATCAGAACTGACCACCATACTGGCAGATACATTCACGCTTATCGATCAGGTCAGTCATCTCGCTCTGTGTTAGCCTGGTTTCCATCTAGCAGTGCAAATATGACTGCTGATTGCTGATTGGTTGAACACTCATAAATCCAACCAGGTCCCATTTCTACAACATATATGCGCTATAAAAGAGGTCATGTGGTGCATCTGTTGCAATCCAGCTATCTTGTGACGCTAGACATGGAAACCTGGCTTTACTGATTTTTGTTACTTTGTACTACCGTTGGGTTTGGTTTTCCCTATTAAGATGTTTTGCTGCACATAGACATGGACATAGGCATAGACATAGACATCGACATAGAGTCTGTGTATAACAGTGACCTTTGGCTCCACATAATTTCAATGCTATCTGAATTCCAGGTGAACGAGTTCTACATATCTCACGTCTGTGTCTTGCTGTCGCCCCCACACGATCTGACGAAGTTGATGGCGAAGAGTTTGGCTGATGGAATGGCAGCAATAGAACGGCAGCTAGATGTTGTGAAATCACTAATAACAACAGAAGTTGTGAATAGTATAGCTGGCAGCCTGAAGCAGGTGTCTGACATACCGCGCCTTTACAGAAGGACTAACAGAGAGGTGACAACTCCTAATGTCTGAGATGAGGAATAAACAATGACTGCGTGTGTATTGTAGTATATCATTATAATTTGGTCTCTCAGGTTCCCAGCAAGCCTTCGACTTACATCCAGAATGTCACCAGCTCACTGACGTCATTTAAAGATCAAGAGACAGAGCAACTACCTGCGGCAGTTGTCAGCGAGCTGATGGGTCAAATACTTCAAAGTCTTAATCAGATGTAAGTTTTTGCAAGAAATCTTGATTCTGTATTAGCCGCCTTCTCACAGCTAATGTCTGAATGCCTGTCTGTCTCTCCAGGTATGAGGAGACAACTACCGAGTTGCTTCTGTCTGTCAAGAAGATGGAGGATAGTCTGAAACGCTTGAAGAGAGGGAAAGTGTCGACGAACCTGGTGGGCAATATGACAGACGACGACAAGATACGTACGCAGATTCATCTCGACTTACAGCATCTGGCTTCGCAGGTTTGTTTAATAATTTGATATATCAAAGCAGCACACGAATGATGTGAATCATACGAGGAATGCCTATGTATTGCAATAGTGAGTTTGTGCGCAAAAAATTTTAGTTCAAATCGAAAAATTCAGGTGCGTCAGCGATCCTGCTGGCTATTATCTTCCCCAGTGTCTCCACCATCCATTGACCAGCGCACGATTCATACGAATCTTACGAAATAATTGATGTGAATCCATGCATATTGCAATGTATATTATATGGGCCTCAAGAGAAATAGAAAGTACATCTGTTATCGTTCTACCATGCAGGCTGTCTCTCTTGGCGTTGACATTGACTCTGATACCGGCTATCGGAAACTGAAGGCGGAGGTGGAACAAGCCCTATCTAGCTCCAGTCCAGCCTCATGATCTTCAACATTGCGTCTTCCTCTTAATTTTCATGACTCTTTGTACACATGACACACTAACTCATTCCTTGAAAGCATTTATGACTAAATAATTACATTTTCAAGCAGTTTCTGATATTAAATGCCCGTATAGCTATCTGCTCTCACTTCCTCGTTACACGGACAAGGCTCTTGCACAGTTCCCATGAGTTGTTTGCCTTGATTTCATCTCAGAGTGAGTAGATCACTGGCTCAATAATGTACTGTGATCATAAAATATTATAGCGTTCTGCTCAAATTAACAGTATTTCTAATAATAGCTCCTGGAATTTTTAGCAATTCCCCCTCCATCTTGGATATAACAAAGAGCTATCAAACGCATATAACATTCAACTTGAATAGCTTTTCTTTCAGTAGCTATTATAGCTATTATTGTGAGGTCATTAAAGCTATGTTTACAGTAACTCGATATCAACTTTGGATAATTCCTAGGCCAAGGACATGATAAAACTCTACTCTAGTCTGAGAGCATGGTTATTGGTACATCATTATCAATAGGTTGCTAGGTAACAGTGAAAAACAATGCTTGATACCATTTACCTACATAAGATCATTTATTGGGGTAATACTTCCAAACTAGAATAGCTAATTGTGTATTATAAAATTGGATAACAGCAGATACATAATCCACAAAAATATATATATAGTTAATAGAAAGAGTTCCACCTTTATTACTAGTCTCATGCAGTACAGACTCCATAATTGAGGTGACCATTATCGCCCAGTCATATATATATAGAGAGGATAAAGCTCTTCGACAGGAACTGTATCACAGGCAATGCCTCATCAGGTTGTACGCTAGCGCCACCTATAGCTGCTTGTGTGGTTATTCAGGCGTAGTAGTTGGGAGACACGAGTAAATTCGTCAGTACGACCAGCTGATCGTCTGTAAACTTCTGTTTGTGGTCCATCCAGTTGTCGTGGTGGGTTCGCTTGAACTCGGACAAAACGTCCTTCACTGTTTGCTGTAGACAGAGTAAGTGAATTAGCTGGTGGTAGACAAACAATGTGACCTGATAGCAAAGTAAGAGTCATCGGAGCGTGGAATGGACAACACAAATTCTATGGAGTGAATAACATGCTAACGCATGAGACTGTAATTGATGATAGCGGAGGTCCACAATACCAACCTGAATGGGTTGGGAGTCGTGTATATGGTCACTGAGTATCATGAGAACCTCAGGAAGGAAGTTGGGTACGTCGTAGGGGTATGCCCTGACCACGGCGCCGAGCCCGAGTAGACCTGTCAGACACGTATGTATCTCTGTCATCTGACTGTCTTTGAGACGCAGCCTCACGCTGGCCAGACGCTTGAAATGGTCCTGAGAAATGACACGACGAAATCATAATAGGCTGACTCAAACAGAACACAGCAAACATTGATGGCTGACTCGGCCAGATTCGTATCGCGACACGTGCCTACAGTGTTGCCAACTCAAATGGAAAAATATCGTAGATTTCAGTAATCTAAAAATAGAAATCCCATACGCTGAGTTGAAATCCACTTTATGGCCTTTATTTTAGTACATTACTGCTCACCAAATACCATCTGTCAGTTTCTGTGGGCCTGTGGTTGACAAAGAAAGCAATTACATGACCTAATGTGGTAAATTAGCTGCCTTAAAAGCTGAAAAGTAAAATCGTAGGGTTGTCAATACTGCGTGCCTATGTAACTTTCGCAGCTTCAATTCCGAGGTGGGCAGGACTAACATTCTTTATAGATCACATCAGTCAAATATATCGTGGCTGGCTGGCGATAGCGGTATAAAACTGTGATTGGGTAGACAAGTTAAGCCACACCCACTAAAGTGCTAACAGTTTATTATTGTACAGTTGACAGCCTCTGCTATAGGTTATTGTTGCACGGAGTAGGTCTGCTGCTGGACCAATATACGATACAATGACCGTTATTCCTACATGACACTGTCCCCACCATTACGTCAACATTCAGATAATAGTTCTCTGCCCCTACCACCTCCGCCACATAGAAGCCCAGTCTCGCGCATTCCCGAGGCATCTCCGAGGACCATGCAGTACGTTAGGTACCAAAATCTACGGCCAACTTATGAGTACCACTGGTTCCCTAATGTTCTCCAGTGGTTTATTGGTCAGATCCTGCTGACCTGAGCCAACATATGGTGAAATATTAGCTGCAAAAGGTACTGAAACATCCAGCAAAACAGAATCCCCAGTAATAGTTTCCCTAAAACTTGCCATCTACTTCCATACTCATTTCATCAGATGTTTCTCATGAGCCAAATTCAGCAGTTTTCAGAAAGAGACACCTCAGCTACACACTTGTGTGCTACTTACTATGAGGCCTGATTTCTCTACGTCAAAGAAGTTACATTGAATTCCTCCACTCAGCGTCGTGGCAGCCATCTGTTTGACCTGGAGAGAGAGACACACGATCAGTTTATTCTGCAATGAGTTTTATTATAGCATCATTACAATCATTATTATCAGCATTTTTATTATTTCATTACTATCATTATTAGCATTGTTATT
>ERZ1740065.2569-NODE-2569-length-11298-cov-10.898959_pt1 | contig 11298 bp, 14 predicted proteins | sample MGYA00581738_ERZ1740065 | MGnify/ENA primary metagenome ERZ1740065 (study PRJEB43018, sample SAMN04849749) | marine metagenome | isolation source: floating plastic debris | place: Pacific Ocean | collected 2008-09-01 | study: EMG produced TPA metagenomics...
AGCACGAGGTGCCACAGCACGAGGTGCCACAGCACGAGGTGCCACAGCACGAGGTGCCACAGCACGAGGTATTATTGATTTATGGTACATACATATCTGTAATATTGTTGTTATTGTATTATGCGCCCGTGTTGCTACTGTGAGCGGGAACTGAAATTGACTATTGAACATTGAATTGACAATATTTTACTCGTTCAGGAGCTGAAGATGACTCTGTACAAGCTGCTGGCCTCGCAAGGTCTCGGCGAGTGGGCACAGAAACCACCAGAGCAGGACATGTTCGCACTCAAGCCTTCCGTTGTGCCGGAGCCCACTGGCAGTGAACCCACATCATCCAGTTAGAATAAATGACTGTCGGCATCCCTTTATCATAGATAGCAATCAGTATAACCTAGATAGCAATCCAATTGACCTTCACCTTTTATATTGACGTCTAAGTTTTATGTTAAAACCAAAGAATTAGCAACTACTATACATGTATAATAGCAATAATAAAAATTGATATCTAGAAAGAATTGTCATAATTCCACTTCCAAACGTAAGAATTCTTATGTACAACACGACCACACTTGTTAACTAATGAATTGTCAGCAGAAAAACTAGAGGTGGTCAGATGGTCACTGGTCAGATGGTCACTGGTCAGATGGTCACTGGTCAGCTGTGTCTCCCATGACAACGGTCACGACGCCTGCAGCATCTTCCTCGAGAGACACCACAGGTAAAGAGTTGTCTTCTATCCCTTGAGCAGCGTTCTCGTCTGTTTGCGGTGGGAACGGGTCAGTGTTGGTGTTTTCGGTGTCAGTGTCCTTGACATTGCCGGTGCTGTCGGCAGCCGGATTAGCAGTGACTCCCTCCGCAAGCTTGTCTTGATGCTTGTTGGTCATGTGACGGGCCAGGCCTTTCTTATTGGCTGCTTTGAAGGGGCAGTGAGGACAAGGGATGTTCTTGCGCTTGTGGGCGCTTCTCACGTGCGCCTTTAGTCTAATTACGTTATCTGTAGTAAAATTACAGAATTTACATTTGCCCATCAAGACAGCAGTGTAATCCTCGCTGTCGCCTTTAATTGTGCCAGGTTTGAACGTACGATTGCGCAGTCCGGCAATGGTGGCCTTGGCGTCCGCGTTCGGGTGCTCGGATTTCATGTGCCTGGTGAGGGCGGCCATACTGACCGATTTGTAATCACACTCAGAGCATTGCACGACATCACGGTTAAGATGCGTCTTGTGATGACTCTTCAGCGATCGCTGCTTGTAGGTCTGGAAGCTGCACTCAGAGCACTGGTATATCACCTTCTTCAGATGGACGTCGTTGATGTGGTCCTCTACCAGATACTTGCAGTCACGGCCGAAATCGCAGTACGGACACTTATGTGCAAAGTTTTGTGTGTGCTGACGATTGACGTGACGCTGAAGGCTGTTCGGATGGTGCGCGGTGTAGTCACAATATTCACACTTGTACGCGCCGACGTTGGGGTTGTGCACTCTTGACGTGTGACGTCTCAGGAAGCAGGCCTGTGATGTGGCATAGCTACATTCGGGACACTGGAACTTCTTGGTCTTCAAGTGAACATTGTCGATATGAGTCTTCACACTCCAGGCGTATTTGGAAGTGTAGTCACACCTGTCGCAGCTGAACGGGAGCTGGTCCGAATGGTTGGCCTTCTGATGCTTGTTCAGAGATGACCGGTTGTCTGCAGCGAATGGGCAGAGCTTGCATTTATAGGTCTTGATGCCGAATCCTGGAGTGGGGCTACCATAAGGGTCCAATTCCGTGCTTCCTGCCACCTGAATCAAACAAATATCAATCACAATGCGACTCAGTGAGAGAATGGAAGGTAACACCATAATAACATGGCTCTAATACCGTGGAAATAGGAACATCAGTTTGGAAAAATATTGAGTGAATATCATAGCAATTTGAAGGAGATGGCTAATGAAATGAGATACTATGATAAGTTTCTGTCGGAGTTGTCACATCATGAAAACTTTTAAATTATGAATAGAGAAGCTACGATCATGTGATACCGATCATGTGATACCGATCATGTAATACCGATCATGTGATACCGATCATGTGATACCGATTGTTTAGGTGGGAAGAGTATCCTACACCATGTTAGAAATCACTCCATCCAAAAGACCTGTGATGCCTTCTTGGCAAAGGCTAAATATTTTGCCAGTTAATATTTCCACTTTTACAGTTTTGATATGATGAAATATCACTGCGTGTCACTCAACAATTCCAGCATCTCCACCCCCCCACCCCCGGTCCGAGCCCAGAACGTAAGGGGGTGGCTCACTGTTCTACCGGTGATGAAGGGATGGAGACAGACCTGATTGGTTGATGTGGAGTCACTGCCACCAGTAAGATGTTTCTCAATCAGCTCCCAGTCGTTGTCACTTATCATCTGGTCGACTATAATCGGCGCGGCCGGAGTGGCAGGAGCATCTAAAGGAGAAAAAACTGGTAGCAGTGAGACATATGGGCCATTGCATAAGTTCACACACTTTCTGCACAAAAAACTGTTGTACAATTTTATATTTTGTGAGTAAAATATATTTACAAAAAGTAACAAACTAAAAAGTTTTACTGAATGATGAAAAATTTCTGCGACATCAATTTTTGCATTTTTGAACTCTGCAAAAAAGAGGATTCAAAATCGTACCACAAATCTTTCCAAGTATACAGAACCCTCTCTATCACAAGTGTTTAGTGTTATCTCAGAGACATGCTGGACCAGCCTCTTCACTAAATCCTTTCAACTAGAATCAATCCTGATGAAATATACAACGTGGCTGGCATAGTGGCGCTGATTGAAAGTGTGTCACCCGTGTCGTTGAATAAATTAATATTTTAAACAGTGCTACGACTCCTTGACTTCATATGAGTTACACACCAGCAATAGGAAACCCTACGCATCGGGCCACATATAAAACAAGTAAAGGTAATACGCGACTGATAATGACCAATAAAACTCATCGCTGGTCGGCAGCTTAATCGGAATATTTCATCGTTGAAAAAATGATTGTTTACACGGTGGATGTCATTAATACACCTCAATCCAGCAGCAATGAATGAAAACATAATGCAAACATCAGTGTTACAACCAGCTTAAAGTTAAATCAACTGATATCCATACTGTAAATGTAATAGATCTAATACAGGTGCACTTTGTCTCCATCTCCACCGCGGAAAGCAGCAATGGCTGTTTCATGAGGAACTCTGTGAAATGCGGTATAAGGATTTCCGCTAAACCCAAACCCAGTATCGTTTAGTGTCTGGGTGAGACGATTTCAAACAAGTTTCCTTCTCACGCAGCTCTAAATATCCATCACTACTTGGGTGGAAGTTAGAAATCATCAGCTCATTTACAAATCGGTCAGATGTCACACCGTAGGACAGATGTCACACCGTAGGACAGATGTCACACCGTAGGACAGACTCATAGCTGTCAACTTGTCAGACTGAAAATGCTGGAAGGGGAGATTCAGTCTTTTCAAAGTCATGTTTAAAATCTCTACTCCCCTACAGCTAAGATAAGGAGCCCTACTGGAACTCGGCCAGGTCTAACTAATAAGTCACAGGAGAACGTTAGGAAACCAACGATAGCAATGTAGACCCTAAATTCCAGCATACTGGAGGATTGCAGGTACCAGAGTATACGCCGCCGCCACGAATGCTGCAAAATCTGCAAATACTAACCAGGCCGGTCTGTTCGTTTGATCAGCATGGTAGGCTCTTTGGCGATAGGTATGGTGGTACTTGTGTTGGGTTTGTGAATCTTGATGCGGACAGTGGTGCCACCGGAGGAGAGGGTCTGGGTAGATGTCAGAGCTTGATTGGGCACACTGGGTGGCTCCTGTACTTTTAGCTTGATGACTGACGGAGGCTTGTTAGCAGCTGGGTTGCTCTGCGATAGCGACAGGTTGAGAGACTATATCCACTGGACAGGAAAGTAAACCCAGCTAGTGGACCAAGCATTCCCCCAGGAAACACTCACATAGGACGCGGATATGTCTTTGCATCGGTCAGCAATGGCGAGCTTAAACAGGCGCTTCTGTCTCTTCAGATAGTCGGTTTGAGGAGTGCTGAGAACTTTCAACCAGAACGCAGTCTCTCCTATTGCAGTGTTTCCTTCCCATGTCATTTGCTCCACTAGGCAAGACTCTGAGAAACGAAAAATGTCTCACAATCGAAATTTACGATTTTCTGGTACATCTGTTTGATGGAATCAGCTGAAAATAGCTACCTGCCATGTGTCTCGACAGTTCTTCATCAGTTTGATAGAATGCAGCAGGGAAAAGGAGTTCAAGGTGGGCAGGTGAAAGTCTGTCAGTGGCATAAGGATTTAGTTGTGGTATAGGATCTTCAGTAGCCATCCCTGCTCAGCTGTAAAAAGGTTATGGTATACACAACTCATGTATTTACGATCTTTTCCTAAACGTACGGTGTTTCTACACATGACGCGCGCACAATCGGAGGGGAAAGCAGTTGTAGTCATCAATAAATTTAAGAGGACATTGTAGAAAGTCAATGATCTCCTAGTCGAGCTAAATGGCTATCAGAAGATAGTAAGCGAGTTCTAAAAAGTAGAGGCCATTTAGGCGCGCAATTTCATCGTACTTCAGTAGGAGTCGACAAAAACCTTTAACAGCTATTATCAATATTGAGATGCGATATAAAAGCACAAAGGCTATGTCCATCGAACATCATTACCTGTTTAGTATCAACAGAAGCCAAATAAATTCGGATCTTGGCTGAGAAAAGTTAGGACGCCAACAATGACCTCCTAGGAAGCGACTCGGTGAACGATCGACGTACTATACGGTGATAGTCAGCAGCGTAGGTAAAATTACCCCATGATAAATTACATCGTTGTGTATGTTTTTCGGTCTATAGTCTATGACGTTTTTAGCGCGCAATAACCGGAAAAAGCGCACGATTCTTTCACAATTGCATTTTACGCCCCCACCATTTGACAAGGAGGTGTGATGGCTAAGATAAGAACCTTGGGGTCTGTGGTAGTAGACATGGATGTGCTGCCTTTGATTAAAAATGACGAAATTCAACAGGTTTTGGACGAACCTCCGATCTCCCTGCACGACCCTGAGGTCAGCAATTGCCAGATTTAATAAGCATTCTACATAACCCAGACAGCTACCAAAGGCTACCAGTATATTATTATCAACACGTTTTTACAGAGAGAGAAAGAGAGGGAGAAAAATTGTCAACTAGCATAGAGTAATACGATATGCAAGTCTATGAAAGGATGAAACAAAAAAATCTCCAATCAATATTTCATTCATCAGAAGTATTGCAGATCACTAGTTATTTTCGACAGCATCATCCTCTTGAGTGATCATCACAACCACGGGTAGATTTGAGAGATCTTGATCATTCTGGCTCGTCTCATGTTCTACTGCCTCAGCAGCCACAACTGGCACCTGCTCCTCGTCCTTAGCATCGGCCGGTGCACCAGCGACAGTACCGCCATCATCGTCTTCAGTGGTAAAGATCCCGTGCTTCCGTTCATTGTGCTTCTTCAGGTTCCTCTTGTTGGCGAATCTCATGTTGCATTTCGTGCAGATGTGGTTTGACTTGTGGGTCTTTCTGACGTGTGACTTGAGCTTGGAGATTGTCTCGCTAGTAAAGTCGCAGAGCTTACATTTACACATCAGGACCGGCGTGTAGTCAGCGTCGTCGGCAGTTAAACTCTTTGGTTCGCCTCTCTTCCTAATATCCTTGAGGTCTTCTGGCATCTCCACGTCAGGATGCTCAGCCTTGATGTGCCGAGCGAGCACTGACGGGTAAATGCTCTTCATGTCACAGCTGGGACACTTCATCACGGTCTTTGTCTCATGATCTTTGTGATGGCTTCTTAACGTGATCTTACGGTATGTCTGAAAACTGCAGTCTGAACATTGGTAGATGACTTTCTTCAGGTGGACAGCGTTAATGTGGTCTTCAACTTCATATTTGGCGTCACGACCAAAGTCGCAGTATGGGCACTTGTGGTCAAACTCTTTGGTGTGCTTCATGTGAATGTGCCGACGCAGCACATCCTTGTGGTTGGCCCTGTAGTCACACATGTCACATTTCAAGTTCTTCTGGTTGTTGTGGACGCGGTTGATGTGTCGTCGCAGCAGACAGGCTTGGGGCGAGGCAAACGTGCACTGGTCACATTGAAATTTCTTTGTCTTCAAGTGGACGTTTTCGATGTGGGTTTTGATGTTCCAGGGGTAGCGCGATGTGTAGTCACAGTACTCGCATGCGTATGGCCGCTCGTCAGCGTGGGAATGCTTCTGGTGGTGATTGAGCCTCTCTCTGGTGTCCGTGGCAAATGCGCATAGCTTACACTTAAACGACTTGAGGCCAAAGCCAGGAGTGGGACTGGCAATGGCGTCCAGGGTCTCCTGCCCAATCTGTGAGATAAAGACGGCCAATAGACAAATCAGCCACAGAGTAACATAGAGTGCTGATGACTGAGACATGCCAGTTTACTGCGCGTACCTGTTTCTCCTTTTCGGTAGCCTGTTTCTGCATCTCTTTCCAAGTGGGATCTGTTGTGGTGCCATCCTCAAACTCAGCAACGGCGGTAATAGGAACATTTTCTGCCAATTTACACACAGTTCAATGAATTCACTAGCTCCTGTGACATCGTTGGCAGCAGGTCGAACTCTTACCATTAACAGTGATCAGAGTAGTGGGTTTGTTGGGTGCTGGAGTGGAGGGAGGCTTTTCAGGGCGTTGCTTCTTTTTTGGTGGTTCAGCTGCCTCCAGTTGTTTCACAGTCGGGAGGGTAGTTTGAGCAGGGAGCACAGTCTAAACAAATATTAAGGAGCATAGACTGGTTTTGCAGAAACTCTCATGATAAGAGAGAGGAATCTTCATGGACGCTCATTCTTCACTGACAGAATCATTTTTTTATAACCAATCTAAGAGACTTACAACACTTAGCGAGAGATTTTTGCATTTCTCAGCAATAGCTTGTTTGAAAAGCCTCTTCTGCTGTTTCAAGTAGTCAGACTGCGGTGTGCTCAGCACCTTCAGCCAGAATGCAGTCTCCCCAATAGCATTGTCATCCTCCCATGTCGTTGTCTCCACTAGGCAAGACTCTAATACGAAAAGAAACATAAAGAGTAAATCAACGACCAAAGGAATTGCGCAATATCGTAGAAAAAGTGTACTGACCAGTGAGATGTAGAGCCAAAGACTCATCGTTTTGGTAGAATGTAGCTGGAAAAAGCATTGACAAATGCTCTGGATTAAGCTTCTCTTGTACAAATGGATTTACAACGGGTTGAACCTGGACCTCCACCATATTCGCATAGGAGAACTTCAGAACTCAAGTCAGTACCGCCCTGGAGAAAGCGACAGGCAATAATGACCTTCATGAGGCATGAAGACAGAACCATAACAGATAAGTCGTTCATAGTATCCATTGTCTTAGTCGTAGAAGATAGCAATAAAGCACATAGGTTCGTAGGTGATAATTCTGAATAACGACACAGAACACCAAGCCATAAGACTTGCATGTATATCGAATGTGTAGAATCTAGTGGAATCTCGTCCATGAACTAATCTTCCTCTCTACGTCTATGATTGAATGCGGCCAGCCGCGAAAATGCAACTACAGACGCGCCATTGATGATGGCGAGCCCGGGCGACTTATTATTCAAAAGATTCCACGATGACTAGGTGTCTAAAAACGCTGTATGCAATATAATCAAGTATTTTCAGCTTCATTGAGCTAGAGAGTGTTAGAAAATATTTCATCTGATCGTGGATTAGCACCTACAGGGGGCAAGGATGGCTCACCTGAGACAGTTTCAAAGAGTTTCAACGTCAGTTGTCCTTGATAGTTCCGGGCTGAAGTAAAGAAGAGAGCTGATTGGCGGAAATATAGCTATATTGTAAAATCGCTGTTAAAGTTTCGGCATTACGACTTTATGACAGACTGAGTTTTAGCCTATAAATGTCCATGCTAGAATCTAGGGGTCTATCGGGAAAAACATGGAAACAGGAACTCTCTGCTGCCGTCGCCAACTCTGTGCCTCTTGCTGATTCTTCTTATATGCAATGAATTTTAATTCATCACAGCCTAAGATCTCATATCGAATGTAGATTTACTGGTATGTCTTCTCCTAGCTATGAAGTATTTGACTTTCAGTGATTTATTGGCCACCTGATTCTATTCCCATCTGTCAAGTTCATCGTGCGTTTTGTGTTCATTTGCAGTCGATGTGCGAAGTAATTATGTCTATATCAAGAAGTGCGAAAGAACAGTTTGATGTGCTTGTATACCACTTCGATGGGGACGAGGAAGAAAAGTGCGTAGCACAACTGCTAGCTATTATCGATGGCATGTCAATAGATGAGAAAATGAAGACAGCCAGTGTAGCAGAGCACTTCAACACCGGTAATCGGTTTGATTCTATCGAAGACGCCTTAAGCAGGTTAGCTCTAATGATAGCCATGTTTTAGCCGGGCTGTAAGAGTTTCTCGTGACGTGGCTGTTGGTATTTACAGGTGCTCGTGGATATTCATTCTAGTCACAAGAAACCTCCTTTCCCATAGCGAAAGTCGTTTTACAAACAATCATGCTCTAATGAGTAGCATTAATAAGATGAAGGGTGCTAAATATGTGCCAATCTTCAAGAGTCAGGAGGAATTATCTGCTCTTCAAGTCCCAGATTATATAAAGGTACTGATATAGAATACTCAATATACTTCACGATCACGAGGGTTCCTCATCATGTTCCTCAAAGCGATAATCATACATGACAACTCTTATATAATAAAACCCCCCCCCCCCCCCTCCACCCCACCCCCTTACAGCTAACATCCTGTCATATTCATCTCAGCTAACCTGTATCTCACTCATAAACCACAGCAGACCATTATGAAACCAGTAACAATAGGTTTTTGGAGCTAAGGGTCCTAGGGAATGCAGGATACTTGTCATTTGTGGTGATGATTTAGGCGATCTATTTGGAAATGTTTGCCTTCTAGTTGATGCAGGGGTTCACCATGGACCAGCTGCAGAATGAAAACGGTGTCAAATGGCGAGGTTTGCGGAACACTCTGAAATCTGGAATTGGAGATAGGAAGCAGCGAGAAAAGGCTGCTCAAAGAAATGCTGAGGTGGAAGAGTTAGCAGAAGAACTAAAGAAGGATCTAGAAACTCTAAAACATGATTATGAGATGAAGAAAACACAGCTGCAAGGTACCACTACTACTACCGCTATCACTACTACTACTACTATCACTACTACTACCACTACTAACACCACTATCACTACTACTACCGCTATCACTACCGCTACCACTACTAGTACTGCCACTACCACTACCCTTGTATTAGACTGGCTGCTTGGAGGTGAGTAGAATACTGTAGACTTAGGTTTAACTGCTGTCACGTTTTTAGGGGACGCAGACATCATACAGCTGTGCCATCAATACGAGGAGGAGCTGACTAGAGTCGCTAGTAACCGTGGTATCGACAACATGGAGAAGTTTGCCTCCGAGAACAGTTTGGATTTGAGTTCGCTGCTATTCGCTGACGCTGGTGAGCCGCTGTCAATCACACACTCCGATAGCGATTACTGTATACCACTGTAAAACAGAGTTATTTTGTGAATTGAGAATTTTTGCAATCAAACCGTCGGTTGCTAATTCACAAATACGATCAAACGCGTTTATTTCCAATGTCATTATGCATGTATATAGCTAAAGTTGAACCAAGAGTGCAAAGATTTTTCTACACGTTAAATCTCAAATACCGTCCATGTTTACATAAAGTCTTATCGTATCCTATCTGACCGTGACTACATCTATTTACAGTGAATTGTCGATCGTTGTCGTCTTCATTCAGTTCTTCTTTCCAATCAGGCAACATACATAACGTGGACACCGGCAGAAGTAAGACACTACTCCTGGTTTTCATTAATCCTCACCTAGCCAGAGTGGCACTTATCATTGCTCATACTCTCAACTCTGTCAGCCGTGTGGCTCCTCCAGCTACTCCTTGATTTGGCTATCAGTCTGTCATCACCTTCACTGTGTGCCTCTAACTTCCTCATATAGTTTTTCTTATAGACGTAGTGCTTTCTTAGGGAAGGGGTGATCCAGGATGTGGTGCAGATGGGTTGGTAAGGGTTGAGGTAGCAGTGAGGAGGAAGCATGTATTGAGAGAAGGGGAGACACATACTATTAAGAGAAGGCACAGGCATGTATTGCGAGGGAGGCACAGGCTTGTGTTGCGAGGGAGGCACAGGCTTGTGTTGCGAGGGAGGCACAGGCTTGTGTTGAGAGAGGGGCACAGGTATGTATTGAGAGAGGGGCACAGGTATGTATTGAGAGAGGGGCACAGGTATGTATTGAGGGAGGGGCACAGGTATGTATTGAGGGAGGGGAGATACGTGTTGAGGGAGGGGAGATACGTGTTGAGGGAGGGCGCAGGCATATATTGAGTGAGGATTACTACATAAGCAATGCGGAGACTACATTTTCTCCAAAGCCAGGCGATATTTAGATCTATGGTCTACGTGTGTTCTACCAGCAGACTTCCCTTCTGGCCCGCTGGGAGTTAGGATGTAAGGAAAGCTACCTGAGCTATGAAAGCGTGTACTCAATTATGGAAACCGAAAAAGCACAGCACATTTGTCACTAGAATGTTTACAACTACTCGGTTTGACAGGGTGAATCGAGTTACTTCTCACACAGCCAGTGAGATACTGCTTGATACGCCAAAACTCTGAGGTTATACTTTCATATCAAATTATATTGAGTGAACCTTTAATCATAAATTTTAGTCATGAAAGAAAATTATTGTGACTTTTTAAAGCAATATGTCGCATAGCTCTACATGCAATGTAAGAGGCACAGAGGCAGAGCAACATTGGTATGAGCCGGCACGATGTCATTAGGTGGGGTCAGTAGGTACGAGGTGAAGTAAGGGCACTATCCCTCACTCGCTTTGCTAACATGTGTGGTGAATATTCCAGTGATCGTTATTTTTGTTTCATGTATGGGAGTCTTCTGATTGACAGCCGCTCAATTTCTCTCTATGACGTAAGATCATGTTAATGAGTCAACTTTGATGGTGGAATTCTTATCGAAATCTGGAACATCGATCTTAATATTACTGATTAGATTTGCCTATTCATCAATCCATCTATTGAAACAAAATCACCCTGGAGTATCTGTTTTTTATGTTTCAGTAAGGGGAATTGCTGCTACTCCCTAAATATGTGACTGGGTGGGGGGGAGGTTAGGTTAAGGAGAATTTGTTTTTAA
>ERZ1740065.2572-NODE-2572-length-11293-cov-12.307795_pt1 | contig 11293 bp, 13 predicted proteins | sample MGYA00581738_ERZ1740065 | MGnify/ENA primary metagenome ERZ1740065 (study PRJEB43018, sample SAMN04849749) | marine metagenome | isolation source: floating plastic debris | place: Pacific Ocean | collected 2008-09-01 | study: EMG produced TPA metagenomics...
AGAGCAACCTGGCGCCGTGTATGGCAGCCTCACCCTTAAGGCACGTTTATTTCTTAGTACGAAAGCATGGAGACAGTCTCGTGATTTTAACCTTTAATTTTTTTAAAAATTCCTAATGATTTTTGCATAGACCCAGCGTTTGTACTGTGAGAACTATTTTTAGCCTTGTGTGACGGGTTGAAGAATGCCAGTACAGTGAACACCTTAGACTTGAGTGGCTGCAGTCTGACTGATGGCGCAGTGCGAGCCATTTCACATGTAGTCAAGGTAAGGCACTTACTGTAGCTCTACCTATGCTAGATCAGTGAGGGCAGGGGGTAATATCAGGTATATATGGTACTGGTAAAGGATCTCCACAACTCATCAATGAAGCGGTGATGAGTTAAAAGGTTACTGTATAAGTAAAAATAAATGCGAGACAAATAAATGCGAAAAGGCCTGTTTGGAAATGAATGTGATGAGTAAAAATTGCGATTTTGCAACTTCTGCAATGAGCTGCGAACCTTCTGAAAAATAAATGCTATGTATAATAAATGCGAAAAAAATGAGTTTTTCGAAAATCACAGTTAATGCTCAATCGCAATTATTTTTACGTATACAGTATCCTGATTGAGCGAGTTAAGATCATACTGCTCGTGTGATGGTGTCTCAGATGTAGGCGTGGCCTATTCTGTCACTCAGGCTGCACTTGAATACACTGATCATGAATTCTATTATCTATATGGAATGTAGTTGGCCAGTTTATTTCATCTCGAGTTTATTTTTAGAGTAGCTCATTCAGGACACACAGCTGACTAGTTGAGATTATGTTACTATGGCTACCACGGTTGCTATGGCTACGGCAGTTACGGATAAGCTGGGATCAGTCGATTAGTTGTTGTGAGCTTACTCAGTCATCTCAGAGCTCTCTCCAGGTGTAGCGCTGGCGTCACAGCCCATCGGCACGAGGGCAGCATACATTGGTCCCTCGTTGGTACTCGACCGTGTCATACTACTCCTCCACGAGTTCTTGAATCTTACCAAAACGTTCTCTGATTGGCTGCTCTTCAACTTTCCTGTCTTCGTTGCAACCATTTCTGTCAAAATTTATAATCGCATTTCATGGATTCTTATTCACTGCGACAAAAGGTTTTCAGCCTGTTAAATATTTATCAACATGCCCTGCTCATACTCGCTGTCACTCACCATTCAGATTGTCCAGTTGACTGATACAGCTCTCGCACAGTGTGATGCTCGACTGATGCGATCTGTTCTTGTTTCCTACTGGCGCTTCATCATCACCGTCAATTTCTGTCACACTCTCACCTCGCTCTGACTCCGAGACGAAACTGTTCTCTGTCCTTGACCTCTGTCTCAGCTTACGGAATCCCCGTTTGAAGTGAGGTGTTCTTGTGACAGATTGAAAAGCGGAGATTTGAGGTTTAGAGCATGAGGATGGTAGCTGCTTGACAGCTCAGCAGTAATCCACACTGAGATGGATGGGAATCCGTTAAACGAAGTCAGACGTTAGGACAGGCAGGCGTTAGGACAGGTAGACAGGCAGGTAATTTGTTTGAGGATACCTGATTGCACAGAGTACAGTGATGAGTATGCTCGTCATGAAGAGCAGAAATAGACACGAGATCGCAGACATCAGTCCCAGTGTCAAACTCATGATAAACTCGCTCCTATCACCATTGTCCAGTTCTACCGAGTCTGTCTTTGCTCTCCAAGACGACAAGATATGTGACCAGCCCAGCTGGCTGGCGAGCCCATTTCTTGTCACGTTCATCCCTAGTCAGCGGCAGCGTGCCATACGTTATGCTGCCCTGTCAGAACCCAAAGTGTCAGTGAGTACTAGAGGATTGAGTTTGCCAATGTCGTCTAGGCATCGATTTTAGTCGTAGTTGGTGTATTTCATTGGGAGGCGATGATGAGACTAGATGGAGGTTCAGATGCAGCCAATTAACTATTTGCTATTGGGATATTACAGAGTTCATTATGTCTTATTGCGTTTAGAAGGCTACGGTGGTTGTGTATCGAATCTCTGCTCTGATTATGGCCTCCGTCTGCAGCTGATGCAGTATTCCGTTCTCCTTCACTAAATATTCACAATTAAAGTTTAACTAAAAGTTTCCTTTGCTTGAAAATTGTCTTCTTTGTTTCAATTTTCTATCCTGACCTGTAACCATGACATTGGTATGACATCACGTCACATCGAAAGCATGTTAGTAACATGGCCCTGATCTTTAGGCTTCATTCTATCTTGTTTAGCATCAAGCGATTATGAGGCATAACGAAGCCTGGAAAGGTAGCCTCAGGTACAGAGCCCCTGACCTGGATTGTATGCCTGGTTTGAGACGTATAACACTGAATAGAAATCCGCTGTTGGGAGACAAGGCGGCTGTTGCTTTGGCTGAGGCATTGAAGGACGACTTGTGGTTGAAAGGTACGTAAATACTTGTGTCACCTTTACCTACATGTAGATGCCTTTTCTTACCTCTATTTCTATGCATTAGTCAATGACCTTTCCATGCTTTACAGCCATCGACCTACAAGAGTGTGGCTTGACGGACACTGGAGCTCAGGCTTTACTGGAGGCTCTCAAGCTGAACTCCACAGTGCTCATCCTTGACATTCGGGGCAACCACCTCGTTAACAGGAGCCTGGTGGAGCAAGTCATTCAACAAGTGCTCATCAATGCTGATGGCAAAACTAGTCAGGTATTTGTTCCCTCCGATTTCTGCAGCTGTGCTCTACTCGCCGACTCCGCAACACCATGCTGCCTGATTTACAGTACGCCTGGCTGCCTGTGGACGCTGACGAGAGGAGGGCAGAGGGCATGCGTAACACTCGCCTACACTACCCAAGGGTTAGTGCGCATCAGATAGTCAGATAGGCCTTACCTGACTCCCCCCACCCATTGTAGCTCACCTACTCTCTCTTCCCACACGAATACTATTGTGATAGCGAGGCAGTCTCTCTACCATTCTGGTCAACTGACTATAACTCCCTTCCTCTCTCCCTCGCTCCCTCTCTCTCACCACTCAGCTGAATTTTTACATTGCGTTTCAGAAACCGCTGACACCGAAAGCTAAAGCCAGTGCCACCAGGACGCTTGTGATACACTCCTCCAAAAAGAGGCCTGGGGTTCACCTTGACATTCCTACTCCCATATCGCCCGCATGTGTGCCGAGGCAGCGCGGGCTGCCGTGGCGGACTGCGGAGAGGGCCAACTCTCACCGGTGCGTTACTGTGTGGCGTATGCAACATCTCCCACTGTGGCACCATTGTATGCAGCGATGGATATGTATTCAGGGTCGAGAGAGGTGTGATAGATTCTCACTCGTACCCGCCGCGACGCTCCATCGTGGTACACGAGTCCAGTGGCAGTGAGGGATGTTCTGTACGCTCCTCCTTATCTGATGATGGAGATGAGGATATCACAGACATCAAGCTAGCTGGTCATCTCACACAGGGAATGATAAAACAGACTCAGGTCAGTGATGGATACGGTCCATATGTCTACGAATAGCATAGAAATAGACGAAAGATGTATTTTCAACACGTCACCTTCCTTAGTCGATTTGGCAGTGAGAATTGTAATCAATAAGATTTTCTACTAGGAAGTTTTTGACAAACTGCCCCTTTCCATGCTGTAAATGCTATCAGGAGAGCTTCCCAACTCAAGGTCAAGGATGACTGTCATCCATGAGACTGTCCATCTCTCCTCTGCTTGTCTGTGTACTGTACAAGCAAACAGTCTTTAGATTGAGCATTAAATACAATTCGTTAACACTTTGGGATTATTTTTGCATTCTCGAATTGTTAGTAAGGAAATCACGTTTTTTTCACGAGTGTGATATCACATTTTATATTCCTTGCATTTATTACTCAACCGGCTTCTTCTCATTTGTTTCCCTAACATCTTTTATTTATGCAGTATAATGGATACAATTTAGTCCCACAGTCTCACTACTCTACCATTGCTACCCACAGTCTCACTACTCTACCATTGCTACCCACAGTCTCACTACTCTACCATTGCTACCCACAGTCTCACTACTCTACCACGTCTACACTGTCCTCCTACCTGAGGCATGTCTGTGTTTGTAAGCTGCCGACGGGCAATGATTGGTGATAATGAGATGATGACTCACTTTAACCACATCAGACTCATCCAATATTCCTCTACTCAGATCTTGTTTGCAGTGGTTTATTCAATGAGAGAGAGAGTGATGCTCTGCCTGTTACACTGTGTCTGTGAAGTATTGGCTATATTCCAGGCGGAGAATATCTCACTGAAGAGGAGGCTGGCAGAGGAGTCAGCTGCTAGGCTGGCGGCAGAGGACCGTGCTCTAGAGCTGGCGCGGGACAATCGACGTCTGCAGGCAGAGATGAGGCGACTGACCGTCTCGTCTAGCGGAGAGAGGGTCGATCGAGCTGACGAGGAACTACTCAGTCAAGTCGAGGCTGCGTTCAGCAAATTCAATCAATTCCTTGACCTCGTCAGGGATACGGGGTTGGTGTTCAACCATGGCTGTCTATTTCTTTTATCCTCTCCCTCCCTCCCTCCCTCCCTCCCTCCCTCTCTCTCTTCCTCGTCTTTCATTCACCTGTGATGAGCTATTCTCGTACATCTACTGACATACTGACGATTCTTTCATTCAGTGTGCAAGTACTCCACTCCTCTGTTCATTGTTCTCGCCTGCCATTGTAGTTTGGGACATCTCATACATGAAGCTGGCCTGGATGGGTTCATGACCACGTCGTCCCCTATCAATGTACCCAATGACAGAGCTGATGCCGATCTGACCACAGGCTTCGCTCAGGCGCCCCTCAATTTCAGGTGTCATGTCATTCCCGTCACGATACATCGTACTTCTCATGCTCATTGCTCATGAGGCTAGCCTCTCCACATTAGAAGCCCAAGTCATAGCCGTGGTAATGCAGCACCGGCTCACAATCTGGTCTGTGTTTCAGCGAGTATGTAATGAAGCGGCAGACAGCCCTACAGAGTGATGACATCATCAAGCCCACAGCAGACGCCAATCCTCCTGCCCAGTCGTACGCGGAGATCATAACCGGCAGTAAGACACTCGCCAGAGTGGCGGCTGAGGAAGCCCAGAAACCATCGAACGTAAGTAAACTCGCTCTGTATCAGCCATATCCCCGACAGCGTCTCGGTTCTGACAGGACTCTACAGTAGATCATCGCTCACGGTTGCTGCCACTGGTTTCATTCGCTCTCCTTCAATTGCAGTTTGATTGCGCCGTCATTCATTTGTATATAGATCCCTTTGATGTTGACCTTGATTTACTAACTCGGGTTTTTATGACCTCTAAAAATGAAGACGGTTCCGTTCACATGTTTCTTTGTCTGGCTATTTTAGCTCTAGATAACGTGGTGGTAAGTATCCATGTATTTACATGTATATACATGTGTTCATGAATACTATGGCTGCATGGATGCTGGCATATGTTCATGCGCTTGATCGATTCTCGGTTTCTATGGTTCATCCTTGTATACTACCCCTTTCCAAGTATCAGATATCATTGTGATGAGTTAGATTGGGTTCGTTGTATGATTTGTAACGCTCAGCCTGCATGCCTCGCAGGCATCACTTTCATTTGGTGATTAGCCAATCATCGCTAGCGATCATCTGAATATCAACCAATCAAATGCTTGTTGTAGCTCTCAACTGGTGATGAGAAGGTTGTGGAGGAAGAGATTCGTGTAATCGAAGGTGAAGGTGATATAACTGCTCAGAGCTACAAGCTTCGCGCTTTTGAGCTGAAGGATGTCTCCGAACTGGACACGCCCAAGCTTACTCCACGCCAAGATAGGGCAACTCCTGAGGAACTCCCCCATCAAGATAAGGCAACTCCAGATGAGCAGCCAGAAGCAGGGAAATTGAAGGCGAGCGTTGATAGGTCAGTCACGACGGAGAAGACGAACATGCTGGCGAGTGGCAGGACTGCAGATGACATCACTAACGACGACGTGTATAACACGAATGATTTCGACTCGGAGACAGAGGAGGTGAGTCGCGTGTCCTCCGTTGTCGACGAGGAGAAATCGGACGACCTATCCGTGGCTGATATCACTGTCTCATCTTCTGATGATGGTCGCGCCGCTAGCCAACTCTACAACATCAAACAACTCTCAGACCTCGAGTCAGTGGATAGCTCCACCCACTGAATCTCCACCCACTCAAACTCCGCCCATCCATATTCCGCCCACTGATACTTGTTCCGGTATACTGCTTCTCCCCCTGCCAACTAACCGCCGCTTGAACTGACTGTCACTATGGTAACGCTTTGACATAGTTATCATGCCTACTATTTTAATTTATTCTGCAGTTTAGTTTTTAGTCTATACTCTATGGCTGTTTTGCTGTGATACTGTGTACAATGTAAATACAGAGAAGTGAAGTTTCCTTGAGCTGTCGTTCGTTATGTAACCATCAGTAAGAATATCCAGAATTGTTGTGGTGATGTTCAATAACTGTATTGATCAGTGATTCTCACATTGTGGCGCTATCAATAGAGCCTATTGTCTCATACTCCTATTTGATGTCATGCTCCATTGTCATGTGTTCCATCAAGAGCTATCTGTCTATTGATTGCTTTTCGTTAAGAAAAAAATGTTGAGGTCTTTGCCCAGATCAGCTAACGACAGCATGTCTGCTCTACCTACGGATCAGCTCAAAGGATTGTCTTAAAACACTGAATGTCATGTTTCGTCACACGCTGGTAAGAATGTATAAGAATCAAGCAATTCACTGTCTAGAGCGAGCATGTAAAAAATGGTTTTGTTCTTTTTTAGCTTGTGTTTCTACTACTAGCATCTTATGGGCCAGCAGTACAGGGTATGTCATGCGAACTACTTGTATTTCCTCTCAAGTATTTCTTATTTGACCGATTTTCTTGCTTTACTTCTAGGAGTGTGCGAGACAGGCTGGGAAGCGTACGGCCTCTTCTGCTACTATTTCTCCGCCGAGGCTCTCACTTTTGCCGAGGCAGAGGTTGCGTGCGAAAGTAACTTTGCCTCTCTTGCCTACATCGACGATAATGGCGAGAATGTCTTCCTCTTTGGAAATGGGTACATACCAAATATGTTCATATGATCAGTAGTAGAGACAATGATAGTACACCCTTCTTCTGTAACTCGAATACTCCTCAGATGTTGATCCCATGTCTCTCTCCTCTAGCCCATCCAGGACGTATGAATCATACTGGATCGGCTACAAGCGGGTGTTCGGTCTGATTTGGAGGTGGGCAGCAACAGGAAGTGCCGGCCAGTTTGTGAAATGGGACATCGGCGAGCCGGATGATGAGGGAGACTGCGCTCGGTTTACGCCCTACATACAGGGAGTCTGGAGAGATTGGGAGTGCGAGAGGCAACTCCTCTACATCTGTAAAAAATACGCCGGTCTGTGTTCGCGACGTAAGCTCAGTGCGCGTCCATGTCTATGGAGAACTGTATGGATGGCTTTCTGTTTCAGACTGCGGTCCGCCACCGGTGATGAACCTGGCAACGTATACCGTCGAACCGGACATGGGTACTATAACTAACGACACAGTTTATCCTAGAGATTCAATTGCCACCTACACATGCGATGAAGGGTCAGAGTTCGCCGATTTGTCCCGATCGAAGACTTCATTATGCGGCATTGGCGGGGTGTGGAGTCACGATGTCGTACTAGATCCCTGTGAAAGTCAGTTCCTTAAACTACACTAGTACAAGTAAAACGTTGTGCTGCTCTTATTTCCGTGAAACTAATCTGTTCCACTTAGTGCTAGCTGGCCAGGTTGTATTTCAAGAATTGTCGTCATGTAAATATGAGTTTTCACGGACACGCATTTATTCTAGTTACGTCCTGTCCGTCGCCAGTGCTGTTTGAGGAGCACATGCTGAGCAATGCAACAGAAGATACCCGGATGTTTGGCACTGTGCTGTACTACAAGTGCGAGCCTGGCTATTGGTTCAATCAGTTTGAGCTTGGCGTGACGAAATATCTGACGTGTATGGATGACAAGTCGTGGCAGGGAGATGAAATTACAGAGTGTTCCAGTAAGCTACTCCAGGCAATTATTTTTACATCACAACCTTCTGTTAGTCCCACCCAAAGATCAATTGTTAGTAAGTCGACGCACCATCTCGCATCACTGACATTCATTTTGTTGTTTTCAATACCAGAGGTCTATTGCATCCGACCGATTACGAGCAACGCGTATGCCGACACACCCCTCAACACGTTTGGAACTGTGGCTACCTATACCTGCGTGGACGGGTACCGCTATCCCGACAATGACACTATCAAGGAGTTTGAGTGCACCAACTCTGGCTGGGATCCTGCACCGACTCCCTGTGAAGGTCTGCCTCTCTTATCCGCTTCTGATGGCTCTGCGTTGAGTTGTTGAGTTGTAGTCATCTACGAGTGTCTGCCTGTTTCATCCGGCACTTGAACCCTCGTAAATATTGTTATTATAGTTATTATTGTTATTATTGTTATTATACTGCATTCGTTGCGTTTATCGTGGCATAATCTAACGATTTTGAGGGAAAAAGATGGCAGTTGAAATAGTATCAAAATCGGATGACCAGCACTAAGAGAAGATTACTCCAAATTACTATAACAGACGTTTAGATAACATTGCTGAGTTTAAAAACGCTATAATTATAACCTCGTACAACGGGTCCAGTAAGTGAGTTTGTGACCATATGACATGTCACAAGGTCATTGACCCACTTACTGTCACCGTCACTATTATTATTATTGTTGTTATTATTATTATAATGCCATTACTTTCACTTACTTGGTGTTATTATTATATGTGACTTCAATGGTTTCCATCTATAAACGAGTCTCCAGCTACGTTTGACCCCTGTTCAGAATTAGGAGTTGTCCTCTCTCAGAGGTCTAAAATCACAACGTACTTTGGCTTTATATTTGGAACTTAATCCTACATAATGCTAGTCTTTACCAGAGTGCAATGCATCACTTAACTGTATCTGCCCTGATCAGTGGACAGCAGAACAGATCGTCTATTACTGATCTAATCACACACAAACTTATTACAGTTAATACTTATTACAGTCTACTCCTCATTTACTGAGGCTCTACTAAGAGAAAATTTTCACTGTGTTCACTGAAACCACAAACTTGAACTCTGTTGAAACTTGAAGCAAACAGTACATGGAGCATACAGTTGGGATACACCTGCTTTGCCGCAATAGCTGCTGTCTAAATTGCAAATACAGAGCCGGGTTACATTGTAATTTATATGCAGTTTGGCTCTCTAGGAGAGGACAACTCCCAATTCTGAACTTGTGTATTTGTATCTCTTTTATTACTAACTTCATTGTCATATGACTTTATTATCTTCCAGAGATGAAATGTCCGGAGTTCTCCGTTCCCTTCGCGTCTCCGTCTACCGATTCACTCGCCGTTTTCACCGAGGTTATCTGGACGTGTGACGCCGGCATGAGATACCCCGACACGACAACCCGCAAGAAAATGAAATGTCAGCTAGATGAGACATGGGACCAGCCAATAACCGCCGGCTGTGAAAGTAAGAGCTGTTAGGAGTTGTGTTCTCATGTTACTACACAAGGTACTGTGGAACAGGATTTGATGGCAGAACAAATAATCGTAGCTATCAATAGATTACGCTATAGAAATTACCCATTGTACCTTTTTTGGATCGCTATCGTTAGGTCGCTACCATTTTGATTTTTTGAGTTGGAAGAAAATGCTAACATTTCCGCCGCTAAATGTAAAAAAATTTAATTCAACTACAGATGTACGTAGAGCGCTGTACGTAGAGCGCTGTATGTAGAGCGCTGTACGTAGAGCGCTGTACGTAGAGCACTGTACGTAGAGTACTGTACGTAGAACTCTAGGTACGTACATAGACATTTACATAGACATAGACATAGACATTTACATAGACATAGACATTTACCGTGCTCTGGTAAGTTATTGGATAAGAATGTTAGTTCAAGCTAAAATGTAAATTACAGGCAAATTTTCACATAGCTCTGCTGCTTGAAAGGACGATAAAATTGCTGCTAGGCCATATCCTCCCATCACCGACAGCGCAGGCATCTGTACTCTCTGACCGTAAAGTTCCCAGCAGTCTAGAGTTAAATCATAGGCCCTCTCCCTCTATGTAAGCTTTTAACATTTGTAGAACGTACGAAATTGTCGTGTTACAGATCTTAAGCCCCTGATGTATTAAAATAAGGCTGTTATAGCGAGAATTGTGGGAAATCTTAAAACAAATAACTTCTCTAGACTGTTTAAATTTGGTCAAATCAGTTGTTTTCTTGTCTTACGTTTGATTAACTTTGTTACACAGTTTCCTGCTGAGTGATGAGCCGTCAGTCTTAGTACTGTAAACATAGAAATTTTAGCGACCTCAAAATAATAGCGACTCGAAGAAAAAATGCTAATAAAGTTAAACACTGTATTTTTGATAGCTCCTTATGCTATATACAAGCTGGAATGAAATCGCTAAAAATTCCAGGCGTTATTATTAGAAATACAGGTACTTTGAGGAAAACGCTATAATATTTTGTCCACCTAAAATAGTTAGGTTTACAATATTTGAGAGCCAATTTTCTGGCTCTGAGGTTATTTGATATATTTGCTCGTACAAAGGTGCCTTGTGATGATAGTTGATGGCAGTTGATGATCCTTTCAAACTGCAGTTGTATGAGCAAAATTGGAAAAAAGCTACAATTGACTCTGTTTTTCCCTTGGCAGGAAAAAAATGTGAGGGAACTCCCCCTAACGCCTCGGAGACGTATACCCATGATTGGAACAATACTAACGGAGAGGTGTTCCGATTCGGGGATGTTGTAAACTATACCTGCGTACCTGATCATTTCTTCTCTGACGGATCGACTCTCAGGTATAACAATGACTCTTTAACTGACGGTTGAGTTGTCCATAAATTGACTGATGTCATCGTCTTATTTCACTGGTGCTGAACACATGGAAGTAACTAAGTCTTATGGTTTTAGGGAGGTGGTTTGTAACGAAGATGGTGAGTGGTCACCTAAGCTGATCACCGACTGCATATGTAAGTATCTTTATTTAGAGTAGAATGAGAGGAGTTGGGTAAGGGTGAGTTGAGATGGAGTAGGTGGAGTGAGGAGTGGAGCGAGGAGTGGATTTAGGGGGGATGGAGTGAGAAGTGTAGAGAGGAAGATTGGAGAAAGGGAAGTGGGCTGTGTTGCGATAGAGTAGATAGGGTGAGTAGTGATGAGTGATGTGAGGGGGAAGAAGTAAAGAGTGTAATGA
>ERZ1740065.2573-NODE-2573-length-11292-cov-12.311293_pt1 | contig 11292 bp, 12 predicted proteins | sample MGYA00581738_ERZ1740065 | MGnify/ENA primary metagenome ERZ1740065 (study PRJEB43018, sample SAMN04849749) | marine metagenome | isolation source: floating plastic debris | place: Pacific Ocean | collected 2008-09-01 | study: EMG produced TPA metagenomics...
CCCTATCTCCTCCCTATCTCCTCCCTATCTCCTCCCTATCTCCTCCCTATCTCCTCCCTATCTCCTTCTTTCCTTTCCTCTCCCTTTCTTTCCCTGCCTCTCCCTCACTTGTACTTGTACTCGTACTTACTGCCATTTACTTGTAGAATGTTTTCATTTGGCGAATTCAAACAAGAGGACCAGGATAAGATGCTTGCTGCCCTCAACAGGAAAGTAGCGGAAGTTTATTCGGCCTGCATCGGGCAGAACGAGGCCAACATTGGGTATGTTAACTGCGCGAAATTCCTTGCTACTACATTTCACCACAAACACTATGGACTATGTGACTCGATATCAGTGGACTTGTTAGTAACGTACAGAGATAACATGCACTACTGCGTACAAGGGAAGTCGTTGATTGACCTGTGATAAGATAGGCCTATTTTTGGACAGGACGCTGCAGATGCTGACGAATATAGAAAACAGGTTGGAGGAACTTTTTGAGCAAATAGAGATGATGCCGACGGAGAAGGTAGAAGCTGCCGAAAAGGTGAGCTCTCATAATAGTGAGAAGGGAGGCCAACAGTGGCACTGGGATCATATAAACACAATAAAACACGACATGTCCACGTCGCAGGGTGCACTTGTCAAGCCCTGTACCGGTGTTAAACATGCAGACAAAGCGTGCTAATAGGTTTGCCAACTCGTGGCAATGTACATGCAATCTGGACTTACATTGCACACCGGTATATTCCTTCCCCAACAAAATGATTTCATCGTTTATTAGTCACATGGAAAGAAAACTTGTTCCAAATCATTTGTGAGAGCAGCCCGAGTGAACTGGTGAGAAGTAGCTGTGTGCCAGCCACTCAGGTATGCGTAAAACCGGCTACAACCAGAGCCACATCTGTTCTCCTCACAACCAGCTGTGGTAGTCCATCCTCCACATCTGGCTCGCTTCCAACTCATTCAAAAATCTCAACTGGCAACAGTACACTGGGTATCCCATCAGCTGGGCCGCTGTGTCATTGGATTTGTGTTCAATGAAAGTTACAGGCATCAGCGTTTTCCAGGTTTCTGTCCTGTTCTTCATCATGGCAATGCATAAGGTATTTTACTACCAACTCTCAGGGAACCTCTGCCAATGTCATTTGGCTAAAATATGCCTGGCAACAATCTAAACACATCTATTACGCAATGAGCGACTCTTTCAGGCACGTTGTACCACGCATTTTGCACGCCACAAGTCTCCGCAACCGTATCAAATTCTTCATTATTCACGTTATTCGCTTCATTATGCACAGTGGCAAAAAGTCGCTGCCATCACCGTTCATGTTCCGAGCATGCAGAGAGTAATATACTTGCATGTATTGTCTGAGCCACCTAAGATAAGTTATCTTTGATGGTGCAGTGATGAGGGAAATTTCCATGACTGCGAAGTCCAATCAGCGATCGAGTTTTGAATCCTCACTCATGGTCATCGTGACATCCTCAATCTTAGCACCAAGGTTGCTTTGAATTGTCCTTGATTGTCGGTGTTATGTCATCGACAGTAGGGGCACCCTATGACATCAGAATTTGCTTGATCCCTCCAGCGCCCAGCGTAGGCAGAGGATACCAGAATACATCTCTAGTGTGCTAGAGGTCCATCAATCAAAATCACGACAGACCATCAACATTTAGAGACATTCTTTACCCATGAGCTCCAGTGCCAAAACATATGTAAATACATGTCAACAACCCATCCATTATAGTATCAGTGTTTAAGTTCACACGGATTCCCACGTCAGAGGGCTTGGCTTGACTGTGTCCACGGCCTCGATGCCTGATCCAAACATATTTGACCACTGGCTCACACCTCTCCAGTTGCAAAATCGCATATCTCATATTTTTGTTTGTTGCTCGCAGTGGAAACAAAACAGTTGATGTTGACTATGTGTCGAGTGCATGCTCTTCTCTGTCCGGTGTCCAGAATTATGCGTGTTATTTATGATGTTAAATGTATCACAGTTGAATGCGGACACCTACCCTTAGCTCCATTGAGGGCTATGCCATTAATAGGATATGCGCTGTTCAGCTGGGCGACATCATGAGAACTGAGGAACTAGTGTGAGCCAAGCAGGCCTCTTATCTCCATTTATTCTTGTGGCTATCAATCCATTGTGCATGCATACTGACCTCTTAAAGTTATGTAACCTTAAAACAAGGTCATTTTTGTTGTCATTTACGACTCGTTAATTTGATTTCTAGGCGAAGGAAAAAGAACGACGGTTGAAGGCGAGGGAGGAGAAGATGGAGCAGCAGCGACTGCATCAAGAGGAGAGAGTTCGACGGGCTTTGGAGAGAGCTAAAGCAGAGCCCAAGAAGAAGGTATAGTTTTTGATGCAGCAACTTCTGTTGGTAGATCAAAAGCAGCTGATAGAAAACCGGTAATCAGTGTGAATGGATGAACCTTAGAGATCATTGTTAGGCTGAGTTCTTGATCAACTAACTTGGAGGGGGTGAAATCTATCCAAGCCTTGATTTTCCTGTCTGATGCTAGCTGGGTTTTCAGGGAAACACACTAGTATTGGTCCTAGATTGCCCACTCCTACTAAAGGCCGGCTCTGTACCAACTGTTACCATTTCCAAAAGCACCCACAAAATCTCACACAACTTTAGCAGCCGCTGCCTCTATTGCAGACTGGCAAGAAGCTTGTGTTCAGATCTGAGCCTCCTGCAGTAAAGAAGAAAGACACGAGTGGCGCTGACAAAGCCAGTCGTGAGGAGGAAGAACTCGCGTATTTCTTTACCTAGTGTCGTTGTGCCTCCTCAGATATTAAACCCTGTAAAAACGCTTTTACTGAAATACCTCACAATTACCACCTGTAAATAAAAGTCACGAAACATCAAATGTAGAACAGAAGTAAGTTGATTATTCAACACATGGTGTACAGAGCATTGACACACCTTTCAGCCTATCTCAGCAGGACTCGCTGTAGTTTTTGGCTATCGTCCAACATTGATCCAATGTACAATGATTGGATTGGACTGCCGTGATCTTTGGTCAATTCAACAGCGAATCATTGCTATATCAGCTGTATCATGAGCTAGAAGGCTGACCATGTGTGCACTATGTTCAAGTTTGCTCATATAAAAGTTAGCAGCTTGTGAGCTGAAGGTCAGTGAGAACGGAGCAGTCACGAGAGAAGGCCAATCAGACATCACCACGTGTTTTGCAGGAGTGCTACGTTGCAGGACAAGTAAGTCTACCTTATTTAATATTGCCAATTGTAATGTGTCATGAACTATTTGTGCGTATGGTTTGTCTTGTGTAGTTATTAATGTAACAATAATGAGTTGGTGAATTGATGCTAGCACTTTGACCATGTCATACACACCTGTTCATATGTAGTACATGGATGGAAATTGTTGCTGATGTTGAACTTGTTACAGTCACAGTTTCACAGAAGCGTGATATCAATACCTTAGTATTCACTCTTGATTTAGCTCGTCAAACCCGTATTTTAAGATTAGTCAGCAACTATGGTCAAAGGGAGGCAACTCCGACACTCGTTGCGAGGTTCATTATAGGGAGTTGTCCTCCCGCATATTTTCTTGGGATTCCAGCCACCTATCTTTTGTTGACCAATAATTTGCTTGCGAAATATAAATCCCGTGTGGAAGTTTCCATCGAGCACGCAAGTAAATTTCCGCTTTGTGAATCATCAGTAGGCGAGAGAGCTTCTTTCCTCGGCAGCGCTCGTCGCCAGTTGTGTGACGAGTAGTTTTTCGTTCTTTCTTACTACTAAGAATAAGAACGATCCACCCACAACTAGCAAGGTGGCACAGAACATTCTGAGGATAAGACGAACTGTAATAGCAGCCAAGGATAAGGACAGGAAGCTTTAGTCTTTGACAGGAACCGACTGTTGGAGTTGTGATATTGGGTTTTCCGAAGCGACAGGAATAAGATTGCTCCACTTCGATCTATTGCTCACCAAGATGCTGTTCTCAGCCAGGAAAGTTCTGGCATGCAGATTTCTCTTACGGGATATCGACTCTATAGATTTATCCAAGTTAATGAGGAGTGACTTGACTAAGTCCTCATGCCAGCACCGAATAGACAATAGCTGCCTATCTAGCTATAGGATGCTAGAACTTAACAACAAGCATTCTCTATCTCCACTATGCTGTACGATCTCCAATTCCACGCACAGATACCCACAAACCTCTTGGCACGGACACACTAACCTCTCACCTACTTCAGAAGACGCCGCCAAAAACTCCCTCCAAAAGATGTCTAGTCCTATAACTCCAGAGATGAAAGATCAGGTACGCCCTCTTCATTCCTAGCGTATGGCAGTCCTACAATGATTTTTCTGCCTACTCCATGCTACTCATACTGTCTATGGACAATGCGACTGTTTCTCACCCTGCACCGTTTAGGATTACACTAGCTGATAATACTGTTAGTTAGCCTCTAGACGATCTATCATCTTTTCGAAGGTGAACTTTGGAGTGCTGTTTGATATTGATGGAGTGATAGCAAGGGGCTGCAACCCCCTAAGTGCCGCTCAGCGCATGATAAAGCTTCTATCAAATCAAGAGGGAGAGCTCACCGTTCCCGTAGCATTCTGCACCAACTCTACCGGCCTATCAGCGGACAAGGCCAGATCTCTCACCAGCTGGCTCGGTGTTCAGGTCGGTTGTGTTACTAAATCTAGAGCCCATTGCAGGCTACCAAAAAATTTGAGGCTGGTATGAGAGTGACCTTTTTAATAGGAAGCGTCTGTTTTATTAGCCCTTGGCCCACTGCTTGTATCAGTTGACACTCTCAGCGCTCGCCTGGCGAGTAGTAACATTGTTTAACTGTTGCACATGGCAACCATTACGCAGAAGGCGAAATCTAGTTATTAGGAATCTCATGACCTCACTATTATGTTTGAGATGTAGAGAGACTGGATCTTTTTCTTTGCCAACAATTGATAGTTGAGTGGCTCTGCCCTGCGGCTGCCATCCACAGTGGTGTGAAATACTACTACTAACTACTATGCCTGGGCATTGAGTAACTAAGACTAGTACTTATTACGTAATATGTAGGTCATTTTGCATCATTCAACTCCATCTATTTCAGGTTGACCCAGAACAAGTGATACCAGCCCAGGGGCCTCTTTCCGTCTTCCATGGATATCACCACAAGAGAGTGCTGTTTGTTGGCCAGGGCAAGCTGCACGAGATCGCTGACGAGTATCCTTTTATCATGACACAAGAGGTCGTTGACCTCCAGACCACCGAGTTCACTCACCTCTCCATGACCTTCAGTCTCATTGGCTGATGTCTATCCATTCACACGGCTATTCATCTCCCTTGGTTCCAAAAACTCTGGTTGAGCTTCCATTTATCAGTCAAAAGTTTTGCTTAACCAACTGATTAGACTGGGTTTTACGAACATCGTGACTATGGATGAGGTGAAGAGTGCGTTCCCCCTACTGGACATCGTGGATCACAGCAACAGAGCCTACATCGCCAACAACGGTATCAACAGCAGTCACATTAGGAAAGACTTTGAGCCAATCGAAGGTGTGCCGTCAGAGTACTAAACCTACCGGATGACAGTCCTAGTGTGTACTTTTATATGACAGGAGTTGTCTTTCCATTGTATAGCCGTGGTTCTGATTGGCGAGCCCAACCGATGGGAGACACAGCTGCAGCTGCTCGTGGACCTGCTGCTGACTGGAGGCTACCCAGCGTTCGCCCCAGAAGGTGGATTCCCTCAGAAGCACCTGCCCGTGATTGCCTGCAACATGGATCTGGTATTTATGGCCGACGCGTGCATGCCCAGGTCTGTGCTCTCATGTCGTTTTCTGCCCACTTTGGTTTTTGTTATGCCATTTGACTTGCTGTCTATCCGCTGTCACACAGATTTGGCCACGGCGCATTCCTGGTTTGCCTCGAGAGTTTGTACAAGGTACGCATCCCTTTAGTTTGTTGCATGAAATGAGATAATGATGCTCTTTTACCTTGCCCTCATTCTCTGCGTTTATGTTTGTAGAAAATCACAGGTAAAGAGCTGGAGTACACTGCCCTGATTGGCAAACCAAGTGAGATCACATTCCGCTTCGCTGAACACTGCATCGCCAACAGAGCCAAGAAGATGGGTATCACGGAGCCCATTAAGACCCTGTACATAGTCGGGTATGCACCACGTGAATACCATCTTGCTATCGATTCTAATTGGCTCAATTTGGAGATTGAAATATTAGTGAATACACCTTGTTGCAAATTGTTGAAAAAATTTATAGCCAAGAACTCGGCCACTAGCAGATTCGAGTGGCTAGCAGCGTGCATTTTTGCAAGTGTAGACAACTCCCACTGATACGTTGTTGCGCTCCATTTGCAGTGACAATCCAGAAGTTGATGTCTATGGGGCGAATTTGTACACACGGTACATCGCCGACTGCGAGAAGAACAAGGAGAGCAGCGGCAGTCGCTCGTCTCGTCAAGTGCCAGACGATTACGACTTTCAGCCACAGACGGCGAGCGGATGCGAGTCGATACTCGTCGAAACTGGCGTCTACGATCCGAAAATCGGTGAGCAGCCACTTCTCCTCTATCAGGAAAATCCTATCTTATGTTATCTTATTCCATCACGAGGAGTCGTGTCTAACATGGGGCAATGTTTTTCCATGTAGGTCGCATTGAAGACCAGAACTTTGACGTGTACCACCACGGACATAGGGACTTCGAGGACGAGTTCAAGCTGCGAATCCCCACCTTGTATTGCGCCGACGTACACGAAGCAGTACTCAGCATTCTGGAGAGAGAGCTGCCTGCTGCTGACTTGGCAAACAATAACAAACCTAAGAATACGATGACCAAACGTCACATTGACAGTGCGCCACAGAAACCAGTGGAGTCAGCGCCCTGAAGTTAGCGCTGCTGCTGCTTCCTCACTGACTTCCATGTTACATATAGATACCGTGATAGAACTAGTAAATCATCATTTAGTTGATGATCGATATTTAAAGCCATCACCTTTGTGGTGTAAATACGCATTCAACCGGGTTCAAAAGACTTTTTGGTCTCTATGAATTCTCTCCCGGAGAACTTTATTCAAAGTTTATATTTTTATACCTTCAATCAACAGAGTTGTTACGCTTTGATTTTCTAACTATTTAGCCAGTATTTTCACTGTGTGCCATTGCTATCATGAAATGATCAAATTTATTGCTATTCTTCATACCTTGTAAAAGGTTTGGCAATATTAGTTACCATTCCAAAGCAGAGGTTGTCAAAGTGGCCATTTTAGATCATGCGATATTTGCTGAGCTTGAATCAATGCCAATTTTGTGTAATAGTCTATTTTTACATTTAAAGTGCAGTGAAAAGGAAAATATATGCATTATGAACACGCAAAACATATCTGTTTGAGTTTTTGTTCTCTTAGAATATTATCATATTTGCCTACATATGATACGAATATGAGCTTACTTAGGTACGCTGGTCTCCTTTACAACACCGCCATCTCCACTAAACTATATCATATATAAAAATAATCACATGCATGCATTATACCACACACTACTGTGTACAAAGTATACTGCAAACAAAAGCATCACAGGATGTAAGATAGCAGCAATCAAGTATACCACACCTACCCGTGAAATGGTATAAATTGTATCGTGGGAGTTGTCCTACCTATATGACCGAATCTTCGCTCGAATTTGTGGCGCCGTGCGCATGTCATTCAAACGAGAAGGCGTGTAGTTTCCTGTTTTGGTTAAGCTCATGTAGAGAAACTACTCTTCTCTTCCCCGTTCGATCAGTAGCTCAACAGCAGCCTGCTATTTATCCGCAGTAAATCGCTATCTACACCTCAATAATATACCCCATACAACTACTGGTTTTCTGTGAGTATGTCTATGCTTTTACTATTTTTGTTTGCATGTGGATGCATATGTTTTGGTACAGGAATGTACTAGATTGTCGAGAGCATATGTGCCTCAGGTAATTGTGGAACCTCGTTGGAAACTTTCTGACTTGCTCCTATGTTTGCGATAACCTTAGCTTTATACTCATGGTAACTTGATGTTGTTAGTTAAATGATGTGCTACTTGGAGACAGCTGTACACTTGGTTGATATCATACTATATTACGTAGGTTTGTGTCCATACTTGTGTGGCTTGACTTGCTCCACAAACGCAAAGCAAATCTTATATCTAGTGGTTTTCCGATGGTAGAATTTTAGTAGTATTTGATAGATTGAGAACGCAGTCGATATGATATTTCATCTGCAGTCTGTTATTCTCTCTCTTGACTGACTGACCCAGTCACAACAGTGTTCAGTCACCTGATCACGTATCACTGGTGTCATTGTTCTCGAATGGTGGTGTATCAATACTTTAGTGCTATCATGTTCGTAATATGAGAATCATCTTACAGAATCTCTTTTGACTGACGTCATAACAACACGATGGCGCCAAAGAATTGCGGAGCTTGTCAGAAGTTGGTTTATCCAATGGATGAATTGAAATGCTTGGACAAGGTATGTGGACACTTCCTTCTCACTTTAGGGCAGCCAGCATCGTGCTGTAGACTTTTCAAAACCAGATGGCATTGTACTAATGGCGGGTGTCTCACTTGCTATTCTTAGCCTGGCCTGTTATTAATTGGAACAATCAAAATTAATAAGTGTTTACTACTAAACTGCCACCATGTGAGCCAAATGAGCAAATTGAGTTTGTGGCACCTCCTACTACTATCACTACTCTACTACTACTACTACGACCATCGGCTGCTGGTTTCAGATGAACATACCTAGTCGCTTATCATACTGTTTGTTTTGTGCCTTTGCCTTGTCTAGTGCGGGTATGAATTACGCTGCCCAGGTCCATATATGGCATAAGCAGTGCCTGAGTCAAAGCACCGCTGTCAGCGGCAGTGTTTGTTGCTGCACTGCCTGTGACAGCGTATCGTCGGCTGGCCTGTGACAGCATATCGGCCACGTTGATGTAACTCAATATGTCTGATTCGTCCATTTTTTCTTTCGTATTGATCACAAACTGCCACCGTTCCCCAAGGCTGTGTCTGCCTCTCTCTCTCTCTCGAGGTTTTCGAGAGCTCGTGTCTGACATTCCTTCCGACATTCCCTCCGGATGCTAACAGTATGGCCAACAGTATGGCCGCTTATGCATTTATGATCGCATTCTTGCAGACATGGCACAAGAGCTGCTTCAAGTGCCAGGCTTGCAGTATGACACTGAACATGAAGAACTATAAGGGATACAACAAACAGCCCTACTGCAACGCGTTAGTAAATCCACTGCTCACCGTAGGACCTGTTGAACTAGTTTCAAAAGTCACATTCCACACATTTTTCTCTGATGCATGATCACTCACCAGACCAGTGCAGGCACACATCAGCCAGCTTAGTGCTGGTAGTAACTACATAAACAACCACCGCTTCTCTCTCTCCCAGAGCTCAGCGGTCAGCGAGAGAAGATTTATTGCTGGAAAGCGAGATGGCTAGTTTACACATGGAAGTCAGGTCTAGTGGGCGGTTAGAGGTCCTTATACAGTCATGTCATGTGATAACTGTCGGCTGAGTCAGTATCTGATTTGCCCAGTCAGTATCAGTATCACCCCCCCCACACTGTAGAGGATACATCAGGACTGTTTCAGTGATGACCCCCTTGTTATCAGTGGCAATTGCATATTTTCAAAATTTTAACTCTTGGCCTGTTTGTGTCGTGCTGCTGTGTTGTGTCGATTGTTTCCCAGCCTCGGTTGAGGAGGTTTTTGTTTTGCAGCAGTTATCTTTGACCGATTTGTCTATTGAAATCAAACAGCCGCATCACACATTGGTCAGTTGTTGGCAAACATCTGATTCACTTGCCAATTTCATGGATGCAACATTTTGCCCACAAAATCTGACTTCCATCCATTCAGAGGTACAGCTACAATATTTCCAACCTTGACCTTGACTATGTTGCAGTCATTATCCGACTACCAGGTTCACCTCCGTCGCTGAGACACCCGAGACCAAACGAATAGCCAAGAACACAAAGATACAAAGCAATGTTAGTCCCCCCCCTCTATCTGCTATCGTAGACTCGGCAATAGCGCTAATAACATCGGTCTGTATTTCAGATAAAGTACCACGCAGAGTTTGAAGCAGCGAGAGGTACGTTGATGTCATAAACTGCCGCTGTCACACCCTTTCTCTATATGAGCACTGATATAGCTATGGCTAAACACCAGCGCAGTATATCAACATAGCTGTATTAGACTGGACTGGCTGGTGTTTAGTATACTGAGTATGGATACGGTGATGTGTGTATCACATATGGCGATGTCACGTATGACGATGTCACGTATGACGATGTCTTGAATACACCGTAATGCATGTAGTGCGGGTAAACTATATCATTACACCAGATCAGGTGAATATCTCTAGCATGTAGCATAGCACATGTACTGACAGGTAGATGCCTCAATCATCCGCTGTCTGCTTCCAAGGAAGTGAATACGCTGTGAATACGCTTCATTATCATGTATTCATGTCTAATAGTGCATCACTACATCATCTCACAGTTTCAGCTCTACCTTGTCGACCAGTCGTGGCGTGTATAGGATGACTCGCAACGGCTTTCGATACATGGAAAGCCAGTGTTATTCTAGTCATACCGGTCACTCATGTCTACATTCAAGCGTTACTCACAAGCAGAGTGTGATAGGCTGACGAAAATGAAGACTGTAAAATACTGTAAACTTAAATTTTAGCTTTGAGCAAACTACGTGTAGAGCGTTTGCGTAAAATAGCTGTATTTTTAGTAGCAGTGTTTAATTTTTAGCAATTTCTTTCTAAGCTGTATGTAACATAAAGAGCTATGAAAAATATAGTATCAAATTTTATAGTTTTTTTCAGCGGGTTGCCATTATAGCTACTATTGTGAGATCACTGAATTTCTATGCTCACAGTGTTAAGACCGGGTGATTTGTTTGACTGCAGGCCAGTATACAGCCGTGGTTGACGACCCTGAGACACTGAGGGCTCGTAAGAACATGGAGACTATCAGTAACATCGCCTATCACGGCGATATGGTGAAAAAAGTGGAGATGGAGAATGCCCGCCCAGGAGAGGTGGAAAGTGGTAGGAGTTGTTTTCCCTTGCCAGGAGGAGATGGAGGAGGGAGAGAGATGGAGGAGGAGGGGAGAGAGAGGGAGAGAGAGAAAGAATTGGTTAGGGTGGAGATGGAGGAAAGAGAAAGAGAGGGAGAGAGAGAGGGGGAGGGATGGAGAGAGAGAGAGGGAGAGGAGGGAGAGGAGTAG
>ERZ1740065.2574-NODE-2574-length-11291-cov-12.537024_pt1 | contig 11291 bp, 9 predicted proteins | sample MGYA00581738_ERZ1740065 | MGnify/ENA primary metagenome ERZ1740065 (study PRJEB43018, sample SAMN04849749) | marine metagenome | isolation source: floating plastic debris | place: Pacific Ocean | collected 2008-09-01 | study: EMG produced TPA metagenomics...
AATGACTCCCAACACAACCTGTCAAGAATCGAAGAAGAAAGCAGATATTCGCCGAAAATGCAATTTACAGGAAGCAAATAAAATTAAAAGAGCTCTACCATGAGTCCACAATTTTTTTTATTCACTGCACAGCTGATTGTCTGGCTATGACAACTGAGTTCAGTCGTTGTTTACTTATCTATTAACCAGCCGAAAATTAGGCTGTGATAGTAGCTGGTTTCAACTTGGGTGTAGGCTATCTGGTTTGACTGTAGAAAATACGTTATAGTGATGACCAGAATGATCAAACTCGGAGATCCAAGATTTCCTTCGTTCCATTGAGTGCAGAATGTTTGTATTGGTGATTTAAACGAGTGCGTCGAAGAAAAATAAGTTTAAACATCATATTAGCACATATGTTTATTTTAGAAGTATTACGGTTGGTTAGCTCATTAATCAATGGAGAAAAATACTGTTTCCAATTACTCACCTGTAAAACAAGATTACGCGTCAAAAATTTATGTGTACGTCAAAGCTGACGTGTGTAGCTAGCCAGGAAAACTATCACGTGACCAGTTACGAGTAAATTCATTAGTAAATTTCCTTCAAATTGAACTATTGTGATCATATCATAGTTATTCAACTATCTGGAACGATGATAGCGGAAGACATCAGCCTCAACTGGCCACCAAAACTCTGCAGCCATCAATGGCCGCTTTTTTAATGACAAAAAGTTTTTCTTACCATTTTCTGATGGAAATTATAGGTGATAATAATTTGAAATATATCACTAAGAATAGGGCATACAAGTTTTTACAGTTTTTTTCTAACAAATCTGGGTGAGGGAGAAAGATGAGTAACAACTCTGTTAGAGGGTACCGAACACAAGAGCATCAGATTTGACAGTCAAGTAATCAGGCTGACCATCAAGAACAATCAATATCCTGATGTTTTATCATTCTGCACTAATAGCTTTCAATGATGAGGAAGCTATTGATGTGATCGGGAATCCCATCCAATACATCCGGTTTGTACATCGCTGGATAGAGCGTGCACCTCAAGAAGTTGAAACATGAAAACTACCTCTATTTTTTGGAGATTTGGGAATCTCTGTGTGCCTGATTGCATGCATGAAAGATGTAATTCCATAATTTTCCATGCAGAACATGATTGCATCACTACCAAGGGTAATAGAAAAAGAGTTAGATGCTATCCTTATTCCTCTGAATACTGCTCTTTCTCTTGAGTTATGCTCACTACTACTTGTGTCTAGGATTACAATTCTGTACCAGTTATGGCAATCACACTAGCTCGTGAGTTGCAGTTGCTACCATTTGTTTGCTATATTTTTAGGTCGGTGGTCGATGGAGAGATTGGTTATAAGGGTGAGGGACATGTCAGCTTTACTCACAGACTTCATAGCGATGGATAAAATGCATGTAAAGACGGTAATTCGCAAATGAACCCATATGAGGAAGCAGACATTGAGGTATATTTATTACTATAATAATATTTGTTCATTATGAGGGAGCAAACTAGATCATACACGTTATGTTCGACATTGTGTTCATTACAGCGGCAGCCATCTTGTTTCCTGTTGGCGTGACACAAAATGAACATCACGACTGCGTCAGGCATGATAGAATCCATCTGTGAGCAAACTATGGTGAAGAAATGAAGAATAATACTAGCTGTTGCTAAGGACTCACTGGATGTAAACAATGATTTATCAGACCAAAACCTTGATGCCGTTTTTTACCGAATTTTCTACTATTGATTTGTGATGTTCTCTGAACGGCCGTTCATATAAGACTCAATACTGTGATGGACAGCTATACTGAGCTGTACTAGCTGTGTCTTGGCTACTGCATAGCTGCTTTTGTATTGTTAGCTTTCCTGTTTGTATTTAAACCTCCTTCACTACTCCAGCTATTTAGCCACCCTGGTATTTAAGCAGAGTTTGGTAAGCAATAAAAGGGACCTGGTTAAGAGACTAGCTGGAGGACAGTGCTGATTCTGTGTCTGCGTCTTCTTGCGTCTACTCTGCCTGTGAGCTAGCCTGTGGGTCCCTGGATACCCACCTACTAAGGATTGAAGTAGCTGTCATTATGAGCTGCTTCTAGGATCTACTGTGGTTATCTCCGGTATATCTGTTCAAGACCTGTGTTGCTCAAGGCATCCAGTTGTGTTGGCACATTGTTGTCTGTTGTCTGTTTCCTGTGACTATCTGTAGAAGGCAGCTAGCACTTCTGTGCATCAGATCTCTCTTAGTTGTAATACGCGGGTACGCGGTACCTTTCCGCATCGGCCAGACAAAGCTGGTCGGTGTCAGACCCGCGTTCATTACAATATCTCGAGTTGTAGTTACAGTAGGACAATAACTTCTTTAGCAGGAGAAAGAGGAGAAATGGTGCTATGTGATGAAATAAAAGCCAGATAAACTTAAATCGCCTACTTAGGCATGTTTTCTGAGACCCCTGCTCAGCTATTCTGCGGTTGTGAACTACGTCCCATGTATGATCAGAATAACCATTTCAAGAGTGTTCTTAATTCAGAGGGAAATTTTTGATTGCAGTTAATATTTTGAGAAATTGATCAAAATCAATCTTCAGTTAACGCAATCAAAATGCAGCCCTACTACTGTCAGATGGTGCTCTGGTAGTAGTCGATCTCCTGACTTCAAGAATGAAGAAATCAGCTCCTCCCTAATAAATACAGAATCTTTCAAATGTTGTATAGCTTTACTTGCTTTTTGTAGGAATAACAAGAAATATTTGGCATCTTTGACTCTTCTATCAGTAGTAGTCCCGGTTTCATAAACGCCCGTGTTAAGTTTAGTCTATAGCAGGCTTAAGTGCGGTGAAAGAATAATCAGTGCGGACAAAAACCGGCATAGCACCGGTGTAACACCAGCGTGACACCAGCATAACACCGCTGCATGATTTCAGCGCTCGTACCGATAGAAGAGTAAAACATGCCAAATATCCTATGACCTATATATTTCTCAAACGCTCGCAACAAGTAAATTGTTGATTCTTGTCAGTTCTCACTAAAAAAATATTAGCAGCGAGGTACAAAAACTTCAGTTGATTTGCTGTTATAGTGACGGCGTTAATGCCGCTGAGCCTAAGGCTATGTTCACGTATGATTCATTGGCGGCTCTGTAGCATCAACAACTTTTTAATGGGAAAACCTTTTATTACGAAGAAGTACGAACACCGATTTGGATATTGCAAAAAGAAAGTGAGAAAAAACAAAATAGTTTGAGATCCAAGACAATGATATCTAAACTAATTAGCAGCTGTTTTATAGTTATAAAGATTAAAAAAGTTAAAATCGCTAGACTGTCTCCATGCTTTCACAATTAGAAATAAATGTGTCTTAAGGGCAAGGCTGCCATATGCAGAGCGCCAGGTTGCTCTCAGTTTTTAGGCAGGTCGGAGCAGACCTGCGGCATGAGGGCCCAGCAGGAGGACTCAGTGCGATTAGAACCCACAACCTCCTAACACTTGCGTGTCTTGAGGTGCAGGAAGTTGTTTGTTTGTTTGATAACATTCCTCCAACCTCTAATAGTGAGAGTATTGATGACCTGTTAGATGACTAGATTTATGGATGGAGTGGTTGGATGAGATCTGGTGGTTTTTCAGAGTTTCTTCTCACGGTTACACATAGTTGAACTTTTACTTGTTTTGGTCTTGGCCTTGGCCTCGTACTCTCCTCCACAGGTTTTCAAAGCCTCGGGCCTCGATAACCTTTTTAGTCAATTACTTGTACTCGTCTTGGCCTCGGAGGCCAGTACTCGGGTCTCGCCTTGCAATATACACCTCGGCCTTGGTCCCAGCCTTGATTCTTCAAGAACTTCTAAGTTTTATAGCAACAAAATGACTATCAGATGACTCTCTGGTAGTGGTTGAACTTCTGACTAAGTGTGAGGTGCCAGAAGTGAAAGTGTATCTGCTGCTCAGCTTCATCAACTTTCCTGGCACATGCATTGGTGCATTCATGATGATCAGCTTTCAGTTTATCCAGCGCCTAAGGCAGGGATCTCAACTATTTGGATTTAAACGTTTTTCTTTGGATTTTCAGATTGTATAAGGATGACGGGTAGGATTTCATGTAGCGTAAATATTTTCTTGGACTCACTCGGATTTTTACCTTCTAGCTCGGATTCCGGATGTTTTCACTCACCTCACTTGGTAAGATGATGTCGTAAGAAAGCAATGTCTCTCCAGATATAGCCCTAATGAACTAAAAACTATTTTTTAATGCTGGAAATGTAAAAAATGTGGTAATTATATGACAAGTCTGAGCTATTTATGACGTCATAATACTGCCCAGCATCGATACCTTTTTCTTGATGAGCTGCTGAAACCTGGTGCAAATATTTTTCCTGGATCCAGATTGAGATCCATGCCTTAGGTTGTCGCTCCATCCCATGCGGTTATACATGGGATGGGCCATGCTCTCTCTGGGGCCACACTACTTGCGTCTTCACATGATAATCATAAACTTTCAACTTTCAGCTTGTGAACAACGACTTTGACTGTTGCCGGCTTTGCGTACATTCTGCTTCTGATTCTCTGGGTTCCGTTGGTGTTCAAGACTACGGTGCTTCAAAGTTGCCTTTCTTGTACATTGCTAGTTTGGCTCAATGTAGGTGAGGTTGAGGGGAATGAATGAGATATAGCTGTGAAATCTTTAAAATTCATGGCGACTATCAGTCTACGCTTAGTACGCGCCTCAGTTTTGGTGTAAAAAATTACTATGCTCATATATAATCAATGAAGTTGAGCTGTAACATAAGCATGAGGCTTTTGCTAATCACCCAAAAGATAGGCTGTTGCTGGAGCCAACAGCATTGAGCTATTGAACCCATAGAGCTAGAGATGCAACGCTTTTCACTCATGGTAGATAAAGTGACAATGCTATAAAATATCATCAACTCTTCGGGGCGCAATAGCCTCAGTTCTTTATATCAATGCGTGTTGATCATCAGAAAATTAGGGGTGTAATGCTATAAAATACATAAATAGTTTTTCAGAACGGATGCTATTTATGTCACTGGAATACGGAAGCTGACAGAGAGATGGCGGACATGTTTTGACAAGGAAGAAGGTTATGTAGAAAAATGAAAAGAAAAGTAAATCAACAAACCTTTTAGAACTCAAACTACAAATGAAGTCTCATTACTCATTGACTGACCATTGTAGTTAATATTATGTTAACGCGATCAAAACGCAGCCCTCTTTCATACTAAGCTATATATTTTACGATGCATAGTCCATCCGAGTTAGGACGCCGGGGCATAATGGCTGCATGTGGTTTGCTGTTCATATGCTGTATAGAGGTCATACTTAAGAAATATAAGTATGACAACCCTATGTCATACTGTGTGGCGCGATGAAAACGTCAGGTATTTACCAGGCTAAAAAGTTGCCACTACAGGTTAGTAAATGCAACCTTCTGTCCCAGTATGGGCACTAGCGCGTCACGAAACTCATAATATGTTATGGAGTATGGGAATAAACGCTGTGCATCAGCAATGTAGCTGACCGACCATATTTGGCTTTCCATCGCGAAAGCACATTAGTAGTTAGACGGTGGGTAGGTAAATGTTCAATGTTAGTAGGTAAACTTCATATCAGGCGTAGCGCGCTCTCATAGTAGGCAAAGAATGTGATAGGATTGCGCATGGGATTTACTCCCTTTCATTTCAGGTGACATGCAGTTTTGTTTCACAACCACCTATATGTGTACCATTTTCAGTAATGCGTGTTTGATTCTAGGTGGTGATTTTAATTTTAGGTGGCGATTTTCATTTTAGGTCGTGATTTTCATTTTAGGTCGTGATTTTGGTTTTAGGCAGTAATTTCTATCTTACGTAGTATATTTCAGTTTCAATTAAGATGGTGATTTTCGTTTTAGGTGTAATGGCAACTTTATGCTATGATAAATATTCCCCATACAGAACATAAAAGGAGAATAATCCATGAAAGCAAAGAATTAGGAAGTCTGTACTGATAAACTTCGATCACAACAAGTATATACGTAAATGACGGACGATTTGAATTTTCTGCCAGACCCAGATCACATAGGAAGCCCAAGGCTATCACAGGAATAGTAAAAAGACGCTCAGCGTGTGGACTTTTGAAAAATCTGCAAAAACTGCTGGACTGAAAGTTTGGTCTTCTGTTGCAGCAAAATATCACTAAATTTATCAGCACAACCACCAGTCGGAGTGATGTTGTAATAACTATGGCATAATTCTGTGGAGTATGGATGAGCCATATTGATACTACAATGCAAGCTGTCAACGACAGTAAAATCTCCAGCAAATGGCAAGCGATCCTTCCAAAATTTCCGCCCTGTCTTCTTCTCCCAATGAATGACTCTATGATGGTAGGGGCATCATGTTCCAGCCGCTTAAACGAGTTTCCCGAGGGAGCTTGTGGGAGAAGTTTCTTAGTTAAACACTACCTAAAATACTCTGCAACAAAATGCTTGCATATTTATTCCACAGCTGAGCCGTCATGAACGTGAACTCAGATTATGATAGGAAAGTCTAGATCTCGAGATAAAATCAAATCAAGACATGGTATCTGAGAAAAAGAAGGGAGTTGTCATAATGAGAACTTCATTCGCCCGTATCTCATGATCTAGATGCTTGTTTCGCAGTCTGATTTTGGATTCTGAAAGGGCAAAATTTATTTATCCGGCCAAATATACTAACCTATGAGAGTAGAGCATTAAAATTACCGAATCTCAAAACGACCTCAAGACAACGCGGTTATTCTGAAGAAGTAAATACTGCGATACAAGACTACCAGAAAGCTACCTACTCATTAATAAATAAGCTACTGATTTTTATTGCATATGGCTGCCACATCTATTTTCAAACACTACTCGTTACAGAATTCACTACCTAATAATCTGCAATGTTGTAGGAGATGCAATATTTACCAGCTTAAATAAAACGCTGTTATTTCTCACACGGAATTTTTCTCCTCATATGAGAGCACCTGCAATGCAAAGGAAAACCTGCTCGCATTATAAACGCCCCTAATATTACGGCGAGATACACCTCCTATACGAGAAACCACCTAGTACAGAACGGTACTTAAATTGAGATTTAACACCTTATGTAAGTAGCGATCCGCCTATCAAAAGAGTTCACAAATGCTCACGAAGAAAGTAATTGATAAAAAACTTTATTGAGTTTTTCTTTTGAAAGAGGATTTATTTTGCTCTATTGTGTATGTACTCGGCAACATCAATTAGTGGCAATATCACAGTGCAGTATCGTCTCAATAACGTCATAGAGGATTGGGCAAAATACTAAGATATAGCAGCTTGCTACTCAGCTCTTTTACCATGGGTACAAAGCTGCTGGTCAAAGGTTTCCTACAAAACTTGTTTGTTCAACATAAATGATTGCTAAGTATTTTTACTAGATATTTTTTGTCTTTGTGAATAGCTATTTTATTCGCTCTCCTGAGTACGATCAGTTTAAATTTAGAAGCTGTAGTTCTGTGGCTTTTTTGTTCGCGTGATATCTCTAAGCTTATGAACGATAAAATAACTTTGGGCTACGGCACCTAGGGACTTTAATGGAGCTTGAAAGGAACGTTTCTGGGACTTAACCAGCGCACCTGACAGAACCGAAGATCACCAAATCTCAAGATTAAGCAAATAAATGCATGGGATGTGAGAAAAAAGAATTTATGGTAGCGAGAATTCAATCTGCTCAGATCTTGTTATCTAGAGATCTTTTCTGCAATCAGATTTCAGATTCTAAAGAGCAGAATTTATTCATTTGGCGAAATATACTGTCCTCCGGCAGTAGAGCATTAAATCTATCAATTTCAGAACAATCGCAACCCAAGGCGGTCATTCAGGGAAAGTAAGTACTAATTGCGATGCTGCAGATTAGCTTGTCCAATGATGAGCTTCAAATCGAAATGAATAGGATGATATGAATTTCAATCCGCTATTATGAATTCCTGTGATGCAAGCCAACTGAGGAATAAAAATTATGAAATCAAATATTTTTCAAGTAGGGTCAATGCGTCGCAAGGTTTTATCGCAGATTTAGCATTAAAATATTCAACTTCGAATACTTTTGAACATTTCATTTGAAAAACTTGACATGTCGCTAGGTCGCGAACTTACTTAATGGCGTCATTTTTTACTCTCCTATCAGTAATCGCGTCAGAATCATGCGCTCTTGTGACGTCGGCTTTTGTCCACACTCACTATGATTTCGCTGCAATTAAGTCTGCTTTAGCTTAAGCTTAACACTGGCGTTTATGAAACCGGGCGTGCCTACCGATAGAAGAGTAGAAAACGCCGCAATAATCATAACAAACATGGCTACTTAAGACTCTTATGATTGTAGAAAATGTGAGCAACCGGTCTTTTTGTTTTTACCGAAGGAACCAAATCATGTTACTTGCATCTGCTTTCCGTCTAACAAAGGCCTCAGCCAGCAACTAAGGTATGCAACAAACTGGGTCATTAAGCCGCATATGTGGGTACATGAAAGCAATTGCGGGCATCTGAACGATGGAGCGCATACGGACAATAGCACGGAGATGTACGGAAAATACTTGTAGGAACCCAGTGAGTGTTAGTAACAAAATGGCAAAAACGCTACAATCTGACACATAAAGATGAGCTAGCATTACAAGCCACTGAGAATTAAACCCATTCACTGGCATCAGCACCAGAACGAACCTCTGCACATTACAGTGACAACCTTTGTTGCAGTTACCAATGCGCAGGTAAGGTAGGTAAAGACCCTAGGGACTAAAAAGGACGTACGTCCAGAAAAGTGACTGGGGACTTAACTGGGAGTTTTGTTATATATAGGGAATTGATTGGGAATTTTATAGCAACTTTTCTAGAGCGCTAAAATGAAAACCTTTTTTGCCTCGGTATCATGTTAAAACTAAAGCTAGTGATAGATTTTCCAGCTTAGAAAAAATCCAAAATGAAGGAGCTCTCATGAAGAATGAAGGTTGTCATACCATAAGGACAGTCATGATACCGCTAGTAGACATTGCACAAGCTCTACAGGCTGCGCCAACGATGAGCATAAAATACTAACACTACTTAGTTCCATGTCATATTATTACAACTCCAATCAGCTGATGTGTCACTTGTTGATTCAGGGTGAAGTGGAGGGAGCATACATGCATTCACAGCTAGGAGTTTCATGGCTGATCAGTTTACCTGATATGGCGGAGGCAGCAGAGGACTTTCTTCTGAGTTTCTTGTCTCTGCGATGCTGCTCAACGCTCCACGCTCTGTTAATAGTCATAGTTCAACAACTCAGCGTTGTCTTTAATTGTGACGAGGATTTATGCTGCCATAACATACCCGATGGTAATTCTCGATACTGGTAGGGACCGACTAGGGATGAATTGGCATCCGGATCTGTTGTTGGCAGATGAAACGCAAAACTGTAGAATTGATCATCGTATTCTGAAAAATACGTCTCAGTTTTGGTAATTTGCAGGAGGGAGAATAGCACAGCGCTGCTATGTGGAGTAATCAATGGATGATGGTGAAATAATATGGTCTAACTCCATTATGCTGCAATGCTTCATGAAAGGATTATACGTTAGAAACTGAAGAGGCTGCAAGATCTTCGGACATGATCTAATATCAACTGGATCTACAATGTTGTTTTGGTCAATTAGTGTGAGGGATAGAACAATCCCTTTACTTTCCAATGAATTACCCCAACGTTCTAGCTTTAACCTTTCTGCAGAAACATGTAAAGTCTTCAGTGTTACTGTGTCTAGATTTTTTCGGTATATACTACACTCGATACGTTCTGAATCAATGGATTGTTGCAACCTAGATGGCTGCATGAAGCATCCGTGCGGTCCATACGGTGGCAGTGCTTCGATGCCATACAATCGAGTCCATTGCAGTAAGCGTTAGGTGTTGGTATATCTGCTGAATTTTTAGTTGATGACAGATAACCACCACACCAGCTAATTTAGCTTTATTCTCCTTTTTCAACCGCTGAAACAATGTTTATGTTGTCAGACAGGATCCCAGCTAGCCGGGGTACAGTTCAACACTACCTGGTGACGCAGATGTGGTTGATGATGGCGTCAATTGTTCCTCAGTCAGCTTGCGCAGCTGCTCCGGTTGGACCGATCCCGTTAGTGGAGTTGAACTTTCTAAGATTACAATTACAACACATTATGATGTGATTTTCATAGAGGGAAGAGAGATGGGGGGTTGAGGGTGATAAGGGATTGGAAGAGATAGGGGGCTGGAAGAGACAAGGGTTTGAAAAATATACGGGGCTGGAAGAGATAGGGGGCTAAAAGGGATAGGGATAGAGAGAAATAGGGTGGAGACAGAGGGACAAGGGGAAAGACAGAGAGATGTGGAAGGAAAATGGAAGGAGGAAGACAGAGGAAGAGAGCCGGGCAAGAGCGGGTAGAGAGTTATAGAGAGAATGAGATTTATGCAATGTGCATATGTTCACACAACATAGAATCTGCTTTGGTGGAAAATGGTCAGTTACATCAACCAAAGGCATGAATTTTGGGGAATAGTGATTTTCCATGATGAACTCGATCGATGGAAGGAAATATCTACCAATGAATCCACATCTATGAATTGAGTGAAGGAGATGAAGAGATAGAGGGAGACAGAAAGGGAGACGGAGAGCTAGAGGGAGAGGCAGAGAGAGAGTGAGAGGGGATGTGACAGTCGAGAGCAGGGAGGTAGAGTGATGGTGAGCAGGAGAGTGATGCTGTATGCATATTTTCACACAACACAACCATCTGCTGTGGTGAAACACAGTCAGTTACCTCAACCAAAGGCATGAACTCAGTGGAACGATGATTTGCCATGATGAACTAAAGCAATGGAAGGAACGTTGTACCAGCATTGACTCGGCTGCGGGCACTCCTTCTTGAGCTGGTTGGTCCTCTGCTGACTAGAGATGGGATGATCAGAGTGGATGTATGCGATTCTTCCATTGGATCAGACATATTTCCTAGTGCGGGATATGCAGCCAGCTACAAGGATTCTGAAGGTAAAATTAAGCAGATAATGCGTGCTGTTCGAGTTTGATACGTGGGACAGACGAGTGTGGTCCAAACTTTATTGCCTTTCGAATATCTCGCATGAGGAAAATCACTTACCACAGCGAACTCTTCAAACCGTTAGTTTGGCTCCCTCAAGGCTAAGTGTTACTGTGTTTGGTGATTATCTTATCAAGTGTTACAGTCCGCGTGACTGAATCGGAAGTCTCTTACCGAAGATCTTCAAACGTTCTCTATCAG
>ERZ1740065.2575-NODE-2575-length-11290-cov-11.779261_pt1 | contig 11290 bp, 4 predicted proteins | sample MGYA00581738_ERZ1740065 | MGnify/ENA primary metagenome ERZ1740065 (study PRJEB43018, sample SAMN04849749) | marine metagenome | isolation source: floating plastic debris | place: Pacific Ocean | collected 2008-09-01 | study: EMG produced TPA metagenomics...
GGAAGAGGGAGGGAGGGAGAGAGAGTGGGAGGAGAAAAGACAGGGTAAAAGAGAGAGAGAGAGGTGGGGGAAGGGGCAAGAGTTAGCACAAGAAGGGAGCAAGGAAGCGAGAAAAAGAAGCAGAGAGAGAAAGGAGGGAGAAATTTTCAGTATCTAGTTCTAGCATATATATGCTTCTAGTAAATGAAATCATAGCATCTGACCTTGATTGGATGATTGGGATGGTTTGTTGCAAGCAGATCTGCTGTAGCACTTGACCCTACCCTGGTTGCAGTAGCGTACAACGTACTATATAAGCCAGTTGATGGTAACCAAGTGCGATAAGATAGCATTTTATTTGACTCTCATCCTTCATAAAAAGTTTATTTGATGAATACAACACCTTGGAAATACCTGTCTTTGTTATGCTATGTGACAATTGCCTGGCTGTCACATATGCTTGCGCAATGAGAAATAACACGCTTTAAGGGCAAGGCCACCATATACAGCTCCAGGTTGCTCACCATGTTGCTCTCGGCTTGTAGACAGGTAGGAGCAGACGGATGGCACGACAGCCAATTAGGAGGACTCTGAGCACTTGCGTGTCTCTGGGGTGCATGCTGCACTACTGAGCTATCTCCTACTCTTTCTGCCCCCATTGTTACATAAATACTGACTCAAGTGTGCGCGTAACACATGGGTAAATGATTGAAGAAGATGTACTCTATCTACTGATTCAGCTTTTTATTATGATGCCCGTAACTGGGGTTAAAATCCTAATTAGCTGGTCACAATGGCACATCTTATGGTCGTGGGACACAAGTTCCATTCTCGCACCGGTTTCCTGCAGGACATTGCCAGTCATAGTCACAAGCTGAAACAAAGAACCTGTATGCTATAGCATCATTGAGATTTGCGGCGCGGATGTATGAGCTAAGTTGGTCACTTAAAGAGCGGAGAGTGTGAAAGAAACTGCCATTGCGGTTGCCGCTGCACCCTAATGAAATCTCATGAGGACCAAAACTTTGGCTAAGGGCCGAGTAATTCTGAGACGGTGATTTTAAAATCCAATTATTTACTGTGCTGGTCTGTGTTCAACTTGAATTACCACAATAGAACGTTGCGTCACAATAACTGAACTTCTGCCAAAATATTTTACCATATGCAGCTCTAAATTTCATTAAAAAAGCTCCATTGTTAATGGCAGGCAGTGAAGTCAGCTGAAGCCAAATATCGGAAAAAGAAGCAATACGTGTGAAAATATGGGTTTCCAGAGAGACCAGATGTCTCATACTCTATGAATGCAATGAGAAATGATTAATAAAGCAATATTCTTACATGGAACACACTTTCCAGAGACATGGTCGCATATCCAGCCGCTGGGGCACTCATCATCAGTCATACAGGCTGTACAACAAAATAAATGCGCAGTACTGACTATGAGCGATGGCACTCATATGCTTGAATTGAAAGATGGCATTAAGATACATCAACTGTGTTTCAGGAAAAAGAAACAAGTAGAACCAAGCTATATAATGTGAATATTGATGAAGAACAATTTAGTTTTGCGTTGTGCTGACACAGCAACGGAATTGATTCTATGGCTAATTGGCCTCTTAAGCTAGGATTTCCAGCTACTCTGGACTAAATTTATGATAGCGCCTTTACTCTATGTGGTAGAAATATTCATTATGAGCAACAAACGTGTAAAGCAAACTCCCTGTTCCTGATCACATCTCTCTCCAGGGGGACATTCCCAGTCGTGAGTGCAATCTGTAAAATGAAATCTGAACATATATTTTCATCTTTAATATTTCCTAGAGAGGGTGTGCACAGTAGACCAGCATAACATCCATGCGCAAACTAAGAAATAGACAAACAGTTGTTGACTATGGGTGAGAGCTTTACCAGTTGCGCGGCTGCCAACTATAAACATAATGAGAGAAATATTTCACTGGATAAAAATGGGATGACATAATCAACGTAACCATGATAGTATGCAGACAGTATAGTACCTATTGCAGCAGCAAAGCAAAGCAGAGAAACGGTGAGACTGATAGCAATCTTCATGGCAGCACTGGCTTGTCTAAAGTCTGATGATGAAGTGAATCAGGTGCGGGGAAGTGACACTTTTGTATCACGCTGATCAGACTACCAGCGTACTGTTCCTGCATTTAGACTTAGAAACTTGAGTTGGAAGTTGATGAATGTGAGGTGAGGTTCCATGAAGGCTCACACCAGTCTCACACAGGACCAGACTGAGTAACGACTGATCTCATGCAATGCTACGGATTCTGGGATCACTATACAACCAAGCTTATTCTTTCGTGGAATTAAGCTTGATGGTTACCAAGAATCACATGATGATACTGATAGAGAATATAAAATCACAGCAGCTACCACCAGAACCACTACGAGCCCAACCACTAGAACATTTATCTTTGCTGCGCCTCCCTCTCTGCTCCTCTCTCTCCATCCCTCTCTGCATCTATCGATCCCTCTCTCTATCCCTTTCTCTGTCCCTCTCTCCACCCCTCTCTCTATCCCTCTCTCCATCCATCCTGCTATTCCTCTCTCCATCCCTCTTCCCTATCCATCTCGCCATCCCTCTCACCATCGATCTCTCTCAATTACAGCATCATGCACTATATGACCAGGCAAGGCCCTAGTTATAGCAGCATACTGTCAGCTGTACGCGCTAATCAACAGTGACCAATAGTTGACAGTAGTTGATGCTCAGCCTCCTGAAAGCCAAGCCACAGGAGAGTGAGTAGATCGGCGAGTGAGTGGATTGACTTGCTTACTTATTTGGTTGCGGTGAGCAATAGCCCAAATTTAGCGGACTCGTACTCTCTCGGCATACAAAGCTGATTCGCAACTAAAACATATATGATTGGCTAGAATTGCAAGAGAAACTAGGAAACGCAACATCGCCTATCCACCGGAGATATTCATCCAGTTGATTATAAGTAGTAGCTGTTAGCGAGAAGAAGTGCACAATGATTAAATTGAACTAAGTAGGCCTACTAAATCTCATGTGAAAATGTGATATCGAAATGCCCAATTTACTTATTACTAAGCAATTTTAAGTATGACTCATCTATGGCATACTTAGAGGTACGTTTTCTTCAAATCAGCAGAAACAGGTATGGACATATGGGCAGGCAAAAGTGCAGAGAGATGCTACTACAGGATGATCAATGAATGATATGAGGATAGGCCCATTATCCAGGGGAGAGGACAGGGGTAGCGAGACGTCGGGTCCTTGGATATGGGTTGGAAACCTTAGGAGTGACTCTGGGTTGGTGAAAAAGAGGGTGCATTGCCTGCATTGGACTGTTTCATAGTTCAGCAGCAAGGCATACATGAAGAAATGGATATGGTAATGTGGAGAGAGGGCCAGCCCTCAAGAGTTCTCCGCTCTATGTGGGATTGAAAGATAGCCTTCCAGATTATTCTGGAAGGCTATATAGCTTAGACTAGGCTTTATTCTGCCCCTTTTTGCTTCTGCTTTCCCTCTGGCTGGTTGTGACATCTGTGCTCCTGTATTTACTGAGTAAGTTCTGTTTTAATTGCTTTAGTTGTTCTTCGTTGTTAAATAGTAAAGTGTTTCCTAATAGTTTGCTCGAGTTCTTGTGGTCACTCTTGCACTGAGGTGCAATCCCACACCCCGTGTCATCTTCGCACAACAATACTAAAGGAAATAGAGGCAGGATTGGCAATGAAAAACAGAAACTGAGATGTTGCGATGAGTACTGCTTCAGCAAGTAGAATCATTTCGACACCATTATTAAAGGCCACTAGAGTTCCCTTATAAATAAAACTACAATTTAAGCTCTGATTATCTAGTTTTAGCATATATGCATCTAGACGATTATTGGATAGTATTTGACCATGATTGGATGATTATGAGTCCCATATATATTGAAGAGTCCCAAGACTTCCAAACCGCTTACACATTGTAACACAATGGTTTGTTGCAAGCCGTGTCTGTTGTATCGCTTGGCCCTACTCAGGCTACAGCAGGGTACAATGTACCCTGCGAGCCAACTGACTGTAACCAGGTGCAATAAGATAGCACACTATTTAACTCGTATCCTTAATAAAACATTTATTTGACCCAGACAACATCTTGCAAGTGCCTCACATATGTGAAGATCGCAACGCTGACTCACATGCTTGCGCACTGAAAAGTAATGTGCCTTAAGGGCAATGCCACCATATACGGCTCCAGGTTGATCTTGGTTTCTAGGCAGGTCAGAGCAGACCTATGACACAACTTTCAAGTAGGAGGACACAGTATGATTTGAACCCACAACCTCTGAACACTTGCGTGTCTCCGGGTTCATGGGACACACATTCCATTCGTGCATTGGTGTCTTCCTTGACATTACCAGTCGTAGTCACAGCCTGAAACAAAGAACCTGTATGCTATAGTATCATTGGGGTTCTTAGCACGGATGTATGAGATAAGTTGGTCGCTTAAAGAGCGTTGAGTGTGAGAGAAACTGGCAATGCGATTCCAGCTGCATCATAGTGAAATCTCATGAGAACCAAAACCTTTGATAAGGGCTGAGTGATTCTGAGACGGTGATTTTTACTTCCATTTATTTACTGTGCGGAGCCTTGTCCGTGCCCAACTTTGAATTATCGTAATAGAATATTGCGTCATGCTAATTGAGCTCGTGTTGAATAATTTATGCTGCTCTAAATTTCATTAGGAAGACCCTATTTATAATGGCAGGCAGTGAAGTCAGCTGAATAAAAATATGGGAAAAAGAAGCAGGAGGTGGATCAATGGAGAGCTCAATAAATTGTGACTTTCCTACTTTTTGCTAGTGCATAAAGCCTTGTCCCTCAGCCAACTGAGCTTCATACTTATTGACTATGCTACTGCAAAATAGATCTTCATATCTAGCTCTTGTGTAAGCAGTTTATTTTTGGAATATTTGAAAACAACTTGTAAACTTTTCTTCTTGAGCGACATCAAACAATGCTGCCTGTATTTTTACAGTCAATAGTCCAATGGTTGTCAGTGCCAAGCTTGGAACACACTGGGCCTAATATAGTAGAACAGGCTGAAAGTCTGCTTTGTTAGTGCATCAGAAAAACCAAACTTGCTTCATCTGGTGTTTACATGTAAACGCTGGTTCGTACAGAAATCTCACAACGTATTTCACTAGCTCTGGGAGCGGATTGTTGTCTTTCCCACGATTGCATAGATCATAGCTACAATTCCCACTGTCATAAGCTGTCATAGCTATTGCGTGCTATCACAGGAAATTTCAGCTGGTTGAAGTTTTTGTGCGTTAGTGCAGGCTACGGTGTGAAATTGTTCACATATACTCAAACAAGCTGATGTGCCATCGCAAGACTCGCATAAAGTTTAAAGTATGCACGCCAACCAGGCTTTAGCATCTAACAGTTCACACCATTCTACTTGACCGTGATTGGATGATCATGAATCCCATGAAATTTTGAGTTAAAAAAAAACCATTGGCTTTTCCAGATGGTTTTTCCAGGAGGAGAAAAGTTCAAAATTGTTCAAAAATTGTAGGTAAAATTGCAGAGTTAAGTGGTACCTGCTGTGCCCCTTCATCCTTCCCTGGCAGCAGTGTTATTATACTACTAAACAGTCAGCCAGTAGGCAGTAATCAGGGGGCTACAAAGGCACCCTATTTGACTCTCTCGGTCTCCTTAGCACAAAATTATGTCTGCATCTTGCAACGCTCTCTCTCTCTCTCTCTCTCTCTCTCTCTCTCTCTCTTCCAATCTCTCTCTCTCTCTTTCAATCTCTCCCTCTTTCTCTCTCGCCCTTTATCTCTCGCCCTTTCTCTCTCACCCTTTCTCTCTCCTTCTCCCTTCCATGTCAATTTTCCTCAATTAGTGACTAACAGTTCAGGCAAATGCATAAATCATAAATTAGTTGTTGAAGAACTCGTTCATGACGTTCTCTTGTATTCTAATGCTCCTAACTGGAGTTCAGATCTTTATTAGGTGGTCATAATGATTATACTCTTTGTTTCCTCATGTTCGTGGGACACACCCTCCGTTCTCACATCGGTGCCCCGGTGGACATACAAAAAATTATGCTGGATAATTGCTTGGCTTTGAGGCATGGAAGTATATCATAACATCATCGCTATCCAAGCATTGAATGTAAAAAAAACTGTCTACAGTGTGATGAATGGCTACGAATAACAAAATTTTGAGTAAAAGTCTAGCGATTCTCGGATGATGATTTTTAAATCACTTTACAGTGTGGAGCTGGCGGATTTTACTCTTCTATTGGTTTAGTAAATGTCAGACCCAAGCTTAGACTAGCACAGGCCGTTGTGCAACAAAAACATAATAATCAGCGCGAAACCGGCATTTCACCGATGCTTTATTCCCACGCCCCTACTGATAGAAGAATAAAATAGTGCCCTCAAGCTTTGTCAAGATGAAAACTCATGGGATAATAGTCAAAGCCCCACTTACAAAATTCTATCATAAAACTATCAAATTTTTGGTACAAATCTTAATACACTGGTTTGGTATGGGAAGGATCTCAGGAATCACAGTGAGCGATCTAGTCAGTTAAGACCAGATATCTAAGAAGGAGGCAGCAAGAGCAAAAATATTTGCACAGTGAAAAGATTAGATGACTGCAATTTCATGGAATTGATAAAATTCTGCTAATCAAACAACATGCCTACCTGCGTAGCACACTCCAGAGACAGCATCGCACTTCCAGCCATTGGGGCAGTCACCATCACTCGTGCAGGCTGTATGACATAACGGAATGTAATATTTTAATGTGGGATTGCACGCTTATTTTTGAGGACAGAGATAACACTATCTTATCACAGACTGAAATGACTTAAATGAAATAAGCTGAACCAAACTACATAATGTGAATATTGACAAAAAAATACTTTGGTTGCGCGTTCTGCTGACGCAGGAATTTAATTGATTTTCTGATCAATTAGGCTCTACAAATTTCCCGTCAGCCTAATCGAGACTCACTTTACGTTATGGCGGTTTCTATATGTGCTAAGGATATTCAATATGCACCACAAACCTTCAAAACAAACTCCCTTGTCCGGATCATACCTCTCTCCATTGGGGGACATTCCCAATCATGGGTGCAATCTGTAAAATGTAACGGAACGCTGTAGGTCTACTCTTAATGTTTCTTACAGAGGAAGTGCGCTAACAGAACAGAGCATGCAGTAGCAGAGTGAAAAAATGGACAGAGAGTTTTTGGCTATGAGAGTGAGCTTCACCTGTGGCACGGCTGCCAACTAGAAACGAAAGGAGAGAAAAACTTCATTGGATAAGCCTCGGATGGAGTAATCATCACAACCGTATTAATATAATATGGACAGCATAGTACCCATTGCAGCAGGAGAGCAGAGCAGCAGTAAGACTGATTGCGATCTTCATGGCGGCACTGGAGTGTTGAACGTCTGACAAGGAAGTGAATCAAGTGCGGGGAAGTAATATGCTTTCACAAGCTGTCAGACTACCAGCATGCTTTTCCTGACTTTAGACTTAGGCTCTTAAGTTGCCAAACCACGAAACCAAGGCTGGGTGCCTTGAAAATTTGAAGCATTCTCACGTGACACCAGACTATGGATTGGTGGATCTTACACTATCCTATAGGTTATGTTATGTAAGTAAAATCAAGGTTACCAAGTGAAGGAGCCTACCTTGGCTGTTACCAGAACTGAGGAGTATCGAAATCCCAGCCAGAGTGCATCTGATGAAACTGATACAGAACATACGATCACAGCAGGTACACAAAGAACCAATTTGAACCCATGTTAGAATCTGGTTTAATCCGACCAAGTTGTTCGCCCTTTGCTAGTCCTGTAGTCCTGGTTAAGAAGCCTGACAACTCTCTGAGAGTCTGTATAGACTACCAAACTTTAAATGAACGTACAGTGCCTGATTCATACCCGCTGCCTAGAGTTGACGAAAGTTGGGAATTCTTGTCTGGAGCCAAGTACCTTAGCACATTAGATTTGTACTCTGGTTTTCACCAGGTGAACCTAGATGAGGATTCCAAACAGTATACTGCTTTCATCACATCCAGAGGATTGTATGAGTACAATCGCATGCCTCAGGGAGCACGAAACCCTCCAGGAGCATTTGCTAGGCTCATGCAGTTTGTCTTGTCCGGGCTGCTATTTCATTCGGCAGTGATTTACCTAGACGACTGCCTCATAGCATCAAAAACTTTTGAGGAGCATTTGAAGCATTTGGAGGAAGTGTTTAAAAGACTAGAACATTACAATTTGAAGTTGAAGTTGAAAAAGTGCTGTTTTGCAAGGAAGAGTTTGCCATTCTTAGGATATTTGATAACTTGTGATGGTGTCTGCCCTGACAACAACAACATAAATCAGTTACTGAATTGTCCCGTACCCCAGAGTGTAACAGCAGTGAGGTCCTTTCTTGGTTTGGCCAACTATTACCGGAGGTTCTGTAAGGGCTACGCCCAATTAGCAAAACCACTGGTAGATCTGACTAAGAAAGGCTCACGATTTTCATGGACTAAGGAATGCGAGCGGGCTTTTGAAGGCATTATCAGTGCATTGACGAGAGCCCCGACACTCGTGTACCCAAAATTCGATCAAGTGTTCAAGCTCTCCACTGATGCATCCGATACAGGATGTGGTGCGGTGTTGAGTCAGGAACACAAGGGAAGGGACCACCCAATTGCCTATTTCTCGAAATGTTTCACCGGTGCCATGCTGCGCTATTCAGTTGTGGAAAAGGAATTTTATGCAATCGTACTAAGCCTGCGACACTGGAAACACTTTGTTTGGGGTCATACGGTGTATGTTTACTCTGATCGGCAGTCCATCAGCTGGGGTATAAAACAGACTGATTCACCTCGGTTAATGAAGTGGGTTGCACTACTTTCTGATTTCGACTTGAAATTCTTTTACCGGCCTGGTAGCTGTAATGGTCCCGCTGATTTTCTCTCGCGGATGTGGAAAGAACACAGTGTAGACTGTGTTACTATCAAACAACCAACAGAGAAACCAGCTCTTAGTCTCCCAAGAGAGGAGAGAGTACGAATCTTCAAGGAAGCCCAGAGGAATGATGACTTTCTATCGAAGGTCATTGACTTCCTTCAGGGCAAGCCAGTCGATGATTCTCAAGTGACGCAAGTAGCTAAGCGTTGTGTGTTTTGTGAGTTCTCTGGTTGTCTCTACAACTTCAGTGATCTCACTGGAAAGTTGGTAGTGCCGTCCAGTATGAGGCCCGGTATCCTGTATGAAGCCCATGACTCGGTTTCAGGAGGTCACCAGGGCATCTTCAGGACATTGCAGAAAATTCTACAGAAATTTTGGTGGCCTGGGGTTCATGCGGATGTATCCCAGTACGTACATTCCTGTGCGGGATATGCAGCCAAGAAGAACCCCACTCACCCAATAAGGAAGCCGTTGAGGCCTGTGGTAGCCTCTGCTCCCTGGAACTCTGTCGTTATAGACATTCTTGGGCCGTTTCCAACTAGTTCCAAACAAAACAAGTACCTACTGGTTTGTATGGACAGGTTTACGAAATGGCCTGAGTGTTGCCCGTTGAGAAACATCCGAGCTGATTCTGTTGCTAGGGCATTCGTTGCCCTGGTTGTGACAAGGCATGGAGTGCCGATGGAATGCCAGTCTGACCAGGGAACGCAATTCACCTCGACTATGTTTCGAGAAGTGGGTCGCTTACTTGGGATGAAGCATACCTATTCTGCGGCGTACCATCCGGAGGCGCAGGGACTGGTTGAGCGTTTTAACAGCACATTGTGTGCGCTCCTGAGAGCCTTTGTTGCCAAAAATCAGAAAGACTGGTGTCAGTACCTGGACTTGGTGCTGTTTGCATACAGAACTTCCACGCACAGTTCAACTGGCTTTTCACCGTTTGAACTTGAGTGTGGAAGATCTGCTCGCCTGCCCATGCACGATGTGTGTCCTCCAGCCGATGACAAGCATTATGATTCTGCTTGTGAGTACATTGACAAGCTGAGGACAGGGTTACAGTTAGCTTTCGCCGAAGCGTCACGTGCGAATACAGTGGCAGCCTCAGGGCAGAAGGCTCGCTATGACCAGAAAGCGAGGATGGTTGAATTCCAGGAGGGTGACCTGGTTTTCATCAGGCAGGTTGAGCCATCTGAGGGGCTGACACCTAAGTTGCACCCTTCATGGATGGGCCCCTGTTTAGTCTGCGCCATCCTGGGCGATGAACTTCTGGTTAAACCGGAGGATCAGAGGATCAAAGCGCGTTGGGTACACATCAATGACTGCAAGCCTTTTACTAGGCGGCGGGTCAATGATGCCTTGTGGCCAGAGCCAGCAAACGACAAACAGGCAGTAGAAGAGCGGTCTTCCCCTGTGGTGTCGGATGCGGTTACTGATGCGAGTACCCAGGACGTTAAGCAGGACGAAAACTTGGGGTCTGAGTCAGATGCTAGTGTTGCAGATGATGATGACAACCCTTCTCGTTACGGCTTGCGTCCTCTTGGATTTGTGGATTATAGAGACTAAGTTGCGGCCAAGCAATCTGATTGTATTAATGTATTTGTAGCCAATGGACATAGATGCAACAAAGGAAGCGCTGCTGTTGGATGGTGACGAACCGGAGGTGCCGAATGCTCAACCGCCACCGGAGGTCGTCAAGATAGATGATGACAAACCGGAGGTACCGAATGTTCAACCACCACCGGGGGTTGTCAAGATAGATGGTGACGAATCGGAGGTGCCAGCATTACTGCCATCACCGGAGGTCACTGACACTCCTGTAGGCCAGGAAGCTGCAAGTCAGCGACCTGCCAATAGAAGTGGCACGACTGGGTCTCTGTCCAGAACCCAGCGGAAAAATCGTAAGACCCGACAGAAGAAAAAGGAGTTGCTTGAACAAGCAGCTACAGCAGTTACAGCAGCTACAGCAGCTACGAAAGTTAAACCGGCTACAGCCGCTAGCGCAGCCACAGCAACTGTAGCCTCTTCCTTTAGGCCGGTGGATCCCGGGAATGGAGGCAGCGGAAGTTTGGCAGGCCTACCTGCTGGACTACCGAGGCCACGATTCCGGAGATCTCCGGGAGTTAATAGAGCAAGACCGATGCCACGGACCCTGTACTTTCAAGCATGGTCCGAATTGCAGCGGGCACGCAGGGCTGTGACCAATGCGATGGACCTATTACAGTTCTATCGCTATGAAGGTTAGCCTTGTTAAGGCCTGAAGCATCGGGACGATGCTTGTGAAGAAAGGGGATGTGAGCAATTTTATTGTAGATGAATTGTTATTATTAGTTAATTGATTATTAGTT
>ERZ1740065.2576-NODE-2576-length-11290-cov-4.215398_pt1 | contig 11290 bp, 7 predicted proteins | sample MGYA00581738_ERZ1740065 | MGnify/ENA primary metagenome ERZ1740065 (study PRJEB43018, sample SAMN04849749) | marine metagenome | isolation source: floating plastic debris | place: Pacific Ocean | collected 2008-09-01 | study: EMG produced TPA metagenomics...
AAATCTGCCCAGGGAGCCACTTTCTTTAGAAGAGCAGCAGAGCGGAACATACTTAGAATTACCCTTTGGAACGAAAATGAACGCGATGAAGCGGTGTTTAGGATAACTGACAACGCCACGAAAAGCTACGAGTCAGATTATGATGCTAGAAAGCTTAAAAATGAAACTTTTAATCTTAGCTTCTTAACCGCAGATGCAGACTTGGTAATACATTCTACGGAACAGCTTTCTTGTAGTGACACATTAATGTTGAAAATTCAAGATGCCCAGGCGGGAAACTACTACCTGAACTTTTCAGGTATCGATTCTTTTTTTCCACATTATGAAGTCACGTTGGTGGATGCATATGAAAGTGTGTATACAAGTGTGGAAGATAGTTTGCAGTATTCATTTTCCATTTCTAATAATCCTCTGTCTCAGGGAGGCAGTCGTTTTTCATTGATCTTTGAAAAGGTAGATGATATTAGTTTTAAGGCCTTTGCCAGTGATGTTTGTGAGGGAGATGTTGTTTCGGTTCAGATACCGGATTCAAAAAGCGAAGTGCTCTATTCCGTATATATCGGAGATGCCCTTGTAGACTCCGATTTCGGGACAGATGGGTTGCTGAACTTTGACATTGAAACTACAGGTTTAATTGGAGGTTTGGTTAAGATTCGGGTTGTCGGTTTAGCGGAATTGTGCTCAGAAATTTCTTTTGAAGCTTTAGTTTATGTTGATCTTTTTATAGTTGTTTCAGCGCCAGCGCCACTTGTACTTGAAAGGTGTGGTCCGGGAGAAGTAGTGTTTGACTTTGTTTCAGACTACAGGGTTAATTGGTATTTGAATGAAGTTGATACCACTCCTTTTTTACAAACAGACTCTTACTCATCAAGGGACATAAATTCGGCGGAATCATTTTACGTGACTTTTGTCAATGAGTTTGGCTGTGAATCCTCGCGATCCAAAGTAGTTGTGAATATTAACAAGCAAACAATGGCAAGTGTGCGACTGAAGGGGTTGAATATATTGGAAACATCATCTACACTCTCCAAGCAATGGTACTTCGAGGGAGATCTAATCAAAGAAGGTGTTGATCAAATTGTAATGGACAAACCGGGTACGTTTACACTTAAAATATCTTCACTCTCATGTTCAGACAGTGTCTCGTTTTTGTTTGAAAAGCCCTTAGATAGGTGGTTTGATATAAGTGAATTCCATCCAAACCCGGTACAGGATGATCTGTATTTACGATTAACCCAAGACGGATCTAATTTTTATACGGTCAGTGATGTTAGTGGAAAGGTTAGAATAACAGGTGATTTTCAGGGATTAATAGGAGAAGTAGTTAGAGTAAATACCAGTAATCTTGGTGCAGGTTATTATTTCCTTCAGGTCAACAATCAAAAATTCCGCTTTTTAAAGTTATAACTATCGAATTCGATCAACAGACCTAACTAGTTTCTCATCTTTTCGGATGTACCGGTTTGCCAATAAGTTAAAAAAAAGAGCAGCGGCAGGCATGAAAAATGCTAGTCCGTAACTTCCGACTACGTTGAGCTCTTTGATGAAATCTGTTGCAAAATAGGCCGCTAGTATCAAAGATCCCGCTATAAGCAGAGAGTTGAGCGCCCCAAGCTTGATTTGAAGAAGTCGGTTGTTGAATCTCATTATTTCAAATATTGCCACTATAATGGCGGCGCTGGCTAAAACGGCTATAAAAGTATATGGAAAAAAGGTTTTCAACGCTTCCTCATTATTGATTTCTTCGAAATAAAGCGAATGTAAGCTGTATCCAACTCCGCCTTCCGGAGTCACATATGTCCAAAAAGGAAGGAGAAAAGTAAGCGCCATGCAGATGGCTACCAATAATAGAAATACAGTTTGAATCCTTTGTAACATAGGGCTTATGGCTAACTTGATTTTGCAAAGAAAGTTAAAGCCCGCACTATTACCAAGGAATTACGGAAGCGGCACATATAGTAGGATATCGTAAGAACACCGGTAGGAAAGTTTGGAGAGGCTCTCGTGCATTTCCTGATTAAAGCGGCTTTTTTAATAATTAATAGTGTTCTAAAGTTGAAGAGAGATCAAACGGATGAGCCTGGATGCGGTTCAAGCTAACTTAATACATTATACCACTCATTCCTGCCGGCTTGACAGGTCAACTTTTGTATCTATTTGATCTTTGTCAAGAATTTCTAAAGTTTCCCATTCACCAGACCCGTTAAGGCGCTGGAGAAAGTAGTGTGAAACACCTTCCACCCATCCCATATACTGTGTCCATTTCAATATATTCAAGTATTCGATAGTTTCTTTTTGCAGCAATAATGATGTGCCGATGTTACTTCTTTGAGCCTTTATATCGCATTTGTTTACAACATCTACGGCATAGGTATATTGTTCTTCTTGTACATTCACTTCAGTATCTAGGTAATTTGTTATCTCGGCGGGCACTTTAGCCAAGGGTTCAAAATCAATGTTATTAACGGATCTGCTAACTTGATAGTATACGACTTTGTCAGGTCCAATTTTAGGGATTTTCCATTCGGTAAATACCGATGAATTGTCTTCGACCGTAGACCTGATGATTCTAACTGACTGATTTTGAAATACATTGTAATTAGGCCTTGAGATGGCGCTATTACTCTCAGAGTCGAACTTCTTTCCGTTTAGATTGATCGCCTTTACAAGATATTCATAATTTGAAGGACAGAGATCTTCGCCGTCAACGAAAGATGTACTATTAGAGCTAACACGGCCTATTTCTTTCCAACTACCTCCCTCTGGCCTTCGTAATATGGAGTAATGGTCGAACTTATGTCCTTTATATTCAGTCCAACTAAGGAAAATGCTGCTATCTACTGCGGTCGAGGTAAGTTTAATGGACTTATACACATTCAGTTGGCTTGCCTCTATTGGATCATGGCAGCGCACGTGGGACCGGAATTTATAATTATATGAATTGTGACTTGGAATCACCTGTACATCTAAGTATAATACCTCTGTAGCCGCCCAAAGTGTATCAAAGGCTATGAAGTTGGGTTCATCACCCTCCTTTCTCCAGACTAGATTATAGTTAAAGTTGTTATAACCATATGGTTTGAATTCAACCCTTATTTTAGTGTTATTCTCAACTGACAATCTAAACACTTTGGGTTCGGTCAGGTTGGCAGTATCATACACTACGATTTTTCGTTCGAAAATAACTTTATCTGAGCATATGTTCTCATTAGTTACAATCATCGACAAATCGTATCTGCCGGGGGTGTTGTATATGACTTCAGGTTCGAACTTATCTGAGGATCTGCCATCACCAAAGTCCCATAAGTATTTCTCATTTTGTAGGTTACTTGATGAGTTGGTAATATCCAGTGCAACAGGCAGGCATTCTGTAAAATCTTTTATTTGAAATTGTGCTTTTGGAACAGGATGGACATAAATGGAATCAAATTTGAACCGTTGTTCACATCCAAGTGTATCAGATGCTAATAAGGAGACGGAATAGCTTCCAGGCGAATTATAAACATGGCTAGGATTCTTTTCTGTAGAAGAATTACCATCCCCAAAGAACCAATTCCATTGAGTAGCAGATGCCGAAAGGTCTTGAAACTGAATGGTATCCTTATGACATACAACTGAATGAGAAAGAGAGAACTTGGTTTGTGGTCCTGTGGCTGAAACTAAGTCCTTATAAGTTAATGTATCACTGCATCCAGTTTCATTTGTCGCAATTAGCGTTACGTCAAATTCACCAACTGCAGAATAAATATGAAAAGGGTTTTTAACTGTGGAGCTAGAGCCGTCGCCAAAATCCCAGAAATAGTCAGATGCATCAATTGATGAGTTCTCGAAGTTAATAAGTAGAGGTGTACAGGTCAATGCACTTACGTCTGCATTAAAGGAGGCTTTAACATCTTCTACTTTTACAAAGTTCTCTTTGACAAGAGTATCATAACATCCGGAAGTTGATTGCGTAATAAGTTGAACAGAGTAAGTACCTGTGGACGTATAGGTATGGGTAGGATTCCGATCAGTCGAGGTGTTGCCGTCGCCAAAATCCCACATCCAGTTTAGGCTATTATTGGTCCTATTGTTGAAGACAACTGCAAAGGGCAAGCATCCTACAGATGACTGAACCGTAAAGTCTGGCGCGAAAAAGTCCATTTTGTCATTTAATCTGCTGATTTTGCATCCTGATGGACCTGTAACTGTAAGAGAGACTCCCTTTGAGGGGAGCTTTTCATAGATATGGAAAGGGTTTTGCTCTGTGGATGTATTACCATCGCCAAAGTCCCATAGCCAGAAATCCGCACCATGGCTAGCGTCGATAAAACGAATTTCAGCAGGAAGGCACTCGTCATCTTGAGCAAAGCTGAAGTTTGCAGATAGAGAATCTACCTTTACCAGTTTATTTACCACAATAGTATTTTCACAAATAGACTGGACGGATGTCAATGAAACATCAAATGAGCCAACCCCGAATGAAACAACTGGGTTCGCCAGCGTGCTGGTAGTACCATTTCCGAAGTTCCAACGATATTGCTCGCTACCTGTTGATGTATTTACAAATGATACTTCCTGTAAATTGCAATGAATCGCGTCCTTATGGGCTTCAAAACCGGCAATGGGTTTATGAACAACCACAGAGTCGGGTAGATTAAAAACCTTTGAACAGCCTTCTGTATCCATGGCAGTAAGATTAACTAAGTACTTACCTCTTTCCGAGTAGGTGTGATCAGGATATAATTGTGAACTCGCTTGCCCATCCCCAAAATCCCACTCATATGTGTTATAACCTTCAATATTATGTGTTACGGACAGTGTGTCTCCAGAACAAGAAGTCGGATTATAGTCGAATTGCACATAGGGATTGCCAATAATAACATTTTTTACTGTTTGGACTTGACAGCCCGATGAATCTGATACAGAAAGCCGAACCTGGTAAACTCCGGCAGTGGTATAAATCTTGGTGGGGCTTTCAAGGTATGAAACCTCGCCATCCCCAAAATCCCATTTAATACTTTCAACCTCCTTAGATTGATGACGATAGGATACCTCAGTGCCTGCGCAAATCGCGGAAAGGTCATGGGTAAAATCTATTTCCGGAGCTTTAATTTTTACCAGGGTAAAGTCTTGAAGTGTATCCTGTGTTCCATCAGGTAACATATACATCATATCTACCAGGTAACTTCCCTCGTCAGTAAAAATATGCCGAGGATTCTGTTCATTTGAAGAAGTGCCGTCATCAAAAAACCACTCCCATTCTATAGCCATGGGAACTGGGTTGGCAAATTCCACTAGTGCAGGTGTTGTACAATATGATAACTCTCTGTAGTAATAGTCGTAAGGCGGATTGATGCCCTCTATTGGAGATATACACATAGAAGGGGGGGAGATAATTTGGGTAGAAGAAGAATAACAACCATTTTCATCCCATACGGTTAACTTTACGCTGAATTGGGACGGGCCCTCAAATACATGCGAGGGATTCTGTAGATTGGAAGCGACCCCATCGCCAAAATCCCATAAAACACTGTCCATACCAGAAGATCGATTAGTAAATTGTACCGCATAATAAGGACAGCTCAAATGTTCACTTAACTCAGCTTGAAAGTCGGAAACCACTTCATTTACGATTATTTGGTTTTATGTGGGTATGGTTGCTGTGCATCCGCTATTATTGTTGGTGGTTAATGATACGGTATAGTTTCCGGGCGCCTCATAAAAATGCGTGGCGTTCAAACCTGTAGCGGTACTTCCATCGCCAAAATCCCATATCCAAAAATCGCGACCCATTCCGCCATCGAAAAATACGTTAACAGCCGCACAGGTTTTTATTGGAGATGGGGTTGTATAACTGATTTGATTGCTCAGTACTTCAATGTTTCCATTAAGTTCAATAGCTTGAGTGCAACCAAATTCATCTACTAATTCGGCAGTTACCATATAACTACCTGGTTGGTTGAAAGATACCGTTGGGTTGAGCTCATCAGAAGTTTGTCCATTGCCGAAATCCCAGGCAACTCTAGATATAGCTGAATTAGATAGACCGAAATTGGTTGTAAAGGGTGAGCAACCTGAAAATTCGCTGACCAGAATTAGAGTTTCCGATTTATGAACGGTAATAATGGAGTCATAAGCTGTGATGCTCTCACAATCGTTCATGTGCCTTGAAACTACTTTAATTCCATACTTGCCAGCTCTTTCGAAAGTATGCGTAATATTTTGTGAGTTGTACAAGTTCCCATCAATTTCCCAGATTGATTCTATTAGATCTGGGGTATTATTGCTCATTTCCACATGGAAGGGTACGCAACCCTCAACACTGGAAATATGAATATTCGGTCTGGATGCGTCAACTATTTTGATTGCATCAGTATACTTTTTTTGGTTAGAGCAGCCGTCATTACTGGTGACAATTAAGGTGACAGAATACACACCTACTGATGGGAAGGTTCTTGAAATCGTGTTTCCATTTGCTCTATACCCATCACTAAAGACCCATTCGGCTCCGAGAGTAGCAGTTGTAGTATTTTCGAATGTGCTTTGATTATTAATACACACAGGTAAATCGGGGAGTATGGCGTTTATTTTGGGAATCTCAAAGATTTCAATGAAATTATTCTTTTCTAATTCGGCTGTACAGCCATTTTCATCTGTTACCAGCAGGGAAACACTGTACTTTCCGGGAGAGGTGTATGAATACGATGGATTTTGCTCAGTGGATGTATTTCCATCTCCAAAATGCCACTTCCATGATGCCAACGCCGACGGGCCGGTGAAATTAAATTTGCTGCCCTCATTGCAAGAATTGTATTTGTCGCTATCAAAATCGAGATTATCTATTTCGGTTACTTTAACAGCTTGGTTTACAATTTTAACATTGGAGCAATTCAGGTTGTTAAATGCAATCAGAGTGACCGTGTAGTCTCCACCGCTGACGTAAGCGTGTTGTGGGCTGAAGTCTTCGGAGCTTTTTCCATCTCCAAAGTCCCATAAATAACTTGTAGCCAAATTTGATGTATTCTTAAACGTTACCAGTCCATTTTCGCAAACAGTATTTTCCAAAATCTCGAAATTGGAGGTTGGTCGATTGATAACCCGTATAGGTTTATCAAACTTGACGGTGTCTATGGTATTGTCTGTGTAGGTTACTATGAGTGCGACTTCAAATTCTCCAACTGAATCGAATAAAATAGCCGGATCGCTTACGGTGGATGTATTACCATTGCCAAAATCCCAGGAATAACTGAAAACATTAGTTCCAGTAAAGGAAAAGGAAACAGATAGAGGTACACATCCTTCTGTTTTATTAGCATTTATATTTTGAGAAAATAAATCAGATATGCTAAAAAACGTCGTTAATGAAAAAGCAAAGTAGATTTTTTTCATAGCTGAAACGATCTCCTATTTTTAGTTTATCAAGGTAACACTGCCGGCTTTTTGTACTTGCCCAATTTCTTTTCCTGATGCCACAAGCTCATAGTTGTAACTTCCGAAGGGTACTGGAGATCCTTTATGACGGCCGTCCCATTTAGTACTTATATCGTGAGAAGTGAATATCACTTCTCCCCATCTGTCATATACGGTTATTTTGAATTCATTAATTCCTTCGCCCACAGGACCAAAAGTGTCGTTAAGACCATCTCCATTTGGAGAGAATGCTGTAGGTATATAAATCCTCAGGGGAAAAAAGAGAATAATTTCGAAAGAAATGATATGAAACGAGCAATCTGCCGCGTATATTGCTAAGATGAGGTACTTATAAGACTGACTCAGGGAGTTTGCTTTGACTAATAAGGCAAAGAGAGCTGTTGTAGTAATTAATGGTATTAAGGCTTTCATTTTTGTTAGTTTTAGATAAGTCTGTTAAAAAAGATATTTTTGAAATGGCAGGCATTTGCCTTTATATCTATTTTTTATTTTACGCTTCTTTGATAACTTGAAACTATATGCCGCTGTAAGCTCATGAGCGCTGTTTAATGTTGGGGCGGCCTCAGTGACTGGCAGGTCGTAACTATAACCGAATCTGAACTTGTTAAGGTTGAGACCCAGTGATGATACCACGCTGTCGTTAACCCTGTACCATGCTCCGAATGTCCAAACTTCCGAGCCGAAGTAAACGCCCAAATGGAGGTAGTTGAACCTGCCTTGTTGTTCAAATATTATATTAGGAGAGAGTTTAAATTCATTCTTTCTAAAATTGTTTGTCCTTAAAAAACCTCCGGCATGAATTGTATATCGAATGGGTAATTTAGATGTTCCTGTAGCGCCGAAATTGTTTGCGGGCTTATTGAGATGGCTAACCGTAGCTCCGGCATAGAAGTCCTTTGTAGCGTATATCATTCCCAAGGATACATCTACTCCCGATATACTGGTCATCTCTAATTGTTCGTATGTGCTGTTGGTTACTCCGTAGCGTTGATCAAGCTGATCTTCAAAAATTAGTTTGCCAAAATCTAAAACATGCTGGAAATAACCCACTCGCAACCCCATGCCAATTTCAGCGGTTTTACTTATATGAATTCTGTGGCCTACAACGCTTGCTATTCGGATGCTGTTTATGACGTTATTAAGTTGAACATCCTTTATAATTTGTAAACCATAACCTGAGGAAGTTCCAAGAGTTCCATCAATAGAAAATGCGGAGGTGGTAAAACCATTAATGCTATTTCCCTGCTGACGATGTACTAGTATAGTGCGAATTTCGCTAGCCATTCCTGCAAGCGATGGGTTAAGATAAATTGGATTAGCATAAAATTGAGAGAATCTGACGTCTTGTGCTACGGACGTATTACCGAGTGACGCGAAAGCGATCACAAAAACAACAATGTTTTTCATGAGGGTAGAGTTATTTGCATCATAAATATTGAAGACTTTTATGCCATTAAAGTCAGGGTAAAACTGATTTGAAAAAATCAGTGATTCAGCCAAAAAATGACTTAATTAATGTTTTTAAGCATTTTTTTGGATTCAGTACTTTTAGAATAGTAACTTATACCGTGTGACGTAAGGGTAAGGGCCTAGATATCGGGGAGAACCCTGAGCTTGTTAATAAGGGCTAAATACATAAAGAAGCTGCCGAAGTGCAGGACTTCCATAAACACTTGAGGCCTTAGTTAATCGGTATTCTTATTAGGGAGCTTTATCACAATGTGAGTCCCTACGGTATACGAAGAATCAATACCGATAGAGCCGGATAAACTTTTAACACAATGCTGAATGTAACTTAAAATGGATGAGGGAGGATTTTCGGACTGGTCCTGTAACACTTTCAGTTCTGATTTGGTATAACCTCTTCCGTTATCAACAATCTCTATTAGCGCCTCACTTTCCCTAACTTCTATTTCAAGGTCAATTATATTCTCTAGCTTATTGGGATCGATTTTAGTAACCGCATGATTCATGAGTTTTCTAAGTATAGCAGTAACTTTTGCTTTATGAGAAATGAAAGCAGTGTCCTGCCTTATTGATTTGGTAACGAAGAGATTATCTTTACCTGACCAGTCAGCTCCATGCGCAAGCGCACGATACAAGTTCCTGAAATTAATTGAGAAGTTTTCCTGATTGCCGTCTTTTTGAGGTTCACCTTGGTCGAACTTAAAACTCCATTTTCTATTTTTATCATTGACCTCTTCCATAAAACTCAAATCGTTAATACTGCTGTAAGCCCAGTTAAATAAATGATAAATACAAGAGTTGGACGCTCTAGCTAAATACCTTCGTCAGACGATGACTTGTTTTTATCAAAACAAATATTGCAAGGAACAGTGAAGATTTTCCCAGGGGTTTCACCGAGATTGAAAATTCAGGGAATCAGCAAGAACCCCTGTAGTGCGCATTGAGTTTAAAATAACTGTTAAAGCATCGGAGTTCTTTAGGAAAATGTCAATGCTTCGACATTAAATATCTATGATCTTGTGCTTGATGGCATATTTTACAAGTTCGGCTGTATTTCTTAAGCCAAGTTTTGAAAGGATATTGGTTTTATGAGTTTCTACGGTTTTGACACTTATGAACAGTTGATTTGCAACCTCTGAATTGGTTTTGCCAATTGCTACTTGCCGGAGTACCTCGTTCTCACGTTTGGTTAGTTCATTGCTGGAGTTGGCTTTTTTTCCATTGCTTTGATTGTAGAAGCTGTCTAAAATAATGTTTGTTACAGGTTGTGCAAAGTACTTATCGCCTTTAACAACACATTTGATTGCTTCCAAAAAGGTAGGTTTCTCCACATCCTTAGGTAAGTAGCCGTCAACCCTGGCTTTGACCCCCAGTGTGACATAATCCTCATTTACTTCACTGGAAAGTAGGATTATCTTTATCTGAGGGTTTTGCTCTTTAATCCAACGGGTAGCTTCTATCCCAGTCATGCCGTGCATGACAATATCCATTAATATAATATCGGGATTTAGTTCGTTGGCCAGGTTAATCGATTCTTCACCGCTGGAGGCTTTGCCAACAACGCTTATATACTCAATATTTGTTAGCAACGACGCTATTCCTTCAAGTAACAGGGCGTGATCGTCTACAAGTATAACTTTTAGCTTCTTCATCCTAGATCAAGTTTTGTGAAATCGAAGAAATCAGCTCCTCTGAAGAGCATGGGTTTTTAATGTATGTATGAATGCCTAAATCTTTTGCTCTTTTATGAGTGTTTGGATCTACCTTGGCAGAAAATGCTACTACGGTAAGGTCTGATAGTGTAGCGTCAGCCATTAGACAATTAATGAAGCCGAAGCCATCGATTTTAGGTATGTACAGATCAGTAACCACAAGATCCGGATCTTTCGCTGGAACAAGCGCCCAGCCTGCGGTAGCATTAAAGGCTGTTAGAACTATAAACCCTTCCATTTCGAGAATATCTCTTACCTCGTCAAGAACGTGTAGCGTGTTATTAATCACCAATATCTTTTTCATATTTAACAGGGATACTCACTTTAAATGTGGTTCCTCTATTAAGTTGACTTTCTAGTTCAATTCTTCCACCCAGTATCTCTACAGCCTTTTTTACGATAGAAAGACCCAGCCCGGTTCCCTCAATAGTTCCTACGTTAGACCCTCGATGAAAGGCCTCGAATAGCTTGTCTTTATCTGTCTGGTCAATACCGTTACCCCAATCCTGAACAATAATGCTCAACACCCTCAGTCTGACAGTTACATCAACCTTTATCTTATCGGCCTCTGGACTAAATTTAACCGCATTTGTTAGCAAGTTAACCAGGATATTCCTTAAAAGCTTTTCATCTAAGTATAATGTGTCTGACTCTACGATTACTGAACTCAGTATCTTGTGACTATCATTGCTTCCCGC